>Ga0256912_1000019_pt1 | contig 100862 bp, 88 predicted proteins | sample MC6MC0765MT_FD_186332 | JGI IMG/M metagenome (GOLD analysis project Ga0256912, IMG submission 186332) | Metatranscriptome of enriched soil aggregate microbial communities from Iowa State University, Ames, United States - MC6-MC0765-MT... | ecosystem: Environmental > Terrestrial > Soil >...
GGAGCATTTGTAACTAAATTTTGATCAGTTGCAGATAAAACGACAGTGTTTTTTGTTCCGCCCATTGTTCCGGAAGCTGAAGCAGCTTTGATTGTCAAAACATTTACAGGGATTAAGTTGGTCCCATTCAAGAAATTAGGACCTCCTGCTTTTACTTTAACATTAAAATTCTTTGTTGAAGTAACTTTCAAAGAGTTGGCTTTATTAATTGTTTGATCAGAGTTATAGTCTGCTGCAGTAACATAGCTAAAGTCGACTGTATTACCGATTGCCGTACTTCCCGCGTCGATTGAGATCACATCATTCAGGGTAATGTTTACTGTTGTTGTAGCGGTTGTGTTTTGAGCATGAACATTGTTAGTTCCTAATATAGTTGCTCCAATAGTTAAGGCTGCGATTGCTATTAATTTTTTCATGGCAGTAATATTTAATTTTATTTAATTGTTCTGTTTTGTATACTGCAAATTTATAGCGGCGAAAAAATTTTCTTTGTAGTTGAAAATGGAAGTTCATGTAGTAAAATAACTACACGGATTAATTAATTTGGTTTAAATAGAAAAGCCCTCAACTCTTTCAAAGTGTTGAGGGCTTTTTTAAAAAATTGGTGTTTACTTACAATGCAGTGGCAGTATAAGTTATTTTTTGCGTGTAAGTTCCTTGTGGTTTCCCCAAAAGTACTTTCGATGCTTTTTCTGCCGAAATAGAATAGTCAATATTTAAAGATTGTTTAGCTCCTAAACTTGCATTACTTACCAAAACCTGATCAGTTGTAGATAAGGTGACCTCATTCAGAGTTCCCATTAAACTTCCGCCCGGTATTGCTTTTACCTGTAATATATCTACTGGAATTACGTTTCCCCCACTTACAAAGTGTGAGCCTTCAGATTTTACTTTTACATCAAAATTTTTCGAGGAAATGATGACTAAACTATTGGGAACAGTCACATTTTTTGATGAATTATAATCTTTTGTACTTCCATAATTAAAATCTATAGTGCCTTCTGAAGCAGCACTACCTATATCCATTGCAATAACGTCCGATAAAATAATATTTACTGATTTACTAACCTGCTCAGAATTTTGTGCAAGAACCTGATTGGTTCCTAAAGCGATTGCCCCAAAAGACAACGTAGCAATAACGATTTGTTTTTTCATGATTTGGATAAATTTTTGGTGTTGTAATAAAATATTGTTATTCAAAATTAATTATGCTAACAAATATTATCAGAGTCAAATTTAATAAGATTATTTGATATAACCAAAGCTTCTATTTTTACTGGTTAACCAATTGTAAATATGTTTGTTATGAGTGTTTTTGATGATTTTTTCGCTCTCAAATGGGAAAGTAAAATAGAATAGGTTTACTTTTCAAATTAAGGAATTCTACTATAAAAGCGATAGAAGTCGTATCTCCCAATATATCTGAACGCAAAATATTATTTTTCCGAATATTCAGGCTCATTTCCGTTATTACACCAGTACATAGCATTGTACACATTGTTTTTTGGAAATATCTTAAAATTTTCTGCAGTCTTTAGGCTACTGATTTTCTGTATTCCTGCATCATCACTTACGATGGCTGCACGATTACATTGTTTTGTGCTTTCAAGGTTGGAAAGTAAAGATGTAAGCCAGGCTATATCAGTTTGTGCTACATTTTCATTTAAATACAGTAGATAATTCAGTTCATTAAACTTAGCCAGTTTGTTCTTTACATGGGGAATGACGATATTTTTAAAATCCTTTTGATTGATTTCGCCACTGGCATTAAATGCTGCCACATTTTCAGGTGCGTCGTTGAGCAAGGTAATCATATAATTTATTTTTTGGTGTGAGAAGAATTTAGCAATTATCAAACCAAAAATCAATATTGTTTTACAGTACCAATCAATTGTATTTATATATATTAATTCTTTTATCTCGAAAATCTTTTCATATTCTGTTTCCTCCAAGATAGAAAGTGTATTTAAAATAAAAATCAGCTTATAAAATAAGAATCAAACATATTGATCAGTAAATATTAAAAACGGATGTGAAAGATTCGGGGTGATTTCTTCTATAAACATAAAAGGCTTAGATATATTTCTCTAAGCCTTTTTACATTATAAAAGAATGTTTTTATGGTAGTGCCGGTGTGGGCGCACTTCCATTACCTGAAGTTGCTGCATTCATATTAAAAGTAATTGTTGGATTTACCGTAGTAAGCATATCTTTTCGGTAAACACTTACACTCAGTCTAACCTCAGGATTTTGATGAAATACTCTGTTGTTATTGGGTACAAATCGTATATGCCACGTTCCGTTAAGCTCAAAAGAACGTGCTGAATATTGAGGAATGTATTGACTTGTTGTTGTATCTTGTGTAATTTTGATGTTAGAATTGTCACTTACCCCTCTTACGATAAATCCACCTATAATCAAATAATATTTACTTGTTGGAATTTTTGTATCAAAATCTGCAATTCCACCGGGAGTAATGTTGGTAATATGATACACTGTACTATTAATAGCGCTATACTCTGATGTAGCCGGTACATATCTTTTAAGAGCTTTATCGCTGTTGTCTCTTACTACTAAATATGAATTGGTAGATGGACCTGTATACGTTCCTGGATTTTCAAAGTAAAGTTCTTCGCTTAATTTCATATTTCCTGTCACATCCAAAGTTTGTGTAGGATTGGTATTTCCTATTCCTACACCTTGTGCTTTATAGATTGCTATACTACACAGTACAGCTAAAAATAATATTTTTTTCATAGCTTTTATATTCCTGTAGGAGCCGAAGGTGCGATTCCTGAGTTACTACCATTTAAATTATATGTTATCTCACCCAGATTTTTGAAGAATCTCTTTGAATACAATATCACATCAAATTTATAAGTATATCTGTCAGTTGTATTTTGTGTATCTAATGTAGGGTAGCCTATTTTTACGTGCCAAGTCGTTCCAGATTGGAAAGCATTAAAAACAAAATATCCTTTATTATTGGTGTTGGTATAGATGCCATTGTTTCCAGTACTGGGAATTGCTTCAAAATTAGCAATCGTAATAAAATACTTGTCTGTCGGGATATTAAGATTCAGATCATTAATATCATCTCTATATATATTATTTATAGTATAAGGCTGAATGGTAATAGGAGTGTAAAGAGTTTCTATAGCCACAACTTTCCCGTTAACTGTTGTAGATTGTGGATCTGTACCTACAATGGTAAAACCTGAAGGATTGTTGACGTAATCTATCGGATCTAGTGTAACAGATGTACCTATAGCAGCTGCACCTACCACTTCCAATTTTTCTGTTGGAGTAGTAGTTCCTATCCCAACTTGAGCTATCGTCTTTGTTGTAAAACAAAAAATGCTCATTAATATTAACTTTTTCATCATTTTTTTTATTGAAGGATTGGGTTATTATCAACTCCGGAAGATGTTGAATTTACGTTAAAAGGCCCGCGTTCAGGAAAAATCTTTACGTAAGTTTTGGGGTAAATGGCACAAACGAAAGTCCATGTTCCATTAGTGGATGCTGCAACTTCAGAATAATCGGCATACAATATCCATTCGTTGTTAACGCTTTTTACGCCGTAAGATGGAATAGCAGTGGTGCTACCGGTTACGTTTCTGTCAAAATAGGCAGATAATACCATTACAGAATAATCTGTAGAATTGATTTTGGTATTAAATTTTTCAACCCAGTCCAGATTTACATTAGAAAGTTTGTAGGTGATAATACTTGCAAGACCTGGTGAAGATGGTTGTGTAGGATCAATCTTTCTTACGCGGTTATCTACAGTACTTTGATTAAGCAGTAGGTAACGGTCTTTTTCGGTTGATGTGATTTGCGGAACAGTTCCGGTAATCAGTTTAGATGATTTGTACGAACCGTTTACATCCAGTTTAACTCGGGGTGTCACGGTGTTAATCCCTACCTTGCCTGCTTGGGAAAATAGGAAATTGCCCAGCAATATGCCGGAACCAATAAATAGCTTTTTCATTCGTTTTCAGTTTTCAGCAGTACATAGAAATACCGCTCTAGGAGGTACAAAATTAGATATTTTTAAAAAATTATACACACAACCATGATATTTATCATTGTTAAATTTTAGCTCAATATGTTAAAGAATATTAATTTATTTTTCTGAAAATCCTCTTATTGCTTGTTTTATAATTAGTTAGGTAGGGAATGGGATTTTTTATATTTTATCAAATAAATACTAAATTTTCTCCCATTCACATGAATGTGATTCAATTTTACCGCTCAAATATTAATTTTTTATAACACGAAGGCTCATTTTTTTTGATGAAAATTATTTTTAAACAAGAAAAAAAAGTTTTATATATCGTTATACGAACCATTCGTTTTCAACAATCTATATTCATTAGGGGAATATTTTGTTGCCGATTTAAAGTATTTTCCGAAATGAGAATTATCGTTAAATCCCAATTCGTAAGAGATTTCAATAATAGAAAGGGTAGTGTGCATCAGTAATCTTTGAGCTTCAAGTATAACCCGGTTTTTAATCATCTGACCTGCAGAAATGTCCAGACTTTCTTTAATCAGTACATTGAGATAGTTTGGACTAAGATTTAGTTTTTCTGCGTATTTTGAAGTTGTTTTTAATTCTTTATAATATTGATTGATCAAATGACCAAACTTTTCTACAATCTCCTTCTTATGATTAAGAGAACGATCAATCCGGTTTTTTTTATTTGAGTTTCTAATATATTTAAGTACAAAAACCTTTAGCAAAAGACAGATAATTTCTTTACGCAACAATTTATTTTTAAGATATTCCTGTCTCAGTTCTTCAAAGGTTTGAGAAAGATCTATTGTACTTTCTTCAGACAGCAAAAGGTAAGGCGCAACATCATTAAGTGCCGTATCACTTTTAATCATTTTATTGCCGGTATAGACATAATTATAAAATGATTTGGTAAACATAAGAACGTCTCCTAAGCCTGATTTAAATTCCTTAAACTGATAAACCTGATTATAATTAATGAAAAAAAACTTTAAGGGTTTCAGATCAAATTCCTGATGATCTATGATGATAGAACCTTCTGCATCTTTGAAAAGAAAAACAGCAAAGAATTTATTTTTAAAATGTGAATCTGAATCAGACTGTATTTTTTTGGTAAATTCATCAAACGGCATAATAACAAACTCATTTCTTGTCGCAGAATGATTTTTAAGTTTGCTTAAGGTAAAAGATTGAATTTTATGATTCAAGATTGTAAGTTTTCTGAGTAAATATAACAATAATACCACAACGGTTATTGTGGTATTTATTATATTGTAAAAAAGGTTAATTGATGTATTCTAATATCTTATAATGATAAGCATTGATTTTATTATCGACTACTTTATCGACATATTCAGAGCTCATTGCACGTAAAACAGCCATGTAATTCATACTGAAATCTACCGTGTCTCCCACATGATAATCATTATTGTTATCTCCGAGCTCAAGAATCATCATATCGGAACTCGCTCCTATAATTTCAATTCCTGGAGATAAAGGTTTTATATTTTTAGGGTCAATATCAAGAACTCCTATATCAACAATCGCTCTCACAGAGGTTTTACCAATGTTTTTTTCATCATGAATCGGGGTTTCACCGGTTAAATTTGTTCCTGCATCTCCCGCCGGAACCATTGGCTTTTCGGCAATCTCTATAATTTCTGCAGTGAGATGAAAGACATTCTGATGCATCCCTTTGATGATGGAATCATTATAAACATCAGTACCAAAAAACAGTGTTTCTCCCACCCTGAAATGATTGATTCCTGAAGGGATTTCATTTTTAAGAATCAAAGGAATGGTAACAGAAGAACCAGCAGATATAAAAGGGATTGTAGTATGATAGGATTCTTCAACAATTTCTTTAAACCGATTCAGTTTAACCAGTTTTTTCTCGTCGGGAAGTATTCCGTTGAGACAATTGAGGTTGGTACCAATTCCTACAATTTCGATGTTTGGTATCTGTAAAACTTCACCATAAAATTGAGATAGATTTTTCACCATAATGCCTTCTCTGAGTTCTCCCATTTCTACCATAATGACAATTTTATGTATTTTATTTTGCTTTATGGCTTCATCAGAAAGTGCTTTAATCGTATCCAATTCTGTATTAAAACTAACGTCAGCATATTTCACGATGCTTCGGGCTAATCTTTTTGCAGGAGGCTTAATGTAAACCGTCTGTGTTTTTGGTGACAGCTCTTTAATGTGGCGCAAATTCGTTAAACGTGAATCGCAGATTTCTTTGTCGGAAATTTCTAAAAGAGATTTTAGAAACTTCTCATTTCCGCAGAGCAATTTTGCTACTACAGCCCATTCGATATGGTTTTCTTCAAAAATTTGGTTTAAATAATGATAGTTGTGAAGTAATTTGTTGGTATTTATGGTAATGTGTGACATTTTATTTTTTTAATCGCATTTCAAGATACTTGCTGGTAAATCCCAGTTTCTTGTATAAGTGTAATGCCGGATTTTCCGGTTCACAATGGAGTGCGATGTCTCCCTGTGAAGAATCAATAGCTTCCTGTATAAGGTTTTTTCCTATTCCTTTGCCACGTACATTTTTGTCGGTAGCAATATATACGAGTATATTTTCAGGAATGTAACCGCCCATTCCGGTTTTATTGACGACGACAGCGCCAACCAAATCATTTTTTTCATCTCTTGCTGTAATGACGAGACCTCCCGGTTTATTTCCAAATCCTAACGCGTAGTTAATAGCATCAGAAATATCTGTTTCCGGATCACCGTATTGTTCCAAATGTTTAAAAAGAAACTGAACGATTTCCTGTTTTTGGTTTTCATTAGCTTTGTTTTCATCTGAATATTTTTGTATTGTTATCATAAATTTTGTTTTATCCTGGACAGGGAAGAGTTATATCAAAAGCTGTATTATCACTTAAATCGCTCTTGATTTTCACTCTGTTATTCTTCAAGAACAAAAGAGGAATTTCTGTGTGGTTAATAATTTGTTTGAAAAAATTTTCTAAGAAAAATGACTTCCAGCTGTCTTCATCTTTGTAATTAAGGATAATAATGTCTGCATTGTCTTCCTGCGAAAATTTTGAAATTTGCGTTGCCTTGTCACGGGTCAGTAAAAACTGCGAATCATATTCCTGAGATCGTATGGCAAGGTTTGTTTTTGCTCTTTGGTAAGCATCTCTAATTTTTAATATATCTTCTTCATTGCTTATTCCAAGCAGGCTTATAATGCCTTTATTTTTCTTGGCGATTGCTACAGAAAGCTCAATTTTGTCGGTTAAATCTTCTAAAACTCTTACGGGAACAAGTATTTTATCAAACGAATATTTACTGCATTTTTCGGGAACTAATAAAACAGAGCAATCTACTTCCGTTAAAATCTGATAAGACAGTGAACCTAAAAACAATTGTGCTAAATTCTGCTGTCCCGAACTTCCGCATATCACAAGATCTACTAATTCATAATCAATTACTTGATTAATTCCAGATACTAAACCGCTATTCTTGATAATCGTTTTAAAATCGAGATCAGGATATTGAGATTTTAAAGATAATTCCAGCTCCTTTAATGCGTGCTCTGTTTTTTTGTAAATCTCATCGATTGTTTCTGAACCGATAACTTGTTTTCCGGTTCTGTCGATGATGTTATGATTCGTAATATTGTGAAATAATATAACTCTTGCTTCATGACGAGCGGCAATATGCACAGCCATTTTGACTGCATTATTTGATTTCTCGGTGAAATCGACCGCCACTAAAAGTGTATTGATTAAATTTTGCATGATAGTTTATGAAATATTAGTTCAAAAATTAATTTACAAAATTAGGCAGTATCAATTTCAATTCATGTTAAGAATGAATGCGGTTATGGTATATTTTATCTTTTTCAAATATTTAAATAGTTATTGTAAAAAAAACAAAATTTTAAAATTTTATTCGAAATTTTATTAGTAAATTTAAAAATAACACCACAAGAAAATCATTACTGATATATAAACTAATACCTTCTCACTTTTGATTTTACTGAAATAAAGTTCAACGTTTTTAACAGTCAATTAAAATAGTAGCTGGTAATTATACCATAAAAAAATAATGATGGAGCCGAGATGATTAAAATAAGTATTGAAATGATGCTTATTTTAACCACCAAAGGTTTTCATTAATGTCATCAATAAAATAGATAACGAAATGAAGCGTAAAATTAACGAACTGGATATAACCCAAACCACAATGTTTTTTTGCGAAAACAATGTTTAAAAAAACAGAAAAAGTAATAATGGGTGGTATTCATTTAGTTTCATCGAGCTGACAGAATTAATCAAAAAATAAGTATATGAAAAATAAATACAGAAATTGGACATTAATATTAGCCATTGTTGCAGTATTTGGAGGCCTCTATGCTTGTAGCGAAAATATCAAACCTGAAAAGAAGAATTATTACACATTCAACGAGAAAGGAGAACTAAATCGGCCTACCGATTATCGTACCTGGATTTTTGCAGGCACGGGAACAACTCCTAAGTCACACGATTCAACAGCAATTTTCCCCGATTTTCAGAATATTTACATCGATCCGGAAAGTTATGCCTTCTGGAGAGAAAATGGTTATTTCAAGGAGGGAACTATCTTCGTAAAAGAACTTATTCGTAAAGGAGACAGTATTTCGCCTATTGGCAAAGGTTTTTTTCAGGGAGAAGCCTATTCTCTTTCCGCTACTATCAAAGATACGCTACGTTTCCCCGATTCACCAGGCGGATGGGAGTATTTTAAATATACCGATTATGATAAAGGCGTTCTTACCGAAACCTCGCCCGTGCTTGGCAATAGCTGTATCAGCTGCCACAGCAATACTAAAGCAGGTCATGGACCATTTGTTGAGCTCTATATGGTCATGCGTGACGCCAAAGGGTTTGGAAAAAATAATCCTGAAAACTCAAATACAAGAGGCGGTCTTAGTCCCAAAATGCCGATGCACATGCGTGAAAAATAATATGCAAATGAGAGGAGTTTCAAGAAAAATATATTTAGATTTTTTATTTAAAAAAATTATATAAAACGAAAGTGATAAAATAAATGCTTAAAATTGATTAAGTCTTTTATATGAAAACAAAAATCTTATGTCAAATTTATGATAACCTTACGAAGAATAATCTTTCAAGAGCTGTCTGTAACTTGTAAGGATAGCAGATTTTGAAATAAAACCAATAAACTTATTTTCATCGTCAATCACAGGAAGATGCCATGTGTCGGTATCATCAAATAGCTGAATAATGTTTACAAGTTGATCGTTTAAATGAACAACTGCTTCAGGAACTTTAACCAATTTAGAAATATTCAGTTCTTGGTTTTCATTAAATAAATAAGGGCGAATATCATCTAAGCTAAGAATTCCTTTAAGTTTATTCTCGTCATCTACAACGGCAAAATTATTCTTTCTCCCATTGCTGATGAGGTTATAAAGCTCTTGTAAAGATGAATTTTCATTAATGATCTGAGAATTAAAATCGATAAAATCTTTAGTTTGCAACGAAGACAAAAGATTGTTATCATGCTTATGCGTAAATATTTTCCCTTGATCTGCCAGATTTTTTAATTCAGGAGAAATAGGAGCAAACCATTTAGCGATAAGGTAAGACATCACCGCAACAATCATCAGTGGAATAAACAGATCGTACCCAAAACTAGATTCTGCAATCAGGAAAATAGCCGTAAGAGGAGCGTACAATACACCGCTCATTGCACCCGCCATTCCTACCAAAATAAGATTGGTGACCGGAACATTAGAAAATCCTAAGGTTTGACAGATAAAAGCAAATAAAAACCCTACAGATCCGCCTGCAAACAGGGAAGGAGCAAAGTTTCCACCGTTTCCGCCACTAAAAATAGTGAACGAAGTTGCAAAAGCTTTTAAAAGACAAACTAAAACAAGAAATACAATAACCGTCCATTCTTTTATTTCAAAATATCTGAAAAGACTGTTGTCGATCACCGAATTGATATTACCATTCGTAAAATCTTTTACCGTATCGTAACCTTCACCAAACAACGGTGGGAAAAGTACACAAAGTAAAGAAAGTACTGCACCTCCAAACATTGCTTTTCTAAGGCGTGAAAGCTGTAAACCGTGGATGAAATGTTCTACTTTTTGAGAGACAACAACAAAATATCTTGCATAAAGACCTGTTAGAAGCCCAAGAATTAAATAATAAGGAACATTATAATAATTAAATGGTTCACGAGTATAAAATCTGAATAAAATATCTTCCTGAAGTAATATTCTCGATAATAAACTTCCGCAAACTGCTGCAACAACCAAAGGAATAAAATCAGTAAATACAACTCCGGTAAGCAAAATTTCGAATGCAAACATAATTCCTGCAATCGGAGCATTGAATGCAGAAGCAATTCCCGCAGTAGCACCTGCAGCCAAAAGAAGCGTTCGTTCTTTGTAACTTAATCTATACGTTCTTGCATAATTAGAACCAATCGCAGCACCAGTAACCGCAATGGGACTTTCAATTCCCGCAGAACCACCAAGACCAACGGTAACCGCACTCTGTATTACCTGTGAATACATTTTTACATTAGATACAATACTTGAGTTTTGTGCAATTTCGTATAAAATAGCTCCAATTCCTTTTTTGTCTTGTCCTTTAAATAAAGCAATTACAATAGCTGCCGTTAAGACAATCCCAAGAAACGGAAAAACAATATAGAAGATAATCTGATATTCAAAATGCACCTCATGTGTAATGAAATGATGAATATTATGTACAAATGTTTTTAGAATAACTCCTGCCAAACCCGCGGTACATCCTACCAGAATACCTGAAAGGATGAGAAACTGATTTCTGCTTAGATGTTTCTTTAGCCAATGAAGAATAATCTCATAGCTGCGCGCTTTTTTGAGACCATATTGCTGAAAATCTCGTCTAAACTTAAGAAAACTTACGAATTTTTTTTTGTTGTGGAAATTCACGTTGAAATAAAAATGAAGTAATTATTAATATACTTACCTGCAAAGGTATTAAAATGAATCGACAACTCTTAAGTGATATAAGTCGGATATCTCTAACCCGTTTTCAAACCAGCAGAAAGCTTTATAATTTTACTCTGTTTTATACATTTTAATTCCATCTGCATTGGCGTTTAGCAACATCCCATTTCTGATGATATAGTTTTCCCATGCACCGTTTCCGTTATTCTGATCAAAATTTAAGGTCTTGATTACTTTTCCCTTGTTATCGACGAGAACATATTTCATTTCTTTTGTTTTTGCATCTTCAATAATCATCCATGAAGATTCTCCCTGATTATAGGTATCAAAATGCATTTCGCTCCAACCTAATTTTTCATAAGGAATAGATGTAGACGTAATGGCATTGGTGGTCAAATCGAGGTAATAATATTTTAAATAAGTTCGTTTATCCCCATATTCTCCCGGAAAAGTACAGACCACCGTTAAAATGTTTTTATTGATATAGCTGTCAAGAAAATATTCTGTTTTAGGTGATTTTAAAGAAATCTCTGAATACTTTCCATTTTTGTATGCCATAATATTTGGCTGATTGGGATGGATGTAATTTCCGAATAAAAATAGATTAGATTTATCAACTACAATTTTCTTTGGTGTCGCCAAATATTGTGTGCTTGTATGCCTTACAAACTTTTTTGTATCTAAATTAAAATTGATAATTTCATTCTTAAAATCAGCGGAGTAGGTAGTGCCGTTAGAAATTCTGTAACCGAAAATCAGATTCGAGCCATTGATGACGATATTCGAAGGACTGTTGAAAGTTCGCCCAAAATTCACTTTGTTTTCTATTGTACCATCCAGATTAATGGTGAACAATTTCATAAAAACATCTTCATCTGCTCTTTCTGCTTTTCCCTGAACGACCAAAGCATAAATTTTGTCTTTATGTCTTTTTACAGCAAAAATTTTATTGGTATGTTCATCGCTTATTTTCAGTGTCCATTTAGGTTTTAGATTGGTATCATAATGTATCAGATAAGCGTCACACGCATTTCCATCATTGATTACGGTCTTAAAACTGAATCCGGCACAGTAAATATGCTCATCAACCCAATCGACATCTTCCACATATTCTACCATGTCAAAAGTCGCTTTGGTCACCAATTGCTGACCAAAAGCGATAGAGGTAAAAGACATCACAGCAAAGAATAAAGCTCTTATTTTCATATCAATACTATCTAAGATTATTTCTACAAAAATAATGCGTTAAGACATACATTAAAGATTTAACTTAATAATATCTCTCAATTTTTAAATGTTGTGTAAATAATTATTTTTTTGGAGTCAAAGAGAAATTATCCACATAAACTGCTTGATGCACACCATTTAAGACAACTTTTACTCCCAGGTTTGAATCTTTCTTTAAAATAACATCAAAAGTTTTTTTAGTTCCCGTTATTTTTGAAGATTTAGCAATTGAAACATAAGATTTAGGATCAGATGCATTGTTGATTGAGAACAATTCCATTGTAGTTTCTCCGCCATTGTCTGAAGCATCAAGAGTCAATGTATATTTCCCAGCTTTAATTTTTGGAGTTACCAGATACATATTTTCTCTTGGACTGTTCATCGAATAAAATACGATTTTTTTGTCACTGCTGTAAAGCATTGCTTTTCCTGGTTGAGCGATCCAACATTTGTTCATTTCTTTCCAGGTATCAAAATTTTCTGTAAGTGATGATACAGTTTTGCATTGTGCGTTTACAGTTGCAAATCCTCCCAAAGCTACCAATCCTGCAAATACGATTTTTCTCATAAGTTATTTATATATTTTTGAAGTAAAAATACTTAAAAATGCTTGTATCGGGAAGTCCTTATTTAATGATTTACGTTAGCTTTTTTATATTAAATCTGTCTAAACTTTTATAAAATATTATTTTGTTGGAAACGCAAAGGCGCAATTTTTTATCTTTTTTTAGTTTTTAAGACGCAAAACACTTCGCTTCGCTCAGTGTGACTGAAAAATTTTATAAAGAGTTTAAAAATAAAACAGTTAAATTTTATCGTAGATAAAATCCTTGCGCCTTAAAACATTTTAGACTTTAAATTTGCGCCTTTGCGATTACCAACTATTAAAGTTTAAGCAAGTTTATTTTTTTGCAGAAAATTTTATTGAAAAGAGAGAAACATTTTCAATGTTCAAAAAATCCTTTTATTAAATTGAAATATAACCTTCCATATACAAAACTGCATTTCCGCCTAGTTCAACTCTGTCGTTGAGAAGTCTGCAATTTAATTTTCCGCTTCTGCTTGAACATTGAAATGCCGTTAGTTCGGTTTTCTCTAATGTTTTTGCCCAATACGGAGTGAGTGTTGTGTGGGCAGAACCACAAACAGGATCTTCGTTTACCCCAACTCCGGGAGCAAAAAATCTCGATACAAAATCGCTGTTTGTTCCTTTTGCTGTCACTATAAGTCCTCTTGCATCTAATTTTGAAATGACCTCTAAATTGGGGCGTATTGAAGTAATATCTTCTTCATTATCAAACACCAACATAAAATCTGTTTTTCCTTTGAAAGCTGCTTTTGGTGTTTTATCGGTCGCATTCAATAGATCTTCCGTGATCTCTGTTTCAGAATAATGATCTGCAGGAAAATTAAGTAAAAACTGATCTTCTTTGATTTCTACACTTAATTTTCCGCTTTGAACCGTCTGAAAATTGATCAGGTTTCCTTTAAAGCCTTCTAAATGATGCAAAACATAAGCACTTGCTAAAGTTGCGTGTCCACATAAAGCGACTTCAACGGTTGGCGTAAACCATCTGATCTCAAAACCATCTTCTTTGGGAACATAGAATGCAGTTTCGGCAAGATTGTTTTCTGCAGCAATTTTCTGTAAAGTTTCTTCCGGTAACCATTCTTCGAGAGGACAAACTGCCGCAGGATTTCCTTTAAATACTTCATCGGTAAACGCATCAACCTGATATATCTTTAATTTCATTTTTTTGATTTTAAGTCAAAGTTCAGAAATAAATATGATGGATCACAGATACAGAAATGTGTAATTTGATGGATACAGTTTAGAGTGCGTTCTTAACGATAGTTCCTAATCTTTTCAGATCATTTTCAAGACCTTCGTCCCATTTTAAAGCAAAATTCAGTCTCATGCAATTATTAAACTGATCATGCTGCGTAAACATTCGACCTGGCGCAAAACTTATATTTTGTTTCACAGCAACATCGTAGAGTTGTGCCGTGTCAATTCTATTATCTAACTCCAGCCAAAGCACAAATCCGCCTTGTGGCTGAGAAATTTTAGTACTTTCAGGGAAATATTCTTCAACGGCTCTTTGATATTTCAGACAATTCGTATGAAGTTTTTGCCTGAATCCTCTTAAATGATGATCGTACCTTCCGTTTTCTAAAAAATCGGCAATCACTTCCTGATAAAGAGGTGGTGTAGAAATCGTCTGAATAAGTTTTTGCCTCAAAATTTTCTCTTTATATTTTCCCGGAGCTACCCAACCCACTCTGTAACCGGGCGCTAAAGTTTTGGAAACAGAACCACACCACATGACGATTCCCGCTTCATCAAAAGCTTTGCAGGGTTTTGGCCTGCTTGTGCCAAAATAAAGATTACCATACAGATCATCTTCTATTAACGGAATATTGTGGTACGTAAGCAATTGTACCAATTCTTTTTTTGTTTCTTCAGGCATCAAAGAACCTAAAGGATTGCTGAAATTACTGATAAAACAGCATGCATTAATCTTGTGAATGACTTTTTTTAAAGCTTCAATATCAACTCCTGTAACGGGATGAGTGGGCAATTCGATCACGTTGAGACCCATCGCTTTCGCAATCTGAATAATTCCAAAATAAACAGGGCTTTCAATCGCGAGTGTATCGCCTCTTTTGGTAACTGCCATCAGACAATTAAAGATAGCATTCATCGCACCTGAAGTTGTAATTAAATCGTCTTCAGTAATTTTTCCTTCTAAAACGAGAGACCATTTTGCAATATTTCTTCTTAGATTCAGGCTTCCTTCCAAAGGTTCGTAAGCAGTTCCGCTACCTTCTAAGTTTCTTATTGTTTTAATGACTCCCTTATTTAATTTTGCAATAGGTAAAAAACTGGGATCTGGAACTCCTAAAGAAAATTGGCGTATATCTTTGTAGTGCAGCGTGTCGAATACTTTACTGATGAGATCTTCGGGATCAGACTCATTCTGGCAAATTTGAGGTTTGCTGACTGATGGAAGAGCGCATTTTCTCTGTGATGTTTTGCTTACGTAGTACCCCGACTTCGGTCTCGATTCAATAAGAGATTTGCTTTCCAATTCTAAAAAAGCCAGTTTTACGGTATTGAGACTTACGTCATATATTTTCTGAACAGAACGTATCGACGGCAATTTATCTCCAATTCTTAAAGTTTCAGACAGAATTTGATCTTCTAAAATTTTTGCAATTTTTACATAAAGGATTTCCTTCGTCATTATCGTATATTCTGTTTTGAGTAAATTTATTAAAATTATGGTTCTAAATCTCAAATAATAATTTGTAGAAATTTAGAAAATTGTAATGTCAATCATTAAATTTGATTATCTAGACCAGTTCAGCCAATCTACCATTCTCGTGATTGAATTCTTCATTCCTTTACAGTCTAATTCTTTTTTAGATAAATACTTCTGTTTTGATTGATTGATAAATCTGTTTTTAAGATCTCCAAAAGAATATTCAGGATTAATGATCGCATTGAAAATGATCTCTTCAGAACTATTAACCGTAAAATATGAATATCCGATAATTAAATCTTCTTCAACCAGCTTATAAATTGGAAATCCAAATTCTTCAGTCAGTTTAGGTTGGTTTAAATTTTTACTTTGGTTCTCAATTTCTGTTTGGGAAAAATATAGATCTGTTATTTTAGTTAAATCGGAAAGATGTACAGGTTCAAATTTTAAAGCTGTTTCCTCATTTATTGTTGTGGGCATATTGTTTTTATTATGTAAACAAATTTATTTACATCAACCCAATAATTACAGACACAGAAATGAGTTATTTAATGGATACAGTTTTTGTCTTTAAAATAATTTTATTGCTTAAATTTATACTATTCATGAAGGTTTCCAAGTTGCCCGTGTTGAAAAATATCAGTTGCTATTTATAGAATTTTTTTAAAACATCTTTATGCGAATTAAAGAAATCAAGCATGGTTGTTAAAGCATTTTCACTATGCATTCTTTCTCCGTTCTCAAGCGATTCCTGTGCTATTTTTGATGCTCTTTTAAACATATTCTTTTCATACTCAGAAATAGCGCTTTCTATCGTGTTACATTGAGAAGAAGTTAAAACTCCGCTTAATTCTAAAGCATCAAGCATGGCCATATTTACACCTTCACCTGCAAATGGAGGCATTAAATGGGCTGCATCACCAATAATGGTAAGGTTTTTTACTGTTTTCCAGGTTTGATCTAGAGGCATACAATAAATTGGTCGCGGAATAAAAGGAGTAGAAGTGTTTTTGAACAATTCATACCAAACAGAGCTCCAATCTGGATATTCTTTTTGAAACCATTTTAATACTTCAGATTTATTATAAAAATCTAAACCGGACGCAACTGCCCAATTTTCATCAGCTTTAAAACTTGTGTAAAAACCAATTTCACCATTTGCTTTTTGTCCCATTAAAATATTTTGTTCGTTCCCGAAAGCCATAATTTTTCCACCACGAAGTATTTCAGAAATATTTGGAACTCTTTTTTCGGCATCAGAAATATTGCCTTCAAGCATTGTAATACCAGAATAAAATGGTTTGATGTCTGTAAGATAAGGCCGTATTTTTGAGTTTGCTCCATCAGAACCAATTACAATATCTGCATATACGCTTTCCTTATTTTTGAAATGCAGCAACCAGCCTTCATCTTGCTGGGTCATCGAAAGAAAATGACTGTTCCAAACAATGGTTTCAGGATCTAAAGACTCAAGAAGGATCTTTCGTAAAACACCTCGATCTATTTCAGGACGGAAATGTTCATCTCCAAAATTTTCATCTTGTTTTTCTCCGTGATCGCTGAAGAATATTTCTGCTTTATGGTTTGTAATGGTCGATTGATCTGCGCCCACCATAAAATTATTTTTAAAATCTTCCAAAAGGCCTGCTTTTCGCAATGCCGCCAAACCGGATTCATCATGTAAGTCAAGAGGTGAGCCTTGTACTCGGGCATTTTTATTTAAATCTCTTTCATACACTTTCACTTCAACATCTTTTAACTGTAAAAGTTTTGCCAACGTCAATCCACCCGGACCTCCTCCTATGATGGCTACTTTTTTATTTTGCAATAACATTATTTTTAAATTTTATAATGCAAAATTACTTTTGCCTGTAGACTAAAAATTGTAAAAATCGGTCATTTTCGTTTTTGTGTAGTTCTTTTGGTGAAACACCGGAGAGTTGTTTTATTTCTTTTATGAAATGCGATTGGTCTGTAAAATTAAGTTGCGGATAAAGTTCACCATTTTTAATATGGTCAAGTGACGCCTGGAATCGGAGTATCTTACAGTACGCTTTTAAAGAAAGCCCAAATTGTTGATTAAAATAACGGTTGATTTGCCTTGGACTCCACAGTATTTTTTCAGAAAGTTCTTTGATTGGGATCTCGCCGTTTGACTCAAAAATTAACTGAAATAATCTGCGTTTTCTTTCATCTGTTTTTTCAGGTAATAAGTTTGAAATTTTTTGTGTTATTTTTTTGCAAAATTGATCAAAGTCATTCAAATCATGAGGATTAAAGTCCCAAAAGTCATTCTGTAATATCTTTCCTGAATTTAAAATATCAGCAATAGATTGTTTAAAAATATATTCAATCGCAAAAGGATGAAAACTAACGGAAAAGAAATTTGAAATTTCAGGAGTCGTGTATTTTGGTTTGGTTTCTAAACCCAACAATGCAACGATAAGTGTTTGATCATTTGTTTTTGAAAATATAAGATCAACTTTCCCATTAGGAATAATTACAGCATTATGCTGATGCGAAATATTCTGCAGGGAAGTGAAGCAATAGACAAAATCTGCTAAAGATTGATCTGGCTCAACAAGTTTAAAATTTAGCTTTTTTTCCATTACTTTCTTTGATATTGCTATTTTCCCACTCCTAACTATTGGGATATTCTTTTTTTAAATTTTTATCCAAAATAAAAGGAACAAAAGGAAGCACAGATCCTACAAGGTATATAATAATTCTTTTAATGCTCCATTTGTATTTTAGAGAAGCAGCAATGAGAATGACCATGTAAATAAGAAATAAAACCCCGTGAATCCAGCCAAAATATTTTACAGGCTCAGCAATATCAAGTATATATTTAATGGGCATTGCAATAAAAAGTAAAATTAAATAGGAGATACCTTCGATGATTGCAGTTTTACGGTATAGATTGATCATAAAATAGAATGGTTTAGACTGTTGATTTTTCAATATTTTTTTTGAATGTCAATAATAAATCAAAAAACAGATAAAATTGATGCTCTTTTCTTATCGGGTATAAAAATGCAACAAATTATTCTATATTAAATCGAATTTTAGTGATTTTTTAATTAAATTTATACCACTATAAATCATGTGAACTGTCGTACGGGAAAATTCTAAACGGTAAAATAGTTTAAATAGAAAATTTTAAAAGTATGAGATTCAGGAAAATTCTGCTTACTTCTTTTCTGGTGATTTCCTCGCAAACATTTTGTCAGCAACTGACACTGAAACAATGTATAGAAAAAGGGAAACAAAATAATGTCATTATAAAACTGGCAGAGCAATCTCTGGAAACCCGGGAAAAGCTTCTGCAATCCAACAAAAACAACAGTCTTCCGAAAGTAGATTTTCTTGGCGGTTACAATTACATCGGTGAGCCTATAAAAGTTAATCTGCAACAGGTAAAAGACGGAATTGTGGAAGGTTCGGCAAATCAAAGTGTGTATTCTGCCAATGCAGCATATCAACAGATTACGGGAAACCAGCTTTCACAACAGGTTCAGGATGTTATTTACCAGACTTCTAAAGATATCATCAGTGCGGTTTATCCCAACTATAATCCAGCAATTACAAAACAAAGTTATTTTTTAGCAGGAATTTTGGTGCGTCAACCTATTTATTTAGGTGGAAAATTAAATGCAACAAAAGAGCTTTCAAAACAGCAGGTAGAAAGCGGAAAAGCAAATCTGGAGTCTTCTCAGGATCTTACAGCTTATAATATTTCTTTAAATTACATTCAGGTGATGTATCTGAATTCGATGATCAAAAAGCAAGAGAAGATTGTAGAATCTCTTGAAAACAATGAAAAATATGCGCAAAGCCTTCTGAAAGCCGAGATTATTCCGCCTTATCTGAAGAACTGGTCAAATATTACAAAACTTCAGGGCGAAACCAATCTTAAAAATCTTAAACTCGAAAAAGAAAATGCGCTGTTAACGTTGAAAGACTTGATGGGAATTTCTCTTGATGAACCGTTGGAAATTAATGAAGAACTGAATGAAGATATTGACGTACCTAATTTTTCTTCTTCCGAAAATAATGCAGATTTAAAATTATTATTAAGCAAAAAGAAAGAAGCTGAAACTACTCACAATATTACAAAATCGCTTTCAAGACCTAATATTTTTGCCATTGGAAATTATCAGTTTTTCAGAAACGATTTACCGCTAATTACTCCGCCTTGGTTGGTTGGGATAGAAATGCAATGGACGCTTTTTGACCCTGAAAGAAAATCCAAAAATCTGGCTTCGCAATCTTTAATAAAAGAAGCTGATCTTTTGATCAATCAAAAACAAAAATCGGTGAATTTGGCGACCAAAATCTCTGAAAATAAATTAATAAGCTTTAAAGAGCAGAACGAAACATTCGATGCTGCAAGAAAACAGACGTATACCACGACTGAAATGGTAAGGAAAAGAATGGAAAACAGTTTGTCTTCTGTAAAAGATGTTAATGATGCTTTGCAACTTCAGTACGAAGCCGAAAAACTATATTATACGTCTTTGGTTGCCTATCAAACGGTGATTGCGACTTATTTTTACATTACCGGAAACGTCGAAAATATTACCAATTACATTCCCTAAACTGATAAAAAATGAAAAACTTTATAAAAAATTACTGGGCGGTTTTCATTCCAATTATTGTATTGGTTATTGCTCTGATTTACCTTTTTCAAAATAAATCTCCAGAAAAGAATAAAGAGAGCGTAATAGGAATGGTAGATGCCGAATTTGTAGATGTTTCTGCTTCGTTGCCCGGAAGAGTGATTGAATTATTGGTGAAAGAAGGAGACGAGGTAAAAGAAGGACAGGTTGTAGCTCAAATGAAAACTTCTGAAATTGAGACGATTCAGGCGCAGGTTTCTGAAGCGGTGACGGTGGCCCAGAATCAGCTGGATAAAATTAATCGTGGAGTAGAACCTGAAGTTTTAAAATCTGCTGAAAATCTTCAACAGATCGCAAAACAACAGATGGATCTAATGAATAAAACCTACACCCGTTTTCAGAATCTTTATTCAGAAGGGGTAATTTCAGGACAGGAAAGAGACGTTATTTATTTTAAATATAAAGCGGCACAAAAAGAACTGGAAACAGCAAACCTGAATGTTCAGCTTCTACAACGCGGAAATAATCAGGAGCTTAAAAATTCAGCTCAGGCAATTTTAAATCAGGCGAAAGGTGCCGATCAACTTGCTCAGGAAATAAAAGATAATGCATCTATAAAAGCGCCTGCTTCAGGGAAAATTTCTACAATGATCTCTAATAAAGGCGAAATGGTAAATGCGGGTTATCCGATGATGACAATTCAGAAGGACAATTCTTTTTTTGTGAAATTTAATCTTCGTCAAAATCAAATGACTAAAATTGATAAAGGCAGTACCGTAAAAATGAAAATCCCGGGTTGTTTGCCGGAAGAAATAAAAGGAACTGTTGTAGAACTAGCTCCGGCTTTAGGATATGCAGATTGGGTCCCTGAAAAACAGAATGGTGAATTTGAACTGAGAACATTCCAGATTAAGGTAAAACCTCAAAATATCAATTCCATAAAAGGACTTCGCTCAGGAATGACTGCACAGCTTGTTTTTGATTAAAAACATTTTCTTAATTCAGAAAAATTAAAACTATTGAAAACCATCAGCCAAATCATGATCCGGGAATGGAAACGAATTTTTTCGATTCCTAATTTCTACGTGATCCTGTTAGTCATTCCGCCGATAATTTTTCTTTTTTACGGATTTATTTATCAGAAACAATTTGCAAAAGAGCTTCCAATGGCGGTTTGGGATGAAGATCAATCTTCTGTTTCGCGAACGTTGATCGATATGATGGAACATAATGAGTATATTCACTTTACTCAAACGGTTTACAGCAACGCAGAAATTGAGAAATTAATGCGGGAAGGAAAGATCTTCGGAGCGGTACATTTTCCAAAAAATCTGGAGTCGGATGCTAAGAAAAATCATCAATCGAATATTACACTTTATACCAACGGTGCTTATCTGGTTCCTGCAAAAATGATTTACAAAGGTGCTGCTGGAGTAATCATTAAAGGCGGTCTTGCGGTTGTTCTTCAGAAAGCCGAAAAACAAGGAATGCCTGCTGAAAAAGCAAACACTTTGGTACAACCTATTAAACTCAATACAACAACATTATATAACCCTGATTTTAATTATCAAATGTATCTTACCCCGGGATTGATAACTGTTGGGCTTCAAATGGCACTGATCGTTGCAGCAGTTTTAATTTTAAATCTTGAGTTTAAACGAAACACCATTGATGAACTTTTACAGATCTCTACTTCATCTTCGCAGATTGTAATCGGAAAAATGCTCGCTCATCTTTGTATTTCGTGGATTCTTTTTGTGTTGGTCGCTTACGTTGTTTTTCCTGTTTATGAATTGGGAAAACCACAAACCGATTTTAATTTTTTCCTGATTTATACATTGATGTCTTTGGCGTGTATTGGAATTGGAATGATGCTTTCTGCAATTTCCAATAATCTTCTTTTTGTAACGGATGTTGCCTTATTTTTTACGTCACCAGCATTCGTTTTTAGTGGTTTCACATTTCCAAGATGGGCAATGCCTTGGTACGACCAGTTCTATGCAGACATCATGCCTTATACTCACTTTTTAGACGGATTTATTAAGCTTTATTTTATGGAGCTTCCATTGTCTTATGCTACTCCTGAAATTGTAAAATTATTGGTTTTTATTGGAGTCACATTTCCTTTGAGCGTTGTGTTTTTTCAGAAAAAAATCAATCAATATCTTAAAGCAAATCAGGCATGAAAGAGGTTTTAGAAATATTGAAAAGAGAAATTAGAAACGTTTCAAAAGATTCGAGTTTGTTTCTGATTTTGCTTTTGGCGCCGATTCTTTATGCATTTATGTATGGAAGTATTTACTTGAATAAAGGTGAAGAAAAAGTAAGATTGGCGTTGATTGATAACGATGGAACTGCGATTTCCAGAACATTAACACAACAATTAAACTCGACTCCGATGATAGGAATTGTGCCAAGTTCAAATATTTCTGAAGCTCAGGAAATGATGTTTCAAGGAGAAGTTCAGGGCTATTTTTATATTCAGTCAGGTTTTGAAAAGAATATTTTTTCACTGAAACAGACGAATGTGAATTTAGTTTTGAATGCTTCAAGATTTTTACCTTCAAGCGATTTACTGAGTACCGCTACAAAAGTTTGTCTTACAGTTGGAGCAGGCGTTAGAAAAACCTATTTTAATAAACAAGGAATGGGAGAGGACAAAGCGATGAAAATGACCAATCCGATTAATATGGATTATCGCCCGTTGTACAATTCCAGTATGACTTACGGTGCGTTTCTTTTGCCCGGTTTATTAGCCATTATTTTACAGCAAACTCTTTTGATTGGTGTTGCAGCAGCTTTTACATCAGAAAGAGAAGAGAAGAAATTGCTAAATCTTTATCAAATTTCAAAGCAGAGCATTTCTAAAATGATCTTTGGAAAAAGGCTGCTTTATTTTGTTGTATTTATGATTTTCGGGTTCTTCTTTTCTGTCGTAAACTTTTCAGTTTTTGATGTTGAGGTTAGAGGAAATTACTTCGACCTTGCTGTTGTTTCTGCATTATTTATTGCAACGATCATTGTCTTTGGAATGCTGATTGGCAGTTTCTTTAAAACTAAACTTTTTGCATTTCAGGTTTTAGTATTTTCATCATATCCTATTTTTTTGATTACAGGATATTCTATGCCTTATCAGGCGTTGCCAAGATTTGTTCAGATTTTATCTGATGCATTGCCAACTTCTCCGTTTCTCAAAACCTATATTTCGATTGTACAAGCAGGAGGTTCGCTTTCTGATAATCTAAGTTCCGTAATTCATTTGATTGTTTTATGGATTGTTTTTGAACTTCTTTTAATTCTTAGAATAAAATATTTAGTTAAAATATAATGGTTTTTATTTCTTTCTAAAAAACAAAGCCCTACTGTATTCATAATTCATTCTGGCAATATTTAAAACAGAAATTCCTTGCGGACATTCCACTTCACAAGCTTCGGTGTTGGAGCAGTGACCAAAATGTTCAGCATCCATTTGCTTTACCATATTTAAAACACGATTGCTTCGTTCTTCTTTTCCTTGTGGGAGCAATGCCATATGCGTAATTTTTGCTGAAGTAAATAAAGCTGCACTTGCATTTTTACAGGTTGCAACACAAGCTCCGCAACCAATACAGGCAGCAGAATCAAAAGCTTCTTCCGCAGTTGGATGCGTAACAGCAATTGCAGTTGCATCAGGAGCTTGACCAGTATTAATGGAAACAAATCCACCGGAAGAAATAATTCTGTCGAAGGCAGAACGGTCAACTTTTAAATCTTTTTTTACGGGAAAAGCTTCAGCTCGGAAAGGTTCTATTAAAACCGTTTCGCCATCTTTAAAAGAACGTAAGTGAAGCTGACAGGTTGTAGTGTTTTTTAACGGACCGTGAGCTAAACCATTAATCATCATTCCGCACTGTCCGCAGATTCCTTCACGACAATCATGGTCGAATTCTACGGGTTCATCGCCTTCAACGATTAGTTTTTCATTTAAGGTGTCCAACATTTCAAGGAAAGACATATGCGGATTCAGTTCTTTTAAATCATAATTTACCAGTTTTCCTTCGCTCTGATTATCTTTCTGTCTCCATATTTTAAGGTGTAAATCCATAATTTCTGTGTTTTTTGTAATCTTTAATTGTGATTAAGTTTTATATCAATGGTTTCTTTTCAATATCTTCACTTCAACCACTTGGCTCTTTTAACTTTTACCTTTTTACTTCAATATTATTTATAACTTCTTACAGTCGGTTGTATTTCTTCGAAAATTAAAGGCTCTTTAATCAATTCAGGCTCGTTATTTTCACCTTTCCAAGCCCAAGCTGAGATGAATTGAAATTCAGCATCATTTCTCAAGGCTTCTCCATCCGGAGTTTGGTATTCTTCTCGAAAGTGTGCCCCACAAGATTCATTTCGCGTTAAAGCATCGTAGCACATCAGTTCACCAATTTCAAAATAATCAGCAACACGACCTGCCTTTTCGAGTTCGCTATTCATGGTGTCGCCTTGTCCTGAAACTTTGACGTCTTTATAAAACTCTTGTTTTAATTTTCGTATTTCTTCGATGGCGTATTTTAAACCTCCTTCATTTCTCGCTAAACCGCAGTAATCGTAAAGTAATTTACCTAAAGTTTTATGGAAATAATCGACTGTTTTTGTTCCATTAATGTTGATGAAACCTTCAATTTGTTGTTTAACTTGATTTTCTGCTTTATCAAATTCAATATTTTCGGTTGAAATTTTTCCGGTATAAATTTCATAGGATAAATAATTGGCAATGGTGTAAGGCGCAATAAAATAACCATCTACAGAAGCCTGAAGCAAAGAATTTGCACCCAGTCGATTGGCTCCGTGATCCGCAAAATTAGCTTCACCCAGCGCAAATAATCCAGGAATGGTGGTCATTAATTCATAATCTACCCAAAGTCCGCCCATCGAAAAGTGTGCAGAAGGGGAAATCATCATCGGTTCTTCGTAAGCATTGTAACCTGTGATTTTAAGATACATATCGAATAAATTGCCATATTTCTCCTGAATTTTTGCTTTTCCCTGTTCTTTTATGGCTTTAGAAAAATCAAGATATACGGCATTTTTCAACGGTCCGATTCCGAAACCGGCATCGATTCTTTCTTTTGCTGCTCTTGATGAAATATCTCTTGGAGCTAAATTTCCAAAAGCAGGATAACGTCTTTCTAAGTAATAATCTCTTTCGCTTTCGGGAATGTCGTTGCCTTTTCTGGTTTCATTTTCTTTTAGAGGAACCCAGATTCTGCCGTCATTTCTCAAAGATTCAGACATTAAAGTTAATTTCGACTGATAATCTCCAGATTGTGGCAATGAAGTAGGATGTACCTGAATCCAGCTTGGTGAAGCCATTAACGCTCCTTTTTTATGAGCCCGCCAAATTGCAGAACCGTTGCAACCCATCGCTAAAGTTGACAAATAATAAATTTTTCCGTAACCACCTGTTGCTAAAACAACTGCGTGAGCGGCGTGTCTTTCAATTTCTCCGGTGTCTAAATTTCTTACAATAATTCCTCTTGCTTTTCCTTCGATCATGACTAAATCAAGCATTTCGTGACGTGAAAATAACTGAACGCTTTTCTTGCCGACCTGTCGCATCAAAGCTTGATAAGCCCCCAAAAGTAATTGTTGTCCGGTTTGTCCTCTTGCGTAAAATGTTCGGCTTACCTGAACGCCTCCAAAAGAACGGTTGTTCAAATAACCACCATATTCTCTTCCAAACGGAACGCCCTGCGCAACGGCTTGGTCGATAAGATTTAAAGAACATTCAGCCATTCGGTAAACATTGGCTTCACGGGCTCTGAAATCTCCACCTTTTAAGGTGTCTACGAACATTCTGTAAACACTGTCGCCATCGTTTTTATAGTTTTTAGCAGCATTTACACCACCTTGAGCTGCAACAGAATGCGCTCTTCTTGGGCTGTCCTGAAAACAGAATGATTTTACGTTATAACCCATTTCGCCCAAAGATGCAGCAATAGAACTTCCCGCTAAACCTGTTCCGACAACGATAACGTCTAGCTTTTTTCTGTTAGCTGGATTGACGAGTTTGGCTTTCTTTTTATAATTATCCCATTTTTGTTCTAAAGAACCTTCCGGTATTTTTGAATCTAAAATCATAGTTTCTCAATTTAATTGGCGGTGAAGAATACATAAATTGGCATCAAAGCAAACCCAACACTGATGATGACTGAATAAGCAATTCCGATGGTTTTAAACCATTTTACAAACTTCGGATGGTACAACCCTAAAGTTCTGACTGCGCTGTAAATTCCATGAATTAAATGATAGCACAACGCAATCATCGACAAAACATAAATAATCACATACCACCATTCTTTAAAAACAGTTACGACCATAATATAAAGGTCTTTATTTCCATTTTCATCCAAAGGAGGATTCCCAAATTTGTAAACATACCAGAAATTCTGAAAGTGAATAACCAGGAAAATTAATAGTAATGTTCCCAGAATTCCCATATTTCGGGATGCCCATTTACTGGCTCTTCCGCGTCTGTCAACTTGATAATTTCCGCCCGATTTTTTATTTTTCAACGTAATTATTAATCCATCCACTGCATGAAGAATGATACTTACGTACAGCACGTAAGAAACCATTTTGATGATAATATTTCCCGAAAGAAAATGTGAATAAGCATTAAACTGAAGATGCGCCTCTTCCTGTGGTAAAAACAGTTGAAGATTTCCCAAGAAGTGAATCAATAGAAAGAAGCTCAGGAAAAGCCCTGTAAGGCACATCAGCATTTTTCTTGATAATGTAGACAGCATATTTTTTTTGTTTTTTGTTAATGAAGATGGATGTGGGAAGAGGAAAGATGGAGGTTTTAAATTCATTTTTCATGAACTTCCAGCCTCGTGTTTCCATCTTTTAACCCTGAAATTTTAATAATATCCTAATATTTTCATCCAAAGTCCGCCAACTCCCATGTAGATAATCAACAGAACAACTCCGATTTCTAACCCTCTAAGCCACCAAGATTTTAAATCAACATATCCGCTTCCGAAAAATACAGGAGCCGGACCGTGACCGTAATGCGTTAACACACCATAAATTGAGCCCATAAAACCAAGCATCATTGCTAATAACATCGGAGGAATTCCCACTGCGACACCAACACTTAATAAAGCAGCGTACATTGCAGCAACGTGAGCGGTTGCACTCGCAAAAATATAATGGCTGAAGAAATAAACGAGAATAATCACAGGAAAAGCAAGTGTCCAAGTCATATCACCGATTTTCATTTTAATTAAATCACTAAACCAGCCGATAAATCCTAATTCGTTGAGTGAACTTGCCATCATTACCAACACTGCAAACCAAACAATTGTATCCCAAGCTCCTTTTTCAGATTTTACATCTTCCCAAGTTAAAACTGAGGTTAATAAAAGCAGTGTTAATCCTATAAAAGCGGTTGTGGTTGCATCAATAGAAAGCGAGCCACCAAAAATCCAAAGGGCTAATAAAATGAAGAACGCGAAAAGCATTAACCATTCGTTTTTAGAAATCGGGCCCATTTCTTTTAATTTTTGAGCTGCCATTTTCGGAGCATCACCAGTTTTTTTTAATTCAGGCGGATATAATTTGTATAAAACCAAAGGAACGACAAAGAAAGCGACCAATCCCGGAAGGAAACCTGCAGCAGCCCAAGACATCCAAGTAATGTTGATTCCTAAATTGGCTGCAAATTTCTGACACATCGGATTACTCGCAGTCCCCGTCAAAAACATGGAAGAAGCGATGAGATTCATGTAATAACTATTCAACGTCAAATAAGAACCTAATTTTCTGTGCGTTTCAGGTTTATCAGGAACCGAATCGAAACTTATTGCCATCGATTTCATAATCGGATAAATAATTCCACCACCTCTCGCGGTGTTACTAGGAATTGCAGGAGCCAGACAAACGTCTGCCAAACCCAATCCGTACGCTAAACCCAAAGAACTTTTCCCGAAAACTCTGATGAATAAAAAAGCAATTCTGTTTCCCAAGCCTGTTTTGATAAATCCTCTTGCGATAAAGAATGAAATCCCAATCAGCCAGATTACTTTGTCTCCAAAACCTGAAAGTGCTTTTGTGATTGATTTTCCGGCATCTCCCGGAGCGACAACCTGCGTCAAAGCAGTAAATCCGATGGCCATCATACACATCGTTCCCATTGGAGCGGCTTTAAGGATGATTCCTAAAATAGTGGCTGCAAAAATAGCGAACAGATGCCATGCATTTTGGGCAACGCCTTCCGGAGCCGGAATAAACCAGATAATAAGAGCAACCGCAAATGTGATGGCGACTGCTTTAATGTTAATCTCTTTCATAATAGTTAGTTTTACGGATTAAAATCTACTTTGGACCTGAACTATGAATAAATTATTGTTGTATTGAGAGGTATTTTCTACCTGATGTTTGTATCGGTCGAACTGCATTCCGAGTTGAATTCTGGCGCCATAATTTTTAAGAAACTCCAGACCAACCATTGGCGTAACCGTTTGTCTAGGATTTGAATTTAACCTAAAATTAGTATCTAAATACTCGTAACGGCAAGATAATTCGAAAGCACTTAAATTTTTGTGGTTGATTTCGTATCGTAAATTAGGAAGAAAATAAGCTCCACGAATTAGGTATTCATCAGGATTTGAAGGTCTTAATTCTGGTGTGACCGCAAAATATAAGGGATGATTGGTTGCCTGTTTTCCTTCCAGCTGCATATCGAGGCTCCATTTTGAATCGAAATTAATTAATGAGCTTAAATCGACACCTACAGCGTAAATTTTCTTGCCAAAAGCATCACCTACACCGCCATTTAAACCAACATTAAAATTATATTTTTTAACCAAACCAAAAACCAGTCTCGTTGAATATTGTTTGCCATCATTATTATCATTCACCTGATTTTTACCATTTCCATTCACTACAGAAACAGCATATTGAAACGGTATATTTCCTAACTCAACCTGACCTGTTGCAGACATTCCAATTTGAAAACTCGTCCAGCCTAATTTTCCAAATTCGGTGTATTGATTTGACCAGTCCAGAGATTTAATAATATCGATAGGATAGGTTTCTTCAATACCGAACCAAGGTCTGAATTGCCCTACAGTAAGCGCAAGTTTTGGATTGAATGTATATTTTAAATAGGCATTTTCGAGAACTCTGGATTTTGGATCGTTTTTAAAGTCTGCAAGATTTGCCAACGCTACAACTTCAGTACGCTTGCTAATTTGCGCCCTAACCTGAACCCTCATATATTTCACCATGAAATTATTATTGGTTCCCGAACCATCGGAATGATGCAGCCCATTAACATCAACATCTTTGCTCGTACCGACCAAATAGCGCGCCTGAAAGAGACCTTTAATTTGAAGTTGAGGGTATTTTACAGGGTCTTCCGATTGTGTTTTTATAGAGTCGGGGACTTGTGCGGTCAAAACCAAACTGAATAGTGTGAAAGATAAAAGCAGATGCTTTTTTACGGTTAAAAAAGTACTCATTTTCTTATAATGTTTCTTGGTGTGTTAGCTTTTTTTAACAATCCTAAATAGGATGACTGTTAAATTACCTTAAAATTAAGAAAATAAATACTAATAATCACGCTGTTTGGATTAATAATGGTTTAAATTTCAACTTGTGCAAATTTACTCGGGCTTTATTTGAATCAACCCTTATTTATAACAATCATTGAATAAGGTGATTATGTTGGAAAACTAGTGAGAATTTCCTGTATAAATATTATAATTGATTACATAGTAATTGTTGGAAGTTTATTCAAAACATTAAATAGAAGGATGTTTAAAACTGTAAATTTAAAAGAGTTGGGGAGATTGTTTATAACCTTGTCTCAAGATATTTCACACCGAATGAGAGAATCAATGCAATAATCAGTAAAATAATATGTCTGTTTTTGTTTTGATTTTTGAAAAGCTCCTGAACAATATTTTTTACTTTGTCATAGTCAAATAATAAAATTATTAAAACTAAAATCTGATAAAATATTGCTGAAGATAATGCCGAGATCTGATAAAAATAATCCTGAATAATGATATTGATGAGCATCGTTGTTAATAGCAGACATGCAAAGATTCTCGTTCGGGTAAAAAGAAGCAAAACTCCGCCAACGATTTCAAAAAAACCGATTATTAATGGATAAGCTTTTGTGTAGCTATAAAAAGTCCACATGATCTTGTGTCCTTCTGATAGATTAGCATTTGTAGAATTTGCTAGGTTTTCAAATTGTAAAGGTTTCCCGATCCCGTAGATAATCATTGAGCCCGAAACGGTGAAAATGATAACCCAATAAATTAAATAGAAGAGTTTTTCTTTGGCAGTAGTCATTTATTAAAGTTTATAAATCAAAAGAAAAGTTCCAAAGTAGGAGTTTTCGATATTTTTTAATCAGATTTTTTATTTTTTGCAACAAGTGAATACACCATCGGGATTTTATTGCCTAAATGTTCTATTCTGAATTTTTTATGCTCAAATTCTATCATATTACTGAAAACATTATACGGAGAGTAATCATATTCCTGGAAATGAAGAATTTCAAGACCATTATTAATAAGGCTGCTTGCAACTTCGCTTAAGCTGTGATTCCAAGTTACATAAGCCTGCGAAATGTTGGCTCCTTTGTCTGCATAGGTTCCATTTTCTGTTTCTACGATAGGTTCTACATTGAAATAATTGTATCCAATTTTCTCAAAATTATCATCAAACATCCAGACCACAGGATGGAATTCAACAAAAATAAATTTCCCATCAGGTTTTAAAAATTTGGAGATCAATTTTCCCCATTTATCTAGATCGGGTAACCAGGTTATTGTTCCATAACTTGTAAACACAATATCGAACTGTTTGTCTAAATGATTTTCTAAATCGTAAAGGCACAACAAATAAACTGAGCCGCTGAATTGGTTTCTTGTGCAATTTTTTGAGCACTTGCAATAGCTTTGTCCGATAAATCGATACCCGTAACATCTGCGCCAAGTCGGCTTAATGAAATCGTATCTTGCCCAAAGTGACATTGCAAATGTAAAATTGATTTTCCTTTTAAATCTCCAAATATTTCTAATTCAATTGGATTTAAAGAAGCTTCTCCTTTTAAAAAGCCTTCTAGATTGTAAAAATCTGAATTGAGGTGAGTATCGGTTCTGTTATTCCAAGAATGTTTGTTTATTTCTATATAATTATTTTCTGGATTCATAATTGTGTGAGATATTTGTTTTTTTTGATAGGTCTCAAATATATACAATTACAGTGTTTTGAGCAAGAAACATTTGTTACTGAACTGGTAAAGGTTCAATGAACAGTGATATGTATTAATTTTAAAATTATAAAAATTGAATTTATTCTGTTTTTTGAATAAATGAAGTTGATGTTTAAAATTAATACCAAAAGTAGAATAGCGTAATCTACTTTTAACCACGTATTTTTGTCAATCCAATTTTAGTAAATACTCGACACCTGAATTTGACTATCAAACTCATTAATAATTTCTGAAAGCTGTAAATGTAATTCTGATTTATCTATTTCTAAATAAGCTGGCTTTGAGTTTTCAAATTCTTTTTTATTATTAAATCTAGGCAAAAAAATAGCTTCATAATAATAGTTCCATAATTTCTGTATAGAAGATTGGCTTTCAAACGTTAATAAAAAATTGTTTTTCTCGTCTTGTCTTGCATAATCTCCAAAAAGATTAATATAGTTAGTGAAAAGCTCTATAACATCTATTGAAAAATTATTTTGTTCGATTTGGTCCAGAAGAAATTTTATATCATAAAAATTGTCTTCAGTTGAGTCTTTATTAATTTCCTCATTAAGCCAGGAAATTATTCTTTCATAATTTTCAATTTCATTTTTTTCATTTTTAATTTCAAGTTTAATATTTTCAATATTTTTTGATGAGAAAATTTTACCATTTTCAAAAGTTAATAACTTATCTGTGCTTTCTGCGTCGTTATCAGTAAACCAGACCAAATAAATTCCATCAATAAAATTTGGTGAAATATATTTAATGATCCAAGCTGTAAATTTTTCGTCTAACTTATTCTGAAGTATTGTTGTCATCGATTTTCAACTAAATTTTGGGAAGTTGCTTTCGGAAATTAAAATTAATTAAAAGAATTGCTTCTCAGTTTGTACTTTATAATAACTGATCTGAGTCTTTATTAAGGACAAATTATTATTCGGTGATTATTTGTTTTATTTTGTTACTCCAAATTACTGCATAGTTATCTGCAAAATCTTCAACTTGTTTTAAGTTTGCTTTACTCCAATGTCTTTGATAGATATAATCTACACAATGCCCAATTTCGTGTAAAAGTAGTTTTTCGAGATAATATTTTTTATAACTTTCTGTTGTCCATTGTAAATACCATCCATTTTTATCATGCTGTAGATCTGTACAATATTGCTTATAAAAACTTAATTGTTTTGATGTGGGTTTAGCCTGTCCGAATAGCATTTTATTGTTTGTAGGAACAGCATAGAGTTTTATGAGATACACTTTATTTCCACAAATAAATTCTCCTTGCACAGTTTCTCCTTTGTGATATTCAGATTTTTTCACTTTGTCGAGCCAAATATGCGTTAAATATTTAGTGTGTTGAATCGGAAGTTTTTTTAGAGTTTCTTTAATTTCGGTAATTGTGACAGGGAAATAAAAATCTCTTGAAGGATTTTCAATAATAAAAATGGGTGTTTCTTGTCCGTCGGTTGGTGATAAAAGATTATGTTGTCTTTTAAAAATTCCGTCAGCACATTTTAATCTCGTCCTTCCACCGTGAATGTCACCAAACTTTCTGTTCTTTTTCCAAGCTGTTTCTTTACGATTTTGATTCATATGCTTGTTCTTTTAAATGTTTCACAAAGGAAATCTAGCGTAGATAATATTTTTCTATGAAACCAAGATAAACAAAAATAATATTATCAGATTTTCTCTTCTATTTTTGCGCATCTTTTAACGCCAATTCAGCGAGATCTTTAATAATTTGAGTAGGAGAGTTGCAGTCGCAATTGCTAAATCCCAAGACATAAATATCTTCACTTGGAATATAAACTCCCATTGATTTGAAGCCAAAAATACTTCCTCCATGTTCACGGGTTGGGATTCCATTTATATTTTTCAAATGCCATCCATAACCGTATTCGATTTCTTCTCCGTTATTCAGTTTGTATTTTGTGAAGGCTTTTGCTGTCTCTTTTTTGTTCAGTAAAAGATTTTGGTTTAATGAATTTTGCCATTTCAGCATATCTTCCAAAGTAGACATTAAAGAGCCAGAAGCATAAGGAACGCTAAAGCTGATGACCGACTTGTTTACGTAGCCGTAGCTTTTTTGATGATATCCGTAAGCTCTGTTTTTTATTACCTTTCGATCGGTTGCATAATAAGAATTATTCATTCCGACTTTATCAAAGATATGCGATTTGATAAATTCTTCATAGGTTTTTCCTGAAACCAACTCAATAATGTAACCTAAAACAATATAGCCGGAATTATTATATTCAAACTTTTCTCCTGATTGAAAATCGGCTGGTTCACTTTTGAAAAAATCGACCATCATTTTTGGGGTCATTTCTTTTTGAGCAATTTCAGAAAGACCTTTTGTCTTGGTAAAGTCTTTAATTCCTGAAGTATGTGTTAAGAGATGATGGATGCTAATTTTGTTACCATTTGAGTAATCCGGAATATATTTAGAAATGTAATCGGAGGTATTGAGTTTACCTTCCTGTTCAAGCAATAATACGGCTACAGCGGTAAACTGTTTTGTCATTGATCCGATTTGGAAAACACTGTTTGGCTGCAATTCAACATTCAATTCTAGATTAGCCAATCCAAATGCTTTCTCATAAATAGGTTTTCCTTTTTTTGAAATTAAAAATACACCACTTGGTCCATCTTTTTCGTTAAATTCTGTTTTAATGATATTGTCAATTTTTTCTACAAAACTTTGAGCATAAAGAAGATGCGTCAATAGAATAAAAGATAAACTTAAAAGTAATTTTTTCATGGATTATTGTTTTTGTATAATGCAAAGATATATCTTTTACTTATTACCATGTTATGCAATATACTTAAAAATATTTTTTAATGTAATTTTTAGATTTATTAGTTAAATTTCTGTTATTTAACCTGAGTAAAGCAAAACTCGATATTTATTTAAGCTTCATTATTTTTTCTAAAAGAGGAGGGAGCTTCGTCTCAGGATTGATTTGATCATTGTTCCAAAAACTCATTACACAGCTTACATTTTTATTTCTTATGTTTTCAGCGACATAATAAACGGTTAAGTTTTTTCCGCCCGACATTCCAGCTAAAGCAGAAGCAACTCCTGTAAAATCATAGATTACTTTTTTAGCTTTAGTCTGTAGTCCTTCAAATTCTACATCGACGATTTCTTCTGAAGCTACCTTTCCACCTTTTTTAGATTTTGTAATATTTAATTGATTTTCAACAGCTTCTTTAGCACTCTCTAAATCTCTATGAACAGACCAGTTCATTTCTCCTAAATATGGACATTGAACGGTGTTGAGAAAAGTCCAGTAACAGCTGTTTCCAAGTTCTATTTTTCTTCCGGCAAAATTGATTGACGTGATTTTCATTGGAACAAAATTTTCTTCAGGAATTTTATTTTCGATGATTAAGTTGACCATTTTCTCTTCTGTTTCTTTATCTGTTTTTCCGTTTTTGATAAACCAAATTACAGAAACTGTCTTGTCTGGATTTTCAACAAAATAATAATTATTGGTTTGAAAATTATTGTCAGCTATTTTTTGCTGTTTAGAAATAAATAAATTGTTGAATTTGATTTGATCGTCTTTTGTTTTTACATCCGAATCTGTAATTTGGTGTTTTCTGAAAACTTTTTTCAAGCCTTTCTCGTCAAAAGTATTATTAAATTTTTCGCTGGTAATACTGTATCCATCAATATTGTACCATATTTTTCCGTTGTTGTTCAGCACAGAAAGTCTTTCAAGAACATTATTTTCCTGTGAAAAACAAACTGAAAAAATAAGGATGAAGAAAAGATTTAATGCTTTCATTTTATTTGTTTAAAGTGAATGTATAGATAACAAGATTTTCCTTAATGTATTTTTTCCAGTTCTGAGGATTTTTAGCATCGTTTAATTCTACGTTTTCCGGAGGAAAAACATTGAAAGTAGGGAACATATGTTGCGGATTTTCATAATCTTTTTTAAAGCTTGTTCTGATTATTAGAATACTGTCATTCGGTTTTACCTGGAAATTATTTTTAACTTCATACCTTCCCATCGACATTGAATTTTTAAAAATTCCGGCTTCAAAAGAAATATTTTTTTCAGAAGTGTTTTTTGCATAAAATGCTGTATCAGCATAATTTCCATTAATTGCTCCACAACTAATCAGCATAAAAACTAAAGAACAAGTGAATACGTATTTTTTCATTTTAAATGTTTTTTATGATTATGGTTACTATTTTAATATTTTGCTTTTGGGTGAATTTTCAAAACTAAAATGTTAATCTAATCTACAAAATTCCAATCAAAGTGAGATATTTATTTTTTTATAAATTAATTCTTTAACTTTTCAATCGCCCGCAATGCTTTTTTTATAATGTAAATTGTTTCTTTGGTTGGGCTTTCATTCTTCCATTTTTCGCAAAGCTTTTTCACAAATTCAGGTTACGTTTTGCCTGCATCGTTTAGCCGCTGTTTTTTACACATTTTAATTTTGTAATATCGACAAAATATGAGTGCATAATATTGAGTTATTAATTCCGGAAAAAGAATAATTTAAATTAGATTAAATACTTCTTTAGACCTTCCATAATTCCCTGCCAAAGCATACTGAAAAAGCTTCTTTCAGGTTCTCGTTTTTTATCAATAACAACATGCCCCGGTTCTCCTTTAGATTCATTTTTCACAAACCAATTGGCAATCGTATTTAAAAATTTTCTTTCGTTTCCTTTTTTATTCAGGAAGTTTACGTACATGTCATTGTATTTGAAATAAAATTTTCCAGCAATACCATCATGAGATCCATAATAATCGAATTTTAAATAGTCAATATTTCCATCCAAAGTAATATTTAAATACGGACGCACAAACAGATTGACATTATCGGCAGAAAGCTTTTGTACGTCTCCTTTGATGGTGAACTTGTCGGCGAGATCTTTAACATCAAATTTCCAGTTGACCTTAGTTTCTGCTTTTCCGTAAAAATCAAAAGAAGCATCAGTATTGATAACAGTAGGTCGCCCTTTTATTTTAGCATTATTTACATTCGTAATCAGTGCCTGGAAATTATTAAAAGTCAGTTTTCCCGGAATATTGCTTTTTTCAGCATCTTCTTCATATTCCAAATCTGAATTTTTAATAGATATTTCTTTGATGAATAATGGAATTTTCACATCGCGTAATTTCTTACTGAAAAGATATCTTACAGCAATATCATCAGGTGGAGCGAGATCATGATAAATATTGCAGTGGAGACCATCAATGCTTATTTTGCTGAGATCAATACTGCTGTTTTTACCCAGTTGTGTATTATGATCTTTTATGTTGATCTTTTTTACTTTAATGGTATACAAATCACTCTCTTTGGCAATTACCTTACTGAAACCTGCCCTTGAATATTTTGGAAGATAATTGAATTCACTGATGTCCGTATTTTTTCCGGTACTTTTTATTTCTGCGACTTTCAGATAATAATATTTGCCTGCATCAAGACGAATATTCTTTGCATCAACATAATTTTTTTCTGTTTTAAAAGGAATATCTTTCTTGAAAAGCTCAGTATCGCTAAATATCTTATCCAGTTTAAGATCGATTTTTCCAACAGCAAGTTTTTCTACATTCTGCTTTTTTTGTGAAACTTTTCCATTATTGATTCTGATAAAACCAATATGAGCAGTAAACGGTGGCGGAGTAGTGTCTTTTTGATTTTTTTTCTTATTTTTTGTTGCCGATGTAATCTGTACTGATGGATTATTTACTTCTATTCCATCAAGTTTTATATCGAGTTTCTGACCGACATATCTGCTTTTATTATTTAAAATTTTAATCTGATCTGTGCTTACAGAAAATACATCTTTTATATTGCTTTTTCCCAATGCTAAAACCTGAAAACCGTGAATAGTAATATTGGCATTGCGTGAAGCAATACTTTTAATTTTAACAGCCTGTAACTGATCTGCCTTAACGTAAATATTCTCAGCTTCGATATCGTGTTTTGTAAAGCGGAAAGGGATTTTTTCCTTCACAGTATTTTTGTCGAAGACGATATCATTCATCTTAAAATTAAAATTTTCAACGGCAAGTTTTTCTATAATTTGTTTTTTTTGTAAAACTTTCCCGTTATTGATTCGGATAAAACCAATATGAGCAGTAAATGGTGGCGGAGTATTGGTTTTTTGATTTTTTTTCTTATTTTTTGTTGCCGATGTAATCTGTACTGAAGGATTGTTTATTTCTATTCCATCAAGTTGTATATTAAGATTCTGACCGATATATCTGCTTTTGTTATTTAAAATTTTAATCTGATCTGTGCTTACAGAAAATACATCTTTTGTACTGCTTTTTCCCAATGCTAAAACCTGAAAACCGTGAATAGTAATATTGGCATTGCGCGAAGCAATACTTTTAATTTTCACAGCTTGCAGTTGATCTGCCTTAAAGTAAATATTTTCAGCTTCTATATCGTGTTTCGTAAAGCGGAAAGGGATTTTTTCCTTAACCGTATTCTTGTCAAAAACAATATCACTCATTTTAAAATTAAAATTCTCAACAGAAGCCGTTTTTTCTTTATTAACCTGAAAAACATTGATTTTCCCTTTTTGAAAAGTAATATTTTTTAAACCAATCTTCAAGTCAATTTCTTTAGAATTATTACTCTTATCTACAGTATTTTTTCCGGTAGAATATACTTTCAGATCAGGCTGGGTAAAGGTAATATCAGAAACGATCAACGAATCCTGACTGATGTTAAAGTCTTTTGCAGTCAGATTTTGTGTTGAAAAATCAAAAACATTTTTAGAATTATATTTTGTTACAGCTTGTATCGGTTTTAAATGAAATTGAACAAGTTGCAGTGTTTTATTGGCAGCGTCAATTTTTTTTGCATTAATTTCATAAAATTCATTAACACCAATTTGTACATTTTCTGCATCAATTTTAAATTCTGAAAACGCAATCGGGATTTTATTTCCGTCTGCGCTTTGTTTAATATCTTTTAGATTTACATTGATGCGTTGTCCTTTAAAAACCGTTTTCCCAAGACCGTTTTCAACATCCGCATTTACGTTATGCAATGCAATATTGTTGATGTGAAGATCTATTTTTTTATTGCTCGGCTTTTGGTCTTTCTTCAAAGCGGCAATCTTTATTTTAATATCAGAATCAGTAAGTGTAAATTGATCTGCGTGATACGTCTTACTGAAAACTGCTTTCCAGATATTTAAATCTGTTATGTTAAGATTTTTTATCTTTCCATTGATTTGGGTAATATATTGGTCTTTAGGTTTTTTTGTGGTGATTTCAAGATCGTTAACAGTAAGATTACCTTTCAGTAAACTTAAATTGAAATCTTTAAGCACCACTTTGTATGGTGTTTTTTCATTGATGAGGTCTGGAAGTTTTTTTTGGAGATAAAAATCTAATGCAAATGGAAATATGGCTAATAATGTCACAAATCCAATGAAAGTCCAAAGAATTACTCTTTTTCTTGGTGTTCTCTTTTTTAAAAGTTTTTTTTCCATCATTTGTAAATGTGTTATAATCAACAATAAACAAAACATGTTCCAAATAATAGAATTTTTATTTCTATATAATCCTGTTGAAAATTTATTTTGTACAATTAAAAAAAAGTTAGTTTCATCGATAAATAATGTTTTTGTGTTTTCAAAATATTTTAAGGCACATATCTTGATTATTGTCATTAAAATAATATTATCATGAACATTAAAAGAATTTTCGGAACTATTCTTACAGTATTAGGAATTGTTGGTTTAATTTATACAGGGTATGAATTAATAAATAAAAGTACCGCTTACACAACACTTGCCGTCGCCGGTGTTATTGGACTCATCTTCTTTTTCTCGGGAATAAGTCTTGTGAAAAATACGAAAGACGAGAGCTAATTTTACATTACTGATTTTTACAGCTTTATTGAACATGAAAAAATGTAAAAAACAAATAATTTAGTTTTCACAGAGGATTATGGCATGCTATCTGTTATACAATCCATAGCAAAATTAATGTATGGAACAGATTTTTATTAAGGTGGCTTTTTGCCAAAAATGTAGCGGATATCATGCTTCAACCTACGCCGACTCGTCTCAAAAAAATAATCCGGAAATTGTAGATCACTATTTTTATCATGGTGAACCTTATTTTACTTTCAACCAGTCCAGTTTTAATAAAGCTGAACAACTTGAATACACTGAAGTAAAAATTCTTCAGCTAAAAGAACACCGGAAAAATGATCTTCAATATTGCGGATGCAAGAAAAAGCCAAGAAAATTATCAGCTGTAATTCAAAGCATAACTTTCTCTGAATCTTCTACACAAATGCCTAAATACGAAGAAGTTTCAGAAACTGAAATTTACTTTAGAGATGTTTACCGTTTGTCTTACAATTTTCATTAAAAATATTGATGATAAATAAATTTTGTCACATAAAATAAAAGGAACTGAATAAATTATTCGGTTCCTTTTTCTTTTATGTTTTCCGAGAAAATAATGCTTTTAATTGAACGAATACATGTTTGAAAAGAGTAGTTTAAGATTTCTAATTCTCAGAATTTGAATTAAAAACTCACTTTTTGTGCTTGAAAAATTATGTATCTTTGCTGCTGATTTCTGAATAATTTCAACTAAATTTTCTTTTATTTTTTTAAACAAAACAAAATAGTTTATCGGTTGTAATCGTATTTAATAACAATATTATTTTAAAGTAAATAATAATAAATCAGAAGGTTTTGAAGATTAATTTTAAACATGCACTTACCCAAAGATCCGTTTTTATAGCGGCTTTATCTGCTTGTTTTATAGCGGCGGTGGCTTTTGCTGTTCTTAGTCTTCTTATCACTCACGACAGCCGAAAAAATAATGAAGAGTTTGCCAGAAAAACTTTTTTGAGGAAATATGAAACGGTAGAAAAAGAATTTAGAAACATCGAAGATTATCAGTATTTACTTCGAGCTTTGATTCAGAAAGATGGTCTGAAAAATTATAAAGATTATTCCTCGGTTTTAAATAGTTTAAATAAAAGACGAAAACTTGTTCCGTACAGTTGGTATTATTACTATAACGGTGTTTCAGGAGAATCTGGCAATAAAGATCTTTTATCGGATGTTCTCAAAAAAGATGAAAAGGTAGAAAAGTATACCAAAATAAAAAATAATGGACCCGGTAATTTTAATAATTACATCATTAGTCATAACGACAGTATTTATTGGTTAAGCTACGATTCTTTGATACAGACAAATAAAGATATGCTGTATTACGGTTCAGCAGTAAGTCTTGATAATCTTCATCAGTATTTTGCGACGATTGATCAGTCTCCGAATACGTATACCTATGTTTTTTCAAAAGAGGGAATTTGTATCACACATCCTGATAAAAAGTTTTTAGGAAAAAATATTTTTGATTTTACAGATATTCAACCACAAGATACCTTAACCAGCAAAACCGAATTAGGATATACCGAAAGGAATACCATTTCAGAATATCTTGATGTAGAAGTTATCCGATTTATAAAGCCTTTAAAGACTGATAATTTTGAGGGATATGCAGCAGTTAATTATGTGAGTTTTCTGATCGATGAAAGTGTAAATCAAACCAAAAGATATACTGTTTATATTTTTCTGGCGGCTTTACTTCTTATTGTGACGGTATTTATTTTGTTTTACAGAGCGACCAATATAGCGTTTCAGGAGAAAGAAAAAATACAGTCTGAAAAAAACCTGCTTCTTGTTGAGAATGAAAAAATGCATCGGGAAGAAGCATTAAACCAGCTTCAGCAGCTTAAAAATAATATCAATCCGCATTTTCTTTTTAATTCACTGAATTCTCTTTACATGTTGATTGGTCTTAATAGAGAAAATGCACAGAAGTTTACAATGAATCTTTCAAAGATTTACCGATATCTTATTGTGCCACCGAAAGAAAATCTGGTTCCTGTGGCTCAGGAAATCAGCTTTATTAAACAATATATGGATCTTCTGAAAAGCAGGTTCGACGAAGAAATTAGTTTTGAATTAATTATCAATCACGAAGAAAGTTTAGAAAAACGAATTCCTTATTTATCGCTACAGCTTGTTGCAGAGAATGCTATAAAACATAATATTGCAACCATAGATAATCCTTTAGCCATTATTATTACTGTTGAAAAAGGTGGAGTTATTGTGAAAAATACTTGGCAACCAAAGACGGAAGAAGTACAAAGCGAGAAATTTGGATTAGATTATTTAAATCAAATTTACGGGTATTTTAAGAATAATAATCTTGATATATCTATTAAGGATGGATATTTTATCTGCTTCTTACCAGTAATGGATTAGAAGTTTAAAAATCCATTCACTCCCATAATTCACCCTTTCACTCCCTATTAATATAGATGTAGTTTTGTAGGTTATATTTTTGCCTACTGAAAACCTAGAGGGCATGAAATGTACTATTTTAATGAAGAATTACAGGCTTGCACTGTATCTGGGGCTTAGTTTGGCCTCTCCGGCAGCTTTTGCACAGAAAAAAGATACTGTAAAAACCGACAAAGAGAAATCTGCTAAAACAGATACTTCCTCAAAAAAAACCAAAAAAATTGATGAACTGATCAAAAAAGGGACTTATAAAAAAGGTCTTTTTAATACGATCCAGGTAAAAACAGATATTTATTTTGAAATTCCTGACAGTTTAATTGGACGCCAGTTTTTGGTTGTGAATAAATTATCGCAAGTTCCGATGCAGGTGAATGAAGCAGGATTAAACAAAGGAATGAATTATGAAAATAAGGTAATTTCCTTTCACCGTGATCGTGTTGCAAAAAAAATATGGGTAAAGACTGTGGTTCCGCAAGTGTCATCTCCCAAAAATGATGTGATCACAAGATCTGTAAAAGATAATTTTTCAGAATCTGTTATCGAAGTTTTTGATATTGAAGCACAAAATGCTGACTCTACTTCGGTAGCGATCAAAGTAAATAAAGTTTTTGACGGTAACCAAAAAAGTTTCAATGATGTTTTAGCAAATGTTGGTCTTGGAGGTTCGGTAAAATCAAACCTTTCTTATATTGAAAATGTAAAAACTTTCCCTAAAAATCTTGTGGTTAAATCTCAACTGACTACATCGGTGAATGAAGGAGGGGTAGATTTACCTGTAACATTGGGTGTGACAAGTAATATCGTATTGCTTTCTAAAGTGCCGATGAATTCCAGAACCGATGATCCTAGAGTTGGTTTTTTCAGTGAAAAACATTGGGCATTCAATGACCGTCAACAGAGAATGGATGAAAAACGTTTCATTACAAGATGGCGTTTGGAACCTAAAGATGAAGACAAAGAAAAGTATCTGAGAGGAGAATTGGTAGAGCCTAAAAAGCCTATCGTTTATTATATTGATCCCGCGACACCCATTCAATGGCGTGAAAAAATTATAGCAGGAGTTTACGATTGGCAGGTTGCTTTTGAAAAAGCTGGGTTTAAAAATGCAGTTATTGCAAAAATGCCGGATGAAAATGATACCGATTTTGATATTGATGATGTAAGATATTCAGTGATCACCTATGCTGCTTCACCAAAATCTAATGCGATGGGACCTTCGGTAGTAGACCCAAGAAGTGGTGAGATTATTGAATCTGATATTATTTGGTGGCATAATGTAATGACCTCTCTTCAGGAATGGATGAGAATTCAGACCGGACCAATCGATCCAAAAGCAAGAGGAAATGTGTTTAGTGACGAACATATGGGTGAAGCGATTCGTTTTGTTTCTTCTCATGAAGTTGGTCATACATTTGGCTTGAAGCATAATATGGGTTCTTCATTTGCTTTTCCGGTAGAATCTTTACGTTCGAAAGAATTTACTGATAAAATGGGAGGTACAGCTCCTTCGATTATGGATTATGCACGTTACAATTATGTAGCGCAGCCGGAAGATGGGGTTACTGCGATCACTCCAAAAATAGGATTGTATGATAAATATGCTATTGAATGGGGTTACCGTTGGTATCCTGATGCGGTTTCTGAGAAAAATGCCTTGAGAAATTTAATAGAAAAACATCAGGATGACCCAACTTATTTTTATGGTGAACAGCAAAGTTATTTAGAAACTATTGATCCTCGTTCACAATCAGAAGATTTAGGTGATGATGCAATGAAGGCCAGTGAATATGGAATGAAAAACCTAAAGATCGTTATTGATAATCTTTTAAAATGGACCTATGAAGACGGAAAAAGCTATACCGATGCAGGTAAACTGTATTTAGGAGCTATCGGACAATGGGATTTGTATTCGGGTCATGTAATGGCAAATGTAGGAGGAATTTATTTGGATCATACTGTTTTTGGAAGTAAGAAAAAAGCTTATGAAGCAGTTCCTGCTGAAACGCAGAAAAGAGCGGTTGATTATTTAATTAAAAACTCGATAAATCTTCCGGAATGGTTATTCTTCAATCCAATCACTGAGAAAACTTATCCTGTTAAAAACTCTCCAATGGGACCATTCGAGCAGACTCCTTACAATTTAGCAAGAGGAATGCAGTATGGTAATCTGTACTCATTATTTATGGATGACCGTTTGTTGAGAATGCTTGAAAACGAGTTGAAACATCAGGTTTCAGGTTCTAAAGAAGAAATTTACACCGTTGAGAATTTATTCGATCAGGTAAGAGGTTCAATTTTCAATAAAAAAGGAAGCTTGACAATCCTTGAAAAAATGACTCAGAAAAACTATGTGGATGCTTTAATCGTTTCGGTGAACAAATTATTTGAAAAAACTTCTGTGAAAGCAATAAAAACAGATAAAACTTTGAATATTCCGATGATCTGTAATTTCCAGGAAGAAGCTCAAAGTCTTAGGAATATCAATTACTCATCTATGAAAAGAGTATCTGAGGTTACTACTTACAAAAGAGCAGAGCTTCAGAAAGTGTTGAATTTATTGAATAAAAGTAAAAATAAAGGAGATGATGCCACTAAGGCTCATTATGCTGACTTAATCATCCGTATTAAAGAGGCTTTAAACAAGTAATCAGTTATGAAAAAAGCATTTATACTTTTACCTCTTTTGGCGGCTCAGATTGCATTAGCCCAGGAAAAGAAAACCATTACCGGAAAAATTGATGACGGAGATACTTCAAAAGTAATCGCAGGAGCATCTATAAAAATTGAAACACAATCTGTTTCTACAAAAACGAATCAGGCCGGAATTATAGAAAGTGTTTCTATCGGAACCATCACAGATAAGAATGGAAATTTTACTTTAGAAATCCCTGCAGATACAAAATCTGTAACGGTAAGTTATCTTGGATATGAACCTAAAATAATTCAGATTTACGAAGGGCAAACTAGTTATAATATTACTTTGATTCCTGTTGTAAGTGACGATATTCCAGAAAAAAACAATATCCAGGAAGTAATTATCACTGGATATCAGAAAATTGAAAAACGTAAGCAGACTTCCGCTGTAACTACAGTGAAGATGAACGATATTCAGCAAGCTGGTGTTGCCAGTGTAGATCAATTATTGGCGGGTCAAATTGCCGGAGTTGCCGTTACACCGGAAACAGGAGCTCCCGGAAGTCCTGCAAAAATCAGAATTCGTGGTACAGCTTCTCTTTCGGGACCTCAAGATCCGCTTTGGGTAATTGATGGTCTTCCGTTGGAAGGAAATGATGTGCCTAATTTTAGTGATAAAGATAATATCGATCAGCTTCAGAATTTTTCTATTGCGGGATTAAATCCTAATGATATTGAAGATATTACCATTCTAAAAGATGCCGCTGCTACATCTATTTATGGAGCAAGAGCTGCAAATGGAGTTATTTCAATTACCACCAAAAAAGGAAAAAAAGGAAGTTTAAGAGTTAATTTCTCAGCAGATACTTTTATTACTGCACGTCCTGATTTTGGTAAACTTAATCTTTTAAATGCTTCTGAAAAAGTAGATTTAGAATTAATGCTTGCCAATCGTACCGATTTAACGTATCGTACCGATAAAGGGGAAGTGATGAGAATCTTAACCCAAAACGGACAGCTTGATGCCTATAGAAATGGAGGTTTCGGAGGTTTAAATCTAATAACACGTCAGCAAATCGATGGTTTAAGAAACAGCAATACAGACTGGGGGAAATTATTGTATCAAAATGCGATCAACAAACAGTATGGAGTAAGTATTTCCGGAGGTAGCGACCGTTCAGATTATTATTTCTCTTTAGGATACTATGATGAAGAAGGAACAACGATTGGAACTGGTTTTGAGCGTTATAATTTGACGTTGAAAAACAATTACAAAATAAATGATAAGCTTAATTTTGGAGTGTCAGTTTTTGGTACACAAAGTGAGAGAACATCATTTGTTACAGATGCAGATGCCTCTATCAGTCCGATTAACTATTCAAGAAATGCCAATCCATATTTGAGTCCTTACAATGCAGACGGAAGTTACAGATATGATAAGGATATCGATGGTTTTGAAGACAGATACATTCCTTTCAACTTTTTAGAAGAAAGAGAAAATACAAGTTATACGCTGAAAAACCAGTCATTAAAAGCGATTTTCGATTTAGATTATAAAATGGCAAAAGGTCTTAAAATAACTTCACAGTTAGGTCTTCAGTATGACGGTAATAAGACAGAAAAATTTGCAGCCGAAAATACCTATTTCACAAGAAAGATGAAAGAAGGTACCCGTTATTACAAAGATGGCGCTTACCGTTACTTTTTACCTGATGGTGGAGTAAAACAAAACTGGGATAACAGTTTCTTCCAATACAACTGGAAATTACAGGGAAGCTACAGCACAAAAATTAATTCGGTACACGAGATCGATTTGATGGCAGGAACTGAACTTCGTAAAACTGAAGACAACACTACAGTTACAAGAGCTTTCGGGTATGATTCTGTAACAAGAAGATCAACGGCAATTGTTTTTCCAAGTTCGAATTTTGCGGCTGAAAGAAAGTATGAAACTTACAGAGAAATGCCTCCGATTGAGAATGCATATGCTTCAATGTTTGCAACGGCTTCTTATACGTACGATCAGAAATATACCTTCTTTGGAAGTGTGAGATATGACGGTACCAATTTATTCGGAGTGAATAAAAAGTACAAATATCTTCCAATATGGGCGGTTTCTGGTTCTTGGTTGGTTTCGAAAGAGGATTTTATGAAGAATCTTTCTGCTATTTCTAACCTTAGATTGAGAGCTTCTTATGGTTTACAGGGAAATATTGATCGTAACACGTCACCGTTTTTTATTGGTGAATACAGTGACTCGACTATTCTTCCGGGTGGAAAAGAAAATATTATTAATGTAATAAGTCCTCCAAATGATAAACTTCGTTGGGAAAAAACGACTAACGTGAATTTTGGACTTGATTTAGGAGTTTTCAATAACCGTATCAATCTAACCGCTGATGTTTACAACAGAAAAGGAACGGATATGATCAGTATGAAAGAAACTCCATTGGAAACCGGATTTGAATATACAATGATGAACTGGGGTAGTTTAACCAACAAGGGATTTGAATTGGCGATATCTACGAAAAACATCAACAAAGATAATTTCAAATGGTCTACAACGATCAACTTTGCACACAATAAGAGTAATGTAATTAGCGAGCAACCTCGTGACAATGCTTTGCTTCCGTCAAGAGAAGGTCTTCCGGTAAACGCTGTTTTTGCATTGAAAACTGCAGGAATGGACGAGAACGGAAACCCAATGTTCTGGAAAGGAAATGAAAAAGTAAAGATCGAAGATTTCTTTGCATTGTATGATGTGTATGCAGATTTCCTTCCTGGTCAATTGGTAGATTCTAAACTTTCAAATGCAGAACTGAGAAGCCTTTTCACTTATGTTGGCGACAGAGATCCGAAGTTTACAGGAGGTATTATCAACACCTTTAAGATCAGTAATTTCGATTTTACCGTTTCTGCTACTTTTAATATAAAACAAACGGTAATGCAAACACCTTCTTACCGTGGAATGGAGCTGGATAGAGGAAGAAATTATACCAAAGATATTTACAACGCAGGTGGTGCACTTCCCGGAATTACAAGTCCGGATATGGAAACAAATCCTGGTTGGATGGGGAACAAATGGCTTTCTGATAACCGTTCTAATGCTTACAGTCTTCTTGATATTTGGGCAAAAGAAATCAGTTATTTAAGAATCAGCAGTATTCGTTTAGGATATACTTTGCCTAAAGAATTTACAAACCCGATGGGAATCAGTGCTTTGAGATTAAGTGTAGAAGGTCGTAACTTATTTGTATTCAGTAATGGATATAAAGGGTATTTCGATCCTGAAACGTATGGTAATATTTATGCACAGCCTATCACAAAATCGGTTACAGTAGGATTTAATGTTTCTTTTTAAAATTTAAAAAACATGAGAAAATTTACAACATTCATTGCGGTTGCAGTACTAAGTTTTTCCAGTATAGGATGCGATCGTTTTCTAGATATACAGCCAGAAGGGAAGATCATCCCTGTTACTGTTGAAGATTACCGTAAAGTATTGACTTCTGCGTATTCAAAATATCCTATTCACAAATCTTTGGTAGCACTTCGTACAGATGAGCTTAATGTGGATGAAAATACAAGTGATTTCATCGCTTACCGTGAAATCGCGATGTGGAAAGACAGCAACAACGATCAGTCGACGATTGAGTTTCCTTGGGTTAGTTTTTATTCGGTGGTTTTCTATCTGAATCAGATCATCAACGAAGGAAGCAAAACAATGACAGATTCTCCTGAAAAACAGCAGATCTTGGCAGAAGCTTATGCACTTCGTGCGTATGTTTATTTTGATATGGTCAATTTATACGGTAAACCATACAATGCAGCTACAGCATCTCAGGATAGAGGAGTTCCTATTAATTTGGAAATCGATCTTGAGCAGGTTTTAAAGCCTTCAAGCGTACAGGAAGTTTATGATCAGGTTCATGCAGATATCAAAAAAGCAGAACAGATGATGATTGAACAGAAGCAGACTTCACCGATCAACTATAGATTTTCTAAAGTTTCGTTATTGGCTTTTCAGGCAAAAACAGCTCTTTATCAAGGAGATTGGAACAAAGCGTTAGATTATGCAAATCAGGCAATGGCAATTAAAGGAGATTTAAGCAATTTAAATACTTCTAGTCAGGCTCCTAATCATTTTACTTCGGTAGAATCTATCATGGCTTTAGATAATGCTTTCAACAGCGCAGTACAAAATATATCGTATGCTTCTGCAGATCTACTTGCAAAATACAATACAGCCACCGACAAAAGATTTGGAATTTATTTCCAAAAAAATGGCAGCAAATATAAGATCATCAAAGGCGGAAGTTCAGATTTCAGAGTTTCTTTCAGAACAGCAGAATTATACTTTATAAAATCTGAAGCTTTGGTGAAGCTAAACAGATTGGATGAAGCTAAAGAAGCGTTGCTAAAAGTTTTGAAAAACAGATACACTCCAGCCGGATTTACATCTATTCAAGCTGAGGTAAATGCAATGAATGCTACAGAATTCATGAGTTTTATGATGGATGAAAGATTCAGAGAATTTGCATTGGAAGGACAGCGTTGGTTTGATTTAAGAAGATTAAATCAGAAAAAAATCATTCACAACGTCAACGGACAGGAATATATTCTTCAGCAAAACGATGTAAGATACACGATAGAGTTCCCGAAAAGTGCTAAGAAGAACAATCCAAACTTGTAAAAATTTAACATTCATATTAACAACCCCGAAACCGCTTGAACTTAATTGTTTTAGCGGTTTTTTTGTATTTTTGCAATGTTATGAAAATTGCGATCATAGAAGATGAGTTATTGGCGGTTAATTATCTGAAAGATCTTTTAGATAAACAAAGCATCGTTCCTGTTACAGAGACGGTGATTCTTCGTTCAAAAAAGCAGGCAATAGATTTTTTCAAAAATGATTCTGCAGATCTTATCTTTATGGATATTCACCTTGGTGATGGCATGAGTCTCGAAATTTTCGAACAGGTAGAGCTTTTCACACCGATTATTTTTATCACCGCTTTTGATGAATATGCGATGCGCGTTTTCAAACATTTTACTATTGATTATCTTTTGAAACCTTTTGAAGAAGAAGATTTGCATAAAGCATTACAAAAATTTATTTCTATAAAAGGTAACTTCGATCCTGAACCCGTACTGAAGTCTATTTCTTCTTTATATAAAGCTAATGATTCCGAAAAGATGAGGCACTTCATTGTAACAGATGGTAATAAAATAAGATCGGTAGATGAAAAAGGTACGGCTTATTTTTTTGCATCCGGAAAATATCTTTTCTTAACAACTACAGATAACAGAACTTATATTTATGATGATACCATTAAAGATATCATCCAAAAATTAACTCCACCACTTTTTTTTAAAATCAACCGCAAGTTTATTATCAATAAAAAGGCAATCGTAGAAATTATAAAACATTCTAGCCAAAAAATTGAATTAAAACTTTCTCCCGCTCCGGAAATCAATTCCGATGTATTTGTCAGCAAAAGACAAATTACCGATTTTTTGCAGTGGATGACAAATTAATCTTAAAAGAGGTATTTTTTTTACGACAACAATATTTTAAATCATAATCTGATTTAAAGTTCTGTAACATTACTTACATCTACTGTTTTATTCATAATTTTTGACCTTATCCGGATTAAAAATTGATGGTCTTAAATTATAATAATTGTTCTAAATTTTTGGTTAAAAAAGCCTTCTTTTTAATTTGTTTTTAAAATAAATAAGCGTTTTAAGTTTTCTGACTGTCAATTGTTTATAAATTAAATCACAAATTACAGTACCTGAATTTTATTTTTTGGTACAGTAATTGGATATAAGATGGCACAGCTGAGAAACCCGCACTGGCAAGTGTTTTGGGAAAATAGATAAGTCTTTATGGGATGAATTAATCCTACACTTATCTTACTTTTTTAAAAAATAAATTAAAATTTTTATATGAAATCAAAATTAGCAATTTTATCGCTTGCGATAGCGTTACCTGCTACCGCGTTTGCACAAGATTCAATTCAAGTAATGAAGAATGGAGAATATCCGAATACATTTTCGTCGGGATCTGCCAATGTACAGCCTTTTACACAGTCTGCAAAAAGATTTAATGATTGGTCAGTATCATTTGGTGGTGGTGTGCCGCTATTGCAGTCTGCAGATCTTACCTCTATTAAAAACGGAGGCGGAAAAACTCAAATTGGTTATTCGGCTTATTTCAGTGTTGATAAAGCGATAACCCATGCTTTTGGTCTTAAATTACAGTACGACCGTGGCGAAACAAGACAGGGATGGTTTAATACCAAAGATGCTGCACCCGCAAATGCTGCTGCCAATATGCAGGTCGGAGCAAGAACTCAATATGATGCAATCTCTATTTTAGGAGATATCAACTTCTCAAATCTGATGAGACGTGTAGATAATAAATCTCCTTACAGATGGGCATTACACGGTTATGCTGGTGTTGGTACATTAGCTTACAGAGCTTACCAAAAAGACGAATTTGGTCAAAGACTGATGACAGAAGTAAAACCATTTAAATTAAACTCTTTCTTCGGACAGGCAGGTGCAGGTTTAAAATATAAATTATCTAACAGAGTAGATCTTGAAGGAAGATTGATGTATGTAGTGACTACCGATGATGAATTTGACGGAGGAGGAGCACAATATAGCGATATCAACAAAATCTCAGATCAGACTTCAGATAATTTCTTTAATGCAACTTTAGGTTTAACGGTTAATTTAGGAAAACATGAGTCTCACCTAATGTGGCATGACCCAATGCAGGAAATTTACTACAGAACTGAGGTTTTAGAATCAAAAATAAATGATATTGAGGTTTGTAAAGCTGGTGATGCAGATAATGACGGAGTTTGTGATGATTGGGACAGACAGCTTGATACTCCTGCAGGAGCAAGAGTTGACGGATCTGGTGTAGCTCTTGATGTTGACTTAGACGGAGTTATTGATCTTAATGATAAATGTGTAACGGTTCCTGGTCCTGTAGAAAATAACGGTTGTCCTGTGGAAGATCAAAATACAGGAACGGTATCTGAAGCAGAAACAAAATTGGACGGAATTGAGTTTGATTTAAACTCAGATAAAATTTTATCAAACAATACTCCGATTTTGAATAATGCAGTAAGTTATATCAATTCTTCAAACGGATCTTACACTGTTGTTGGTGCTACAGATGCAAGAGGAACTGAAGCATACAATCAGAAACTATCTGAAAAAAGAGCAAATAATGTAAAGCAGTATTTGATCAAAAATGGAGTAGAATCAAACAAACTTGATGCACTGGGAAATGGAAAAACAGATTTGAAATATCCTGAGTGCGACCCAGCTTCAAAATGTCCTGAATGGAAAAACAAAGCAAATAGAAGAGTGTATTTTAAAGCAAAATAAAAATAATAACTTCTCTTATTCGAGACTGTCATTTCATGACAGTCTTTTTTTGTTTTTTATCTAATTGAATCCCTGCAATTAGATAAATTTTAGTAAACGAAATAGAATTTTTAAAGAATAAAAAAGTTCTTTTAAAATCAAATTTAAAAGAACTTTATGAAATCATATAGTGAAAAGTTTATTATCTTATTTGACCTCTCTTTTATAATAAGCTAAACCAAAAGGATTGGTTCCGGCTGTAATCGTCGTTCCTGCAGTTAAAGAAGTTCCGTTAATTGTATAAGTTGATACAGCGGTTGCCGCACCTCCAGAATGGGTTACAAACATTTTGTTTCCGTCTTCATTCACTACAATATTATGAGGTGTGGTACTCAAAGCCATTAAAGGCATTCCGTTTTGCATTCCTGTGGCTGCATTTATAGAGTACAATTGCTGTCCTGTAATATTGGTTACAAAAACAGTGTTTTGGTCTGCTGAAGGAAATATTCCGTGCGCACCAGTGAAAGCATTATTAGAAATCACACTTAGATTACTGCCATTCAAAGCATATACTTGACCTGATTGACAAGCAACAAACAATTTGTTAGTATTGGGTAAATGATACAAATGTGGATCTTTTCCAACGTTTGCTTCGCCGGTTTTCGAATAATCTGAAGTAGAATACATGTACACTTTGTCAGGCATTGCTGCATCAGCATTAAAAACAGAAACGTATGCTTTTGTTGCATCTTTGCTTAAGAATACATCATGTGGTTTCATCCCAATATTAATTGTCTTAACGACAGTATTTGTATTGAGATCAACCACCGAAATAGTATTGTCTATATCGTTACTTACCCATAATTGTTTTCCCATACCATCTGCCCACATATGGAAAACACCGTTACCAACTGTTATAGAACTTTCAACAGCTTTGGTTTGTGGGTTTATAATATGGACTTTCTTTCCCGCTCTGTCTCCAACAAATATTTTGTCTTTGGTAGGAACGTACACTACATACATTGGCTCAGAACCTGAGATTGTAAGAGTACTCACCTGGTTGGAAGTGGCATCAATAAAGCTTACGCTTCCTGCGCCTCTGTTTGCTACAACTACTTTTTCTTCGTAAATTTTAGGAGAATCACTGTAGTGATAATCATCACTGCTGCAGCTTGTGAATAAAGTAGCCAACAAAGCTACCAGTAGACCGAAAATTAAATTTTTCATTTGTATGTTTTTTTAAAGTTAAAAAATAGAATTATGCTTTCAATGCATCTGATTAATCATCACCAATCATTATGCATGAATTTGCTATAGAATCGAAGACCGGTAAAAGTCTTCTGTTTTTTTTAACTAAAAAGCGTGAGCCTTTCTACTAATGTACAATAATTAAATGGAATTAGCTAATTTTCAGTAATATAAATAATGCATGGTTCCATCTTTATAATTAAAAAAACTCTTATTAGACCATATAACTATTCTTATAAACTATTTCTTAAAAGGGTCAAACATTAACATTCATCATCTTTTAAGCGAAATTTTTGTAAAGAGAAAATTTATTTGATCAACAACTGAATTTTAGTTATAATTTTGAAGTTTAAAATTTCCACGATTGAATACTATTTTAATTATCGACGACGAAGCCAAAATAAGATCGCTTCTGTCACGCATCATCAGTCTTGAAGGGTTTGAAGTTTTCGAAGCCAGTAATCTGAAAAGTGGCTTAAAAAAACTCGAAACTTCAGAAATTGATATTGTGATTTGCGATGTTAAACTTCCCGATGGAAATGGAGTTGAATTTTCCCGAACAGTTAAAGAGAAGTTTGCTACCGTTGAAATTATTCTTTTAACAGCCTTTGGAAACATTCCCGATGGCGTTCTTGCTATTAAAAATGGCGCTTTCGATTATATTACAAAAGGCGACGACAATACCCGAATTCTCCCGTTAATTTATAAGGCAGCCGAAAAGGTAGCACTCAATAAGAGAGTATTGCATCTTGAAAAACAACTCAATAGAAAACAATCTTTTGACAGTATTATCGGTGAATCATCAATGATCATTTCGAGTATTAATTCGGCTCAAAAAGTAGCGGCAACAGATGCAACGGTGCTTTTAACTGGTGAAACCGGAACCGGAAAAGAAGTTTTTGCTCAGGCAATTCATCATGCAAGCAAGAGAAATAAAAATAATTTTATTGCCATCAACTGTTCTGCTTTTGGAAAAGATTTGTTGGAAAACGAATTGTTTGGTCATAAAGCAGGCGCTTTTACAGGTGCTTTGAAAGACAGCAAAGGGATTTTTGAGGAAGCCAATCAGGGAACTGTTTTTTTGGATGAAATAGGTGAAATGCCGTTAGATTTGCAGGCAAAACTATTGCGTGTTCTGGAATCCGGAGAGTTTCTGAAAGTAGGAGACAGTAAACCCACGAAAACCGATGTAAGAATTATTGCAGCCACCAACAGAGATTTGGAAGCTGAAATCGAAAAAGGAAGTTTCCGTGAAGATTTATATTACAGAATCAATATTTTTCAAATAAAGCTTCCTTCATTGCGGGAAAGAATTGCTGATATTGAATTATTGGTTAAATTTTTTCTGAAAAGTTTTTCACTTAAGACAGGGAAAAACATAACTTCGGTATCACCGGATTATTTAAAAGCCTTAAAAAACCATCCTTGGAAAGGTAATATTCGTGAGCTTCGAAACGTCATCGAACGAAGCGTTATTCTTACAGATTCTCCTGAGATAGGAATAGAAAGTCTTCCAATAGATATTTCAGTATACAGCAGTGATAAATATTCTCCACAGACAAAAATAATGTCGGCATTTTCTATGGCAAGTGCCGAAAAAATGCAGATACAGAAAGTCCTCAATCATACCAAAGGCAATAAAGCCGAAGCAGCACGATTACTGGAAATCGGTATTGCAACCTTGTACAGAAAAATAGAAGAATACAAAATTTTGTAAAAAATAGTTCCATTCTGATAACGACCCTATCATTTTGATAGGGTTTTTTGTGTTTTGTAAATTATTGTTTTTGTCTTAATTTGTTATTTTTCAGCGTGTTGTATTTTTGTTTCCTTCAAAGGAATAAATCTTGGCATAAGTATTCAAAACAATCTAAAAATGAATCATACAGATGCCGTAAGAGAAATCATAAAATTGATTCCTGAATCTCAGGAAGAGTTTAAAGATTCTTACAAAACAAAAACACCATTTATGGTAATTAGCGTTTTCACCAAACAAATCAAAAAACTGATAAAAGACCATGATCAGAAAATTCTGATGAAATCGATCACCAAGATGAATCTGCTTTACAACAAAGGAGATCAGGCATTAAAAAACGCTATCGAAAACATTTTTGTTTACTCTTTAGACAGTCTTACGTTTTGCTGCAAACCATCATACAAAGATATGATTTTCGCAAAAATGTCACCGACTCTGCAAAACAACTATCTACGTCAGGTTTATAAATCAGGAATTTAAAAAATTAAAGAAATGAAATCAAAAATCAGAAAAATCGGAGACTGGAAACTTTTAAAGTCTACTCGTGAAAAACATAATCTTGAAATCATTACCATCAACATTGCTGTAATCCTTGGAGTTTTTGTAGCCGCTGCGATTTTACAGGTAAACTAAAATAAATAAAAAAATGACAACAATTATTCTATTAATTACGGCAGTTCTGTTATTCGTTTTGTTTTACCGTCTCGTTGAATATTTCGACAAAATTTAAATTTAAAAAAATGACCATTCTATTTCTTATTTCAATAGCCATATTCATTTATATCTGCTATGTGCTTGTAAAACCTGAAAAATTTTAAAAATAATTTAATAAGCAAATGAACCGCAAGATCATACATCAAATAAAAGAGTGGGGAATCCTGATTTTTTGGATCAGCTTCGTTATTGCTTTTTTGTATTTGGTGATTTCCGTAAAAGAATTTGCATTAATTCATTAAACAAACTATGAACACTGAAATCTTAGGCGTTGTAGCGATGTTTTTAATAACATTGCTATTAGCGATACCTTTTGGAAAGTACATTTCAAAAGTCTACACAGGAGAAAAAACCTTTCTTGATCCTGTTTTCAAACCCGTAGAAAGGTTTTTCTACAAAATATCAGGAATTAATCCTGATCATGAAATGAACTGGAAGCAACATTTAGTAGCACTTTTAACCATTAATTTTCTATGGTTTTTTATGAGCATGCTGATTTTAATGAATATGAGCTGGCTTCCGCTCAATCCAGACGCAAATCCGGATATGTCGCCGGATTTAGCCTTCAATACAACCATCTCTTTCTTAGTCAACTGTAATTTGCAGCATTATTCTGGAGAAACCGGAATGAGTTATTTAGGACAGATCTGGTTGATGTTTCTTCAATTTGTTTCCGCAGCAACAGGAATGGCGGCCTCAATAGTTATTTTTAAAGCTTTCAGAGAAAAATCCACTACAAAGCTTGGAAATTTTTACGATTATTTACTTAAATCTACGACAAGAATTTTATTACCTCTTTCATTTTTAATGGGAACAATAATGGTATTTCAGGGAATGCCGATGACTTTCAGCGGAAAAGATAAAATGATTACGCTCGAAGGTAAAAATGTAGAAGTATCTACAGGACCGGTTGCAGCATTTGTTCCTATAAAACACGTTGGAACCAATGGTGGAGGTTTTTTTGGAGCCAACGGAGCACATCCTTTAGAAAACCCCACTTACTTTACCAATATGGTGGAGATGTTTGCCCAGTTTATCATTCCGATGGCGATGGTTTTTGCATTTGGACATTTTATCCGCAGAAAGAAATTCGGATACATGATTTTTGGAGTCATGACGGTTGGTTTTCTTTTATTAGCTGTACCAACGGTTATTATGGAAATGAATGGTAATCCTGCAATCAGTCAGATGGGAATTGATCAGTCATTAGGCGCAATGGAAGGGAAAGAAATTCGCTTCGGATCGGCTGCTTCAGGTTTTTGGAGTATTGTAACTACGGTTATTTCTACAGGATCTATCAATTCAATGCATGACAGCGCAATGCCACTTTCCGGAATGACTCAAATGCTTGCAATGATGGTGAATGCTTTCTATGGCGGTGATGGAGCAGGTATTTTGAATATCTTCATCTACATTATTCTTGCAGTTTTCATCAGCGGATTGATGGTAGGTCGTACTCCGGAATTTATGGGTAAAAAAATTGAAGCCCGTGAAATGAAAATTGCGATGATCGTAGCGTTATTTCATCCGTTTCTTATTCTTGTAGGAACTGCAATAGCTGCTTATTTTCCGGAAGTCGGAACTTCTACACTCAATAATCCAGGATTTCATGGTTTCAGTGAAGTATTGTATGAATATACATCTTCTGCAGCCAATAACGGAAGTGGTTTTGAAGGTTTAGGCGATAATAACCCTTTCTGGAATATTTCTACAGGAATTGTCTTATTGCTTGGTCGTTTCTTACCGATTATTGGCCCTGTAGCAATTGCAGGATTATTAGCTCAGAAAAAATATATTCCAGAAGGTGAAGGAACTTTAAAAACAGATACTTCAACATTTGGACTCATGACTTTTGCTGTGATTGCTATTATTGCAGCACTCGCTTTCTTCCCTGCATTGGCTTTAGGACCAATTGCAGAATATTTTTCAATGAAATAATTTAAATAAGAAATTAAAATGACTCAAAATAAATCTTTGTTTCAAAAAGAATTGGTTCAGGAAGCACTGAAACAGTCTTTTGTGAAGCTGAATCCTAAACTAATGTTTAAAAATCCTGTCATGTTTCTTGTATGGCTAGGTACATTGGTGATGTTTTTCGTAAGTATCTGGACTTTGACAGGAGAAAAATCTCAGGGAAGTTTTGCCTACAATTTTACGGTTTTCATCATTCTTTTATTGACCGTTCTGTTTGGAAACTTTGCCGAAGCAATTGCCGAAGCAAGAGGAAAAGCTCAGGCAGACAGCCTTCGTAAAACCAGAGAAGAAACTCCTGCAAAACTACAGAACGGGCAAATCGTTTCTTCTTCTAAATTACAGAAAGGAGATGTTTTTGTTTGTGAAGCCGGAGACATTATTCCATCAGACGGAGAAATCATTGAAGGTCTTGCTACAATAGACGAAAGTGCGATTACCGGAGAGTCTGCTCCTGTAATTCGTGAAGCGGGTGGTGATAAAAGTTCTGTAACTGGAGGTACAAAAGTTTTGTCGGATAAAATTGTTGTACAGGTAACTACACAGCCGGGAGAAAGCTTTTTAGATAAAATGATCGCTTTGGTAGAAGGTGCTTCCAGACAAAAAACTCCAAACGAAATTGCATTGACCATTTTACTGGCAGGTTTTACATTGGTGTTTATCATTGTTTGTGTGACTTTAAAACCGTTTGCAGATTATTCTAATGTAACGATTACAATTGCATCATTTATTTCTCTTTTTGTATGTCTGATTCCAACAACTATTGGCGGATTATTATCAGCGATTGGTATTGCCGGAATGGACAGAGCATTGCGAGCAAACGTCATCACAAAAAGTGGTAGAGCAGTAGAAACAGCCGGAGATATCGATGTTTTACTTTTAGATAAAACCGGTACAATTACCATAGGAAATCGTAAAGCAACAAGTTTTTATCCGGCTAATCAGGTTGATGAAAAGCAATTGATAAAAGCAGCGGTTTTAAGCTCAATGGCAGATGAAACTCCTGAAGGAAAATCGATCATTGAATTGGCAGGAATTAATCCTTTAAGCTACGAAATAAATAACCCTCAATTTATCAAATTTACGGCAGAAACCAGAAGCTCAGGAATTGATTTTGATGAAACCCGCATTAGAAAAGGAGCAACAGATGCTATCAGAAAAATATCTGAAGCAGCTGGAAACACTTTCCCACAAGAAATAGATTTGAAAGTAAAAGAAATTTCTCAAAACGGAGGAACGCCATTAGTAGTTTCAGAAAATGAAAAAGTTTTGGGAGTTATTGAACTTCAGGATATTATCAAACCCGGGATCAGCGAACGTTTTGATCGTCTAAGAAAAATGGGTATTAAAACCGTAATGGTTACCGGAGATAACCCTCTTACCGCAAAATTTATCGCAGAAAAAGCAGGAGTTGATGATTTTATCGCAGAAGCAAAACCTGAAGATAAGATGAATTACATCAAAAAAGAACAAACTGAAGGTCGCTTGGTTGCGATGATGGGAGACGGTACCAATGATGCTCCCGCTTTAGCTCAGGCAGATGTAGGTGTTGCAATGAACAGCGGAACTCAGGCTGCAAAAGAAGCCGGAAATATGGTTGATTTGGATAACGATCCTACAAAATTAATTGAAGTTGTAGAAATTGGTAAACAATTACTGATGACGAGAGGAACATTAACGACATTCAGTATTGCCAATGACGTTGCCAAATATTTTGCGATTATTCCGGCATTATTTATAACAGCAATTCCTGCATTACAAGGTTTAAATATTATGGATCTTCACAGCCCGGAAAGTGCAATTTTATCTGCGGTAATCTTCAATGCGATCATCATTCCGATATTGATTCCATTGGCTTTGAAAGGAGTTGCTTACAAACCTATCGGTGCATCGGCTTTGTTAAGACGTAATCTATTCATCTTCGGATTGGGTGGTGTTGTAATTCCATTTATCGGTATTAAAATTATAGACATCATCGTTTCCTTATTTTTCTAAATATCTAACTGGCTTGGCAAGGAGAAGCTTTATTATCTTATCATACTTTTCGTCCTTTTAACGACCTCATTTCTTCTTGCCACTTGCCTTTCAATAAATTATTATAAAATGAAAACACATATTTTACCAGCAATAAAACTGACTGCTTTGTGCATCATCCTTCTTGCAATTATTTATCCGGTTTCTATTTGGGCAATTGCTCAGCTTTCACCTAATCGTGGAAAAGGATTTTTGATTACTCATAATAACAAAACCTATTATGCGAATATCGCACAGTCTTTTACCAGCGACAAATATTTTTGGTCAAGACCTTCTTCGGTAGATTATAATGCTGCAGGTTCGGGAGGAAGCAACAAAGGTCCATCAAATGAAGAGTATTTAAAACAAGTTCAGGCTCGTATCGATACCTTTATGATGAAAAACCCGGGAATTGCAAAGTCAGAAATTCCAGCAGACTTAGTAACAGCAAGTGGAAGTGGACTTGACCCTAATATCTCGGTACAGGCTGCGAAAATCCAGACTAAAAGAATTGCTAAAAGCAGAAATGTATACGAGAGAGAAATCAATAATCTTATTGCTAAACATACAGAAAAACCATTAATTGGAATGTTTGGTCCTGAAAAAATAAATGTTCTTGAATTGAATATCGCATTAGACCAATTAAGCGGAAAATAAATTTAAAAAATCAATATTTCTCATCTTAAATTTCATTTTTCACATTTTGTCCGATAAAAATTAAATGCAATTATTAGTCAATTTATTTATGTTTTTCATCGCACAACAATGATTTTCTAAATGAAATTTTTCCACAATTTTTAATTTAAATTAAATGAAAAAAATACTTTTTGCTTTGTTGAACGTATGCGGAATTACGGCATCTGCTCAAAACGATTCAATCAATAAACCACTTACAATAAGCGGATACGCTGAAGTTTATTATACAGCAGATTTTAATAATCCTAAAAACAATAACCGACCAGGATTTGTATATAGCCACAATAGAAATAACGAAGTGAACGTGAATTTAGCATATATAAAAACTGCTTATAACACAGAAAATGTACGAGCTAATCTGGCTCTCGCTGTGGGAACTTATATGAATGCAAATTATGCAGCCGAACAAGGGGTTATGAAAAATGTTTATGAGGCTAATGCAGGTTTGAAAATCTCCAAAAAACATAATCTATGGATCGATGCCGGAGTTTTCCCATCGCATTTAGGTTTTGAAAGTGCAGTAGGAAAAGACAACTGGACGCTTACCCGAAGTCTTTTTGCCGACAATTCTCCTTATTTCGAAACGGGTGCAAAAATTTCTTATACTTCTGAAAGTGGGAGATGGTTTGTAAGTGGTTTGGTACTCAACGGTTGGCAACGTATTCAGAGAGTTGACGGAAATTCTACGCCTGCATTCGGTCATCAGTTGATATTTAAACCTAATGAAAAATTGACAATTAACAGCAGTTCTTTCATAGGAAATGATAAACCCGATAGTATTCGCCAAATGAGATATTTTCACAATCTGTATGCGGTATATCAAATCAATAAAAAGTTTGGGCTTACTGCAGGTTTTGATATCGGAGCCGAACAAAAAACAAAAGAAAGCGACCAGTATACTATTTGGTACACACCAGTTTTAATTGCAAAATACAATGCTACAGATAAATTGAGTTTTACAGCAAGAGGAGAATATTATCAGGACGAAAAAGGAGTGATCATTTCTACAGGTACAGAAAATGGTTTTAAAACTTTCGGATATTCTTTCAATGCAGACTATCAGATTTTCCCCAATCTTGTCTGGCGAACAGAAATTAGAAATTTAAGCAGTAAAGATGCTATCTTTATGAACAGAACAGATGAGTTTAATAAAAATAGTTTAACGGCAACAACAGCTTTGGCAATTTCATTTTAAATGAAAAAAAATGAATGAATCAAGAAAATCAGCGGAAGAGTTTCTGCAGTTAATTAACAGTTCAAAACGTGGTAAACTGAAAATTTACATCGGAATGAGTGCAGGTGTGGGAAAAACCTACAGAATGCTGCAGGAAGCGCATGTGCTTCTTCAAAACGGGATTGATGTAAAAATTGGCTATGTAGAAACGCACAATCGTAAAGAAACCCACGATTTGTTGGAAGGTCTTCCGATTATTCCCAGAAGAAAATTATTTTACAAAGGAAAAGAGCTCGATGAGCTCGATGTTCCGGCGATTATCGTGTTGCGTCCTGAGATTGTTATTATCGACGAACTGGCTCACACCAATATTGAAGGAAGCAAAAACAAAAAAAGATGGCAGGATGTTTTTGAGATTTTAGACGCAGGAATTAACGTTATCAGCGCTGTAAATATCCAACATTTAGAAAGTCTAAACGATGAGGTGAAAACGGTGACAGGAATTGAAGTTACCGAAAGAATTCCTGATACAGTTTTGGCTTCTGCCGATGAGGTTGTGAATATCGACCTTACTTCCGATGAATTGATTACCAGATTAAAAGAAGGAAAAATTTACGATAAAAGTAAAATTTCTTCAGCATTAGATAATTTTTTTAAAAATGAAAATATTCTTCAGCTTCGTGAGTTGGCGTTAAAAGAAGTTGCATCGCAGGTAACCAGAAAAGTAGAGACCGAAATTATAACCGGAAAAACTTTAAGGAAAGAAAAATTCCTTGCATGCATCAGTTCAAACGAAACGACGGCTAAAAATGTGATCAGAAAAACAGCGAGACTGGCAAGTTATTACAACAGTCAGTGGTTTTTACTGTATGTGCAGGTTCCTCGTGAATCGGCAGATAGAATTGCCCTTAACAAGCAAAGACATTTGATTAATAATTTTAAACTGGCTACCGAATTAGGCGCAGAGATCATAAAAATTCAAAGTAAAAATATTGCAATGACGATTATGGAGCAGTGCGAAGAACGTAAAATTACAACCGTATGCATCGGCAAGCCCCATTTGGATATCTGGAGAATTATTTTGGCTACAGATACTTTTAATTCCTTACTCAAAAGACTTTCAAAACAGAACGTAGATTTAGTAATTTTGTCGTAATGAAAATAAAAACAAAGCTTAATGCAGGCGTTGGTCTCCTGTTTTTTATGATAATTGTACTGTCTACTTTGGGTGGATGGTTTATTTATCAGCTTAAAAAAGACACGCAGAATATTCTTACTGACAATTACAATACATTGCAGTACTCTAGAAATATGTTGTTGTCGCTCGAAGAAATTGGTAAAGAACCTTTTGCAATAGCAGAATTTCAGAAAAATCTTGATCTTCAGCGTCAGAATATTACAGAAGATGGGGAAAAAGAAGCTACGAAAAATATACTCGCTCATTTTTCAGATTTAAAAAATGATAAAGAAAATTTAAGTTTACATTCAGCCATTCGAAAAGATATTGCAGAATTAATGCAGCTGAATATGAATGCCATCCAAATTAAAAGTGGAATTGCCAATACAACCGCACAAAATGCAATTGCTGTTATTTCTATTGCGGGAACTTTGTGTTTTTTGATTGCTTTTATTCTGATGGTGAATCTTCCTGCCAATATTTCAAATCCGATCCGTGAATTGACTTCGAGTATTCATCAGATTGCCAATCAGAATTACAGAGAGCGGGTACAGTTTGAAAGTAACAGTGAATTTGGTGAACTGGCGAGATCTTTTAATACGATGGCTGAAAAACTTCAGGAATATTCTGAAAGCCGAATTGATAAAATTTTAAAAGGAAAAAAACGCATCGAGACTTTGATTGACAATATGCATGATGCTGTAATAGGAATTGATGAAAACAGAAAAGTTCTTTTTGTAAATGATGAAGCCTTAAAAATTTCTGGTCTTAAAAAAGAAAAATTTGTGGGTAGGCTGATTCAGGATGTTGCTGTGAGTAATGATTTGGTGCGTGATCTTATTAAAGAGATCATCAATCCGGATGCAGAGAAAAATCCTTCCGAATTATTAAAAATTTTTGTGGAAGGAAAAGAAAACTATTTCGAAAAAGAAATTTTAGATATCAATGTGATTCCAACCGGTGAAAATGACAGCCGTTTTATTGGTCAGGTGATCATGCTTCGAAACATTACACCTTTTAAAGAGCTTGATCTTGCTAAAACCCGTTTCATAGGAACTGTTTCACATGAGTTTAAAACTCCTATTTCTTCAATACAAATGGGATTACAATTATTGGAAAATGAAAAAATTGGAAGCCTTAATGAAGAGCAGCAAAAATTGATCAAAGGGATTGATGAAGATACAGTGCGATTGCTGAAAATTACAGGCGAACTATTAAATGTAGCTCAATTGGAAACCGGAGTAAGTCAATTGAATATTCGTCCGTTTAAGATTAATGAAATGCTAGAAGAAGTCATTAAAACCAACAGATCTGCAGCAGATAAAAGGCAAATATCTATGATCACACATATAGATTCTGGCTTAGATATCATCAATGCAGATCAGGAAAAAACTTTGTGGGTTCTCAATAATATTGTTTCTAATGCAATTCGTTATTCCTACGAGCAATCAACTGTCACTATAAAAGTTGAGAAGTTTGATTCTGATCATGTAAAATTTTCTGTAGAAGATCAAGGTTTAGGAATCGATGAGCAATATCTGAAACATATTTTCACAAGATATTTCAGAGTTCCCGGAACAAAAGCTGAAGGAACAGGTTTAGGACTCAGCATCAGTAAAGAATTTATTGAAGCACAACGCGGAAACATTGCTGTAGAAAGCGAAGTAGGAAAGGGAAGTGTATTCAGTTTTATTTTAAAAAATTAATGTGAAAATAATAAAACTGTGTTTTAAATTGAAAGGAAATGCAATATGATCTAAAATAAAAAAGTAGCTGGAAAAATATTTTTCAGCTACTTTTTATCTTTTTGTTTTACTCTTAATTGAGTGGCTTTCGTCCTGATATAACATTAATTAATACAACAATAATTGCAATAACTAAAAGAACGTGAATTAAACTTCCAGTATCCATTCCTGGAATTACGCCCAGCATTCCTAAAAGCCAGACTGCGATGCAGATTACTGCAACAAGCCATAATATACTTCTCATAATAATAAATTTTTGGTTGGTTATTTAGTTATATGCATTTTCTGTGCCTTTATTGGTTTTAAATATTGTCTTATAAAAATACTTTTTACTTTTTTGATTGATTTACAATGGTTTAATTTCTATGATGTGGTATTTTTTTTTATTTTTAATTAAGCATAAAAAAAGATCCCGTTAAGGATCTTTTATAGTGAATGGTTAATCGTTTATTGCTTTAGAGTTGAGATTGGTATCTGCAAGTTTCGAGAGGAGATCATTACAGCTTTTTTCTTCATCTAAGGTAGAAAGCAACTGTTTAAGACAATCTTTTTCTTTAAGGATTTTTGCGTATGCTGCTAAAGTTCCGTAAGTTGCTATCTCGTAATGCTCAACTTTTTGTGAAGCTGCGATAATTCCTACATCACGTACTGCGCCTGGTTTTGTTTCTTCCATAATGCTTTTGCCTTCATCTAAAAGTCCTTGCATTGCATCGCATTTTTTTGCCTGTGGTTTTTTCTTTAATGCTTTAAAGCATGCTTCAAGTCTTTTTACCTGTTCTTTGGTTTCTTCCAAATGGTTGCCGATGGCTTTTTTAAGTTTTAGATCGGTTGCATTTTTCTGCATTTTGGGTAACGCTTTTGTAAGCGCTTTTTCTGCCCAGTAAATATCCTTTAAAGCATCTTCAAATAAATCATTCAGATTTTTTGCAGCATCTTTTTTTGCAGGAGTTTTAGCGGTAGACTTTACAGGGGCTTTTGTCGTTTTTTTAGCTGAATCTTTTTTAGTAGATACACTTTTAGTTTTCATAAAAAATTTTGTTAGGTGGTTTAGCTTTTAAAATTACAATTTTCAGACCATCGAAGGTAAAATCTTTACAATGGTATGTATTGTAAAATAAGGGTTTAAATAAAATATTATTCTTCTTCTTTTTTAAAACTAATGACTTCAAAAGCATCATCAGAAGAATATTTTTTACAGCTGTTATCATCAAATTTTTCAGGATTTTTCAGGAAATCATCGATGAATTTTTTGCTTTCATCGGTATTCGCTGGTGAAATCACAAGATGATATTGTTTGAGTACCGATTCGTCGGCATTTTTCAGAGATTCTTTTTTATGCAATAAAGCTTCTTTATGGTTCATAAATTTATATTTTTAAAATTGTTATTAATTTTTACGTTCTTAATCAAAAGATTTTTAACAATAAACATGCCCATAAATTTTCCTTTTTCCGTATTTGAATCATTTTCAGATTCTTGTATACAAAAATTGCCTACGTAATGTAGGCAATTCAAAATCATAATAATATAATTGATTGTGGTGTGCATTGCATATATCAATTCGTATGCCATGCATAATTCGTGTGGTACCTAAACTTTAATTAAGATTAAAAATGATCATATTATTGTTAATTATAATTCAATATGATTTATTCGAATTGATTTTCAGGACTTCTGAAATTCTGTAAAGTAGGTAAAGCTTTTAAAGCAATTTTCGTTGGCTTTTTCTTTTTAGCTTTTTCTGAACCCAATAATTGGCTGACTTCAGTTTTTTCTCCTTTTACAAGATCAAATTTTGTTTCGGTCGTTGTATCTTTGCCGTCCCAAACGATTTTTTTTATTTGAATTAATTCAAATTTTCCGTTCTGATAAAGGAATGTATAATATTCTTTTACATCTTTTATTTCACAATACAGAATAAGATTTCCGTTTTCAATAAGTATGCTTGGAACCTGATCTCCACCATATTTTCCATTAGGATATTGAGGGTTGAAAACGTCTTTAGAAGAAAATTCTAATCTAAGCTTTCTGTTGGATTGCAATAAAAAAATCTGCAGCTTTAAGGGTTGTTGTGCATTAACGGTATCCATGGTTAAAATGACCTTATCCTGCAATCCGTCCCTGTTCAGGTCTCCCATTACTTCTCTTACACGCACGGTGAAATGTTCAGGATTACTTTGTTGTTGCGAATAAATATTTACAGAAATCAGAACTAAAAATATCAGCAATGTGTTTTTCATGGTTTAAATAAAAGTTTTTTCGAATAAAATATTTTGATGTTTCTATTTATGATTCAAATTATATATAAAATTCTAAATAAAAAATAATCAAGATTTTGAAGGACAAGATAAACAAAATCATGATAATAATCGAATATATTACTAAGATAAATTACTCGATTTTCTTGGCATCATTGTTGCGAATGGGAAGGAAATATATAAAATATATGTAATCTCTACTTTTTGTACGGTTACATAAATTTTATCTGATAAATCATTAAACAAATTTGTGATTTTCAAAATATTTTCAAAGAATTTTTCGAATTAATTACTGATAATACAGATTATGATAAAAATGGTTTACAAATAACTGTTTATCGGATTATTGTCAGTATTTTTGAGTCAGAAAAAAATTAACAAACAATTGATTTTACCCTAGATATGATCTTAATCGTTGATGACAATCAAAACAATCTTTTTTCATTAAAAAAATTATTAGAATCTAAAGATTTTCAGGTAGATACCGCAGATTCCGGGCCGGAAGCATTAGGGAAAGCATTGAAAAATGATTACGCCTTAATTATCTTGGATGTACAAATGCCGGAAATGGACGGGTTTGAAGTTGCCGAAACACTTGCAGGATACAGCGGAACCAAAGATATTCCCATCATCTTTTTATCGGCTGTTAATACAGAGAAAAGATTTATTACAAAAGGTTATGCATCGGGAGGAAAAGATTATGTTACCAAACCTGTAGATCCTGAAATTTTATTGTTGAAAGTGAAAACCTTTTACAATTTTCAGGAACAGAACATTGCGATGCGAAAAACTCAGCAAAGTCTTGAGCTTGAAGTAAAAGGCAGACGCGAGTCGCAGGTAACGATGAAATCGCAAATCGATCATTTTCACTTGATGTTGGAGTCTTTACCGCAAATTGCATTCACTCTAAACGAAGAAGGAACGGTAGATTTTGTCAACGGAAAATGGTACGAATATTCTCATTCTTATACCACTTTTCCCGAAACCCACCCCGATGATTTCAGTATTACAGAAGAATTTTCACGTTGCAAAAAGAAGGGAAAAGCACTTGAATTAGAAATCAGAATTAAAAATATAAAATCCGGAGACTTTAGATATCATCTGCTTCGTGTCACTCCGGTGCGGGAAGAAAATGTTATCAAAAACTGGGTAGGAACGTTTACCGATATTGATGATCAGAAAAAAGTAGAGAAAGAAAAGGATGAATTCTTGAGTATCGCAAGTCACGAACTAAAAACTCCTTTAACAAGTATTAAAGCTTACGTTCAGCTTTTAGACCGAAAATTAAAACTCGGCAAAGAAAGCGCAGAATCAGGATTCTTAGTTAAAGTTCAGGATCAGATCGACAAGCTTAATACGTTAATTTCAGACTTGTTAGATGTTTCTAAAATTGAAAATGGGAAGCTCAAAATCAATAAAAAACCTACCAATCTTGATCAATTAATACAAAATGCAATCGAAACCATTCTTCAGACTCATGATGAGAAAAAGGTGAAAATTGATCGTCACGGCTACATTCCGGATATTCTTATTCCTTTGGATGCCATTCGTATTGAGCAGGTTTTGATTAATTTTTTAACCAATGCCATCAAATATTCTCCGGAAAATCATCAGGTAATTGTTACCACATTTGTAGATGAAGAAGAGCAGGAAGTAAAAGTAAGTGTAACCGATTTTGGAATTGGTATTCCGGATTTCAAGCAGGAAGCTGTGTTTCATAAGTTTTACCGTGTAGAAGAATCTTCGCTTCAGTTTCAGGGAATGGGAATTGGTCTTTATATCTGTTCTGAAATTATTAAGCAACATCACGGAAATATTGGAGTTTCGAGTATTATAGACGAGGGTTCTACCTTTTATTTCACATTACCATTAAATTAATTTTATGCCGAAAAAAATATTAAGAAATCTGCAGTTCGGTGTCGGTTTTTCATTGTTGATACTGATTGCAAGCTCAATTGCTTCGTATCTGAGTATTCAGAATCAGATGAATCACCGTGAAAGTGTAGGAAAAAGCAGACGTGCAGCAACTGCCGTAAAAGATGTTTTGGTAGCGCTTTTAGATGCGGAAACCGGAAGTCGCGGTTATCAGCTTACCGGAAGAGAAAGTTTTCTGGAACCTTACAATCGTAGTTTAAATGAATATTCAAAAGCGATTGAGCTTGCAAAAAATATGGATGTTGCAGATCCAAAGCAGCAAAAACGATTAGATCTTTTAGAACAGAATGTTGAAAAAAGCATCAATAATCTGAAGTTTTATGTTGAAAACAGACGCAAAGGTATTGTGATGACTCAACAGCAGATTTTGGAGAGTAAGATTTACATGGATAAATGCCGTGAAGTGGTCAATGATTTTGTAAAATATGAAGAATCTCAGCTTGAAATAAAAAATAAAGACCTCAATCGTTCCTCGAATACAACGGTATTATTTATCATATTTTCAGCACTTTCTGCAATTGTAGTAACCGTATTTTTCTATCTGAAATTAAGATCGGATCTTGTACGCAGAGAAAAGCTTGAAAAAGATTTAAGAGATAAAGATGCTCAAATTTCACGACGTGTAACTGCTATTCAACAGATTGCAAACCGGGTAGCGAATGGTGATTACAGTCAAAAAGCGGTAGATAATTCTCAAGATGATTTGGGAGATTTGGTAGGTTCTCTTAATCACATGACAGAATCTTTAAAAACATCTTTCGAAACTATTAATAAAAGTGATTGGCGACAAAAAGGTTTGGCTTTGCTAAACGAATCTTTGGTGGGAAACAAATCGGTAAAAGACGTTTCTGAAAAATCTCTTTCTCAATTAATTGACTACGGAAACTGCACTAATGGGTCTTTGTATTTATTTGATGAAGGGCTTTTAAGGTTAAATAGTGCTTTTGGATTAGAAAACTGCATGAAAAAAACTTTTGAGGTTGGAGAAGGAATGATTGGTCAGACTTTCGTTAATGAAAAACCTCATGTTTATAATGATCTCAAAGAAGATGATTTTGTGGTAAGTTTTTCAAGTAGTAAATTGAAAATTAACGGACTATTGTTAATTCCGATATTTTCTGACGGACATAGTATAGGTGTTCTAGAATTAGCGGCAATTACCAATTTTGATCAGGATAAAATCGATTTTTTTGTAGAAGGTACAAGAAACATCGGAATTGCGCTTAATGCAGCAAAAGGACGCGAAAAAGAGCAACAGTTATTAGAAGAAACTCAGGCTCAGTCTGAAGAATTACAGGTGCAACATTCTGAATTGGAAAACCTTAATACAGAACTGGAAGCTCAAACTCAAAAATTACAGGCTTCTGAAGAAGAACTCAGAGTACAGCAGGAAGAACTGATGCAGGCAAATGCTGAATTGGAAGAACGTTCAAGATTGCTGGAAGATAAAAATCATCTGATTGCTGAACGAAATAATGAAATTCAGAAAAAGGTTGAAGAACTGGCGTTAAGCACTAAATATAAGTCTGAGTTTTTAGCAAATATGTCTCATGAATTGCGTACTCCTTTGAATTCAATTCTTCTTCTTTCCCGATTAATGGCAGAAAATCCTGATGAAAATCTCAATGAAGATCAGATAGAATCTGCAAAAGTGATTCAAAGTTCCGGAAGCAGTTTGTTGACATTGATTGACGAAATTTTAGATTTAGCGAAGATAGAATCCGGGAAAATGACTTTAGAATATCATGATGTTGAAATTTCTGAAGTTGTAAAAGATTTGAAAAGTCTCTTTAACCCAGTATTTTTAGATAAAAAACTTCAATTTAATATCAATATTGATAAAGAAGTTGAAAACGTTATCGAAACAGACCGTTTACGTGTAGATCAGGTTTTACGAAATCTTCTTTCTAATTCATTGAAATTTACAAAACATGGAAGTATTGATTTAAACATTAAAAAAGATCCTAAAAATAAAGATTTCATCATTTTCTCTGTGAAAGATACAGGAATCGGAATTCCGGAAGACAAGCAGAGAATTATTTTTGAAGCTTTCCAGCAAGCAGATGGTTCTACCCGCAGAAAGTTTGGCGGAACCGGTTTAGGATTGTCGATAAGCCGTGAAATTGCAAGATTATTGGGTGGAGAATTAAGCTTAACCAGTAAGGTAAATGAAGGAAGTGAGTTTAGTTTTAATATCCCGATTAAACCTGTTACAGAAATCGTAACTCACGAAACCGATCAGCAATTGGTAGATATTATTCGTGAAGATGTAGAAGTAATTCAGAATATTCTGGATGATGGTGAAACGGAATATTATGAAAAAATTGTTCTTGAAATCCCTGAAAGTGTTGATGACGACAGAGATCAGATCAATGAAGACGATAAAGTAATTTTAATTATTGAAGACGATACCAATTTTGCAAAAGCATTATTGAAATACGCAAGAACCCAGGATTACAAAGGAATCGTCGTGGTAAGAGGTGATCATGCTTTAGCTGCTGCACAACAATATCATCCACAAGCGATTTTATTGGATGTACAGCTTCCTGTAAAAGACGGCTGGAAAGTGATGGATGAACTAAAATCTAATCCTGAAACCAAGCATATTCCGGTGCACATGATGTCTGTACTTCATGTGAAAAAAGAAAGCCTGATGAAAGGCGCTATTGATTTTATTAACAAACCAATGGCTTTAGATCAGATGGCAGATGTTTTCAAAAAAATTGAAGAAGCGATCAGAAAATCTCCTCAGAAAGTGCTGATTGTGGAAGAAAATGCAAAACACGCAAGTGCATTGTCTTATTTCTTAAGCAACTTTAATATCTCTTTATCTATTGAGAACAACGTTGAAGATGTGGTGAAAGCATTAACCTCAAACCAAACAGATTGTGTGATCTTAGACATCGGTGATTCCCGTGGAAATGAATATCAGGTAATCGAATCTATCAAAAGCTATGAAGGTCTCGAAAACTTGCCGATTATTATTTTTACGGAAAGAAACTTATCTCAGTCTGAAGAGCTGAAAATTAAGCAGTATGCAGATTCTATCGTAGTGAAAACAGCACATTCTTATCAGAGAATTTTGGATGAAGTCGGCTTATTTTTACATTTAGTTGAAGAAAAAAATAATTCTCTGGAAAATGTAAGAACAAAAACTTTAGGCTCATTAACAGAAGTTTTGAGTGGTAAAAAGATTCTGATTACAGATGATGATGCCCGAAATATTTTCTCTTTAACCAAATCTTTAGAAAAATATAAAGTAGAAGCGATTGTTGCAATGGACGGAAAACACGCCCTGGAACAGATCAAGCAAAATCCTGATATTGACGTAATTTTAATGGATATGATGATGCCTGAAATGGATGGCTATGAAACCATTCAGGAAATCAGAAAAATGCCGAAATTTGCAAAACTTCCTATTATTGCCATTACAGCAAAAGCAATGATTGGAGACCGCCAGAAATGCATTGATGCAGGAGCTTCAGACTATATTTCAAAACCTGTAGATATTGATCAGCTATTGTCTTTGCTTAGAGTTTGGTTGTATGAAATTTAAACAGATAAAATTCTGATGAATAAGAAAATCTTAATAGTGGATGATGATCCACGAAATATATTTGCCCTAAAACTGACCTTAAAAGCGAGAGGATATCAGATTGAGAGCTCTACAATGGCTTTGGAAGCAATTGATATGCTTAAAAAGGATCAAGATATTTCTGTTGTTTTGATGGATATGATGATGCCCGAAATGGATGGTTATGAAGCGATAAAAATTATCCGAAATACACCGGAAATCAGCCAGATTCCTGTTATTGCAGTTACCGCGCAGGCAATGCCCGAAGATCGTCAGAAATGTCTGGATGCGGGAGCGCAGGATTATGTTTCAAAACCGATCAATGTTGATATATTGTTAACGGCTGTCGAAAAACTTTCTTAAAAATGCTCGAACCAAGTATCATAAAAGATGAAGAAGTAGAATTTCTTATTAAAGATGTCTACGAACTGTACGGATACGATTTTTCCGGGTACAGCAGAGCTTCTTTTAAACGGAGGGTAAACCGTATTTGCTTGATAGAAAGATTTACGAGTTTTGCAGAATTGCGTTATACCCTAATCAATGAGCCGGAATATTTGAAACGTTTTGTAGAAGAAGTAACGGTGAATGTTACCGAAATGTTCCGGGATCCTCATTTTTTTAAAGGATTAAGAGAAAAAATTTTACCGCAGTTGGGAACTTATCCTCTGATCAGAATTTGGGTTGCAGGTTGTTCTACAGGTGAAGAAGCTTATTCTATGGCGATTTTATTGAAAGAAGCCAACTTGTATCATAAATCTTTGATCTACGGAACAGATCTTAATCCTTCAGTTTTAGAAACAGCAAGAGCGGGAGTTTTTCCTTTGCAGCAAATGAAATTATATTCTGAAAATTATATGCTTTCTGGCGGGAAAAAAGATTTTTCAGATTATTATACTGCGAATTATGATAGTGTAAAATTTGATAAAAGCCTTCAAGAGAAGCTTATTTTATCGACTCACAATCTGGTTTCAGATAGTTCGTTTAACAGCTTTCAGTTGATTATCTGCAGAAACGTTCTTATTTATTTTGACCGTGGTTTGCAGGAAAGAGTTTTCAGACTTTTTGATAACAGTTTAGAAAATTTAGGCTTTTTGGCTTTAGGAGCAAAAGAGACGATTAGATTTTCTAAATTAGATAAAAATTTCCACCAGATTGACGATCAGAGAATCTGGAAAAAAATAGATCATCACTAATATTTTTTTAACATGCAAACTGAAGGCAAAAATACAGAATTGGTTTTGATCGGTGGATCTGCAGGAAGTCTGCAGGTTATTTTAGAAATGATTAAAAACATCAATGAGAAATTAAACTTTCCCATCATATTGGTGCTACACAGAAAAGCACAATCAACCAATATTTTGCAGACTTTACTTCAACAGTTTATTTCAACTGAAGTGGTAGAGATTGATGATAAAACGGATATTAAAAAAAATAAAATTTATATCGTTCCCGCAGATTATCATCTTTTATTTGAAAACAAAAAAACGATGTCTTTGGACAGTTCTGAGAAGATGAATTATTCGAGGCCGTCAATTGATGTCACTTTTAAATCTGCTGCAGAAGTTTACGGAAAAACTTTGGTCGGGATTTTGCTTTCAGGAGCCAATGCAGATGGAGTAGAAGGTTTGTCTTATATTAAAAAAAATAACGGCAAAGTCTGGATTCAGAATCCGGAAACAGCCGAGGTAAATTATATGCCAAAACACGCTGTGGAAGAAGTAAAATATGATCTGCTCATCACACCAGATAATTTGGCAGATTATATCAATGAATTATAAAAAATAAACTAATTAAAGCTAAATAAAGAATATGAGTAAGAAGAAAATTTTGATTTTTGATGATGATAAAACCATTCTGGAAGTGATTACGATCATTTTTGAAGAAAACGGTTATCAGGTCGAAATTTCAGAAACATCTCATGATATTATCGAAAAGGTTTCAAGTTTTAAACCTGATGTAATTCTCATGGATAACTGGATTCCCAGAATTGGTGGAGTAGAGGCAACAAAGCTTTTAAAGAGTCATGAAGAATTTAAATCGATTCCGGTAATTTATGTAACGGCAAATAATGATATTGTAGCTTTGGCGAAAGAAGCTCAGGCAGATGATTACGTTGCAAAACCTTTTAATCTTGAAGATTTGGAAGATAAAGTTGCGATGTTTTTACAGGAAAAAGCTTAGAATAATTTCTCAAAAAATACAAATCCCCTTCATTTACTGAAAGGGATTTTCTTTTTATACTACATTTCTCATTTGATTCTGATCTGAATTTGGCAACTTTCGGGGTTGCTCTTCATTATTGATATCACTGATTAAAGCTGATAAAAATTCTTTAATTTCCGGTTGTGATAAAATCTTATCCGAAAAAGTGGGAGCTATAATTGTTTTTTTTGAAACGAGATTTTCTGTAAAGGTAAATTCATCTTTCAAATCAATGTGGCTGCCAAACTGCTGCTGTATGTTTAAAGCTAAATAGTATTCTATTGTATCTTTATTTTGTTCTGTAATTTCCATCTTTTAGGTGTTTTTACTATTAGTACAATAATTTCTATGCCATACAGAGTTTTTATAAATAATTAACAGTTTTTATTTCAAATCAATCTGTTATCTATTTACAAATCTGCTTTACTTCAGTACGTGAAACACCTATGTCTACTGCTAAAATTGTCTGTTTGTTAAAAAAAGATCTGCAAATAATTTAAATATAAAAAAACGGACAGTGAATTGCTCACCATCCGTTCCCAATGATAAAATAAACTACTTCTTATTTTCCACCACCGCTGTTTTTCTCAACATCGGTTTTGGTATTTTCTTTTACTTTCTGGTTTCCGAATCGCTTTACAATAGAAAATGAAGCTCCGTACCAGTCTGATCTTGTTGAATTTCTCTGGCTTCCCGTAGCACTAAAAGTTGTAGAATCAAACGTTGGTCTTGCAAAAATATTCATCAGTTGTATGCTAAATTCCAGCTGAGTTTTTGGGAAAATCTTTGTCGCTGAAATATTATGAAAAACATTGGTTTTATTCGCAATAGAGTTCCCGTTATTCTGATTTGAAATTTCTACCCAAGCGCTTAAATTAATGTTTTTATTAAAAAGATTGGTATATGTTAAGTTGCTAGAACCAGCCCAGTAACTTATATAATTGTTGTCTGGCTTCAAATCATTTCTTGTATTAAAATCACTGTTATCAATGTAATTCCAGCCGAAACTCATGTTTACACTTAATTTGTTTTTAAGAAAAGACTGATTGGTATTGGCATACAAAAAATATTTATGTACTTTCCCAACAAAATTAGCAGGCTCTGAAATAATTTTATTACCTTCTATTACATAATTGGTCCAGTAATCCTGATCTGTAAAGGTATATCTTGCGGAAAGAAAATACTTCTTTAGGAATCCGAATTTCATATACAATCTGTCGCTTGGGTTGGGGTTTAACTCAATATTTCCGCGAGAATAAAATCCATCATTGGTAGGCTGCATAAATGGATTGAATTCCGAATACCAAGGTCGCCAAAGGTTTTTGTTGTAGGTTAAGCTTAAATCATATTTGTCTGAAAAAGAATATTTAACTAAAATATTCGGTAAAAATTTACCATAAGAATCGTTTCGTGAAGTTCCTGCTACATCCTGACGAATTTTGTAATCGATGTATTCGTAACGCAAACCGATTCTTGTTTCTAATTTTTTGAAGAAAGTTTTAGAATAATTAGCATAAACCGAACTGATATTATCTTCATAACGGAAAGTGTCTCCTGTGCTTAAACCTGTTAATTGATTTCCGTAAAGCTGATTAGGAATTACATTATTATTAAAATCCATTTTACCACCCACTTCAAAATTACCTCCCGATTTTCCTAAAGGTTGTGTATAATCAACTTTCAGGTAATAATTTCGGTTTTCAACATCAGAAAGTACCCCTATTTCTCTAATCTCAGTTTTGCTTGGGTATACTTCATTTTTGATAAAATAACTGTGATCATCTTCTCCATCGTAGTTTGTTCCTAAATTGACATCTAAAATTCTGTTTTTTTCTTTATCATAATATTTATAAAAAACATTAGTTCCGAAATTTCGTCCCAACGTTGATGAATTCTGATTTTGATCATACAAATAACTTAATTGGTTATTCTCAGATCGTGATCCGTTTGCCTCTGATGTATTGCTTCTTTTACCCTGATAAGCTTCAAGAATGACTCCTATTGTATTCTTTTCATTCAACTCATATTCTGAAGTAGAAGAGATTGACGGATTTTTTCCTTTGTAGATATTTTTGGTAGTTCCTTCAGTAACTACATTATTATCATAGACTGTATTCAGAAAAGAGTTTCTCTGTACCCAAGTGTTATCACTGTAGCTTCCGACAAGTGTTTGTGTAAAATTTTTCTTATGATAATTAAGGTTAAGATTGGTGTACTGAGAATTTTGAGTGTTTTGTCTGTTGTTGAATGTTATGCTGCCTTTCATTCCTTCATCATCACGTTTTTTCAGAACAATGTTGATTACTGATCCGGTTGCTTCATATCTTGAAGAAGGGCTTGTAATAACCTCGATTTTCATCAGATTATCTGCAGGAATGGTCTGTAGATATTCCTTCAATTCTTTTCCTGTAAAAACAGATTTTCTGTCGTTGATGTAAACGGTAACAGATTCTCCTTCAGCTTTTAAAGCATCATTGCTGTCAACGCTCAGTAAAGGGGTCATTCTAAGAACATCCCAAGTAGTGTTTCCTGCAAGAATAGAACTGTTGGCTACATTAAAAACAGTACGGTCAACCTTAGATTCTACCGTTGGTTTTCTTGCAACAAAAGTGACTTCTTCTATTTCTTTTACTTTTGATTCTATGGTGTCTTTTTCGGCTTGCGAAAAAGCTAGAGTTCCTATTAATAAAGCAACTGGTGCTAATATCTTTTTCATTAAAGGTTATATATTTAATTATAAGACACCGATAGGGGAATATTCGTTACATTTAAAATGTGTTAATTTATGTTAATGACAATTATTTGTTTTAAACTGTCTAAAAATCAAGGTAATAAAAAAGCTATTTTGAATGACCAAAATAGCTTTTTATAAAAATTTTAATGTTTTTTACTATAAATTAAGTTTAAAATAAATCTCATTTTTATTGAATGATGATACTTTTTTTCCTCACGGTATGTGCTGAAAAATATCCTAAAGCACCATTGCTGATGTTACTTGGTGGATTACTTGGTGTAATTCCGCCACCTGCGCCACCTCCGGAAAGTTGAAGCAATGCCGAATAAAAAGTGTAAACATTATTGTCAATACACTGCATTTCTACATGAATGGTATCGCCTACAACCACTTTTACATCATCAGGATCTTCACCATCATCGTTTGGAAGGAGTAAAGGTCTTTGATTAGGCATTCCGTTGTTAACATTATCAGAAAACTCCGAAAAATATTGCTTAGGCATATTATTTACGGTATAGCTGAACAAATAACGGTTACCTAAAGCGACAGGATCAGTAAATACAGGTAAAATCGTATAACTGGTTTCTCCACCCACAGTAAAAGAATCCTGCTCTAAATCATCAAAAGAAACAGCTTCGGGCATTGTGCTTGTTGAAGTGTATTCTTTTCCTTCAGCCTGAATTTTCAAAGTATAGGTTCTTCCCGATTGTCCTACAAAAGAGGATGTTCTGTATCTTCCGTTTCCTACGTATAATAAAGTTTCGGTTTGCCCTGTATTATCACTTAAAATAACCTGTGCGTTTTCTATCGCCGGATATTGATTGGCTTGAGTAAAAGCAACAGATTTTGTAATTTTTACGTAATACGGACCAGCCTGATCGGTTACATTTCCTTCAATAACAATGCTTCCGCTTTGGTCCTCCAGATCGAGATCAATTTCTTTTTCACAAGAGGTAACCAAAAAGAGTGATAATATGATTAAAAATATATTTTTCATAAATTAAATAGAAGTTAGAAATTAGATCTTAGAGATTAGTTGAACACTAAAATTTTAAATCTAAAATATATTATTAAATTACTATAAATTAAAATTTGAAATTATAAGTAATATTCGGAACCCAACGGAACAATGAAGTCTGCATCGCTCTTGTTGTTCCCGGATTATTCGGATTGTCCTCAAATGTAATAGTGTAAGCATTTTGTCTTCCATACACATTATAAATTCCGAAAGACCAAGAACCTTTAAAACGTTTGTTGGATTCTGGTTCATATGTTGCACTCAAATCCATTCTGTGATAAGCGGGCATTCTGTCTGCGTTTCTGCTGCTGTACTGGAAAACAGTTTGTCCGTTCAGTTCGTATTTTCCGGTTGGGAAAGTCACAGCATTTCCTGTGCTGTAAAGAAATAATCCTGAGAAAGACCATTTCGGGTTAAGCTGATACGTTGCTACAATAGAAAGATCATGCGTTTTGTCTTGTCTTGCATCATACCATTCGTTATCGTTGATTCCGTTGATTTTTCTTTCAGTTTTAGATAAAGTATAAGAAATCCATCCGGTCAGTTTTCCGCTTTTCTTTTTGGCGATTAATTCTAAACCGTAAGCTCTTCCTTTTCCGAATAGCAATTCACTTTCAACATCGGCTGCAGTATCGAATGAAATTTGCGCTCCGTTTTTATAATCAATTTGATTTTGCATTGATTTGTAATAAATCTCAGCATTTAACTCGTAATTGTTATTATTAAAATTTCGGCTGTAACCTGCACTGATTTGGTCTGCGATTTCAGGTTTTACGGTATAGCTGCTTCCAATCCACTGATCGGTTGGGTTTCCGCTTCCGCTGTTACTTAATAAATGTAAATTTTGAGTGTTTCTGGAATATCCTCCTTTGATACTGCTTACTTCATTAATTCTGTAATTAGCTGTAATTCTAGGCTCAATATTTACATATGTTTTCCCGAATTTTCCTTTTTCTAAATATTCAGAATCTGTTAATACTCCATTTTCATAAGTGTTAAAAGTATCACCTCCTAAAACACTGAACATTGCCAATCTTGCTCCGTAATTAATAGTTAGTTTTTCTGTTGCCTTAAAATCATCATTAATATAAACTGCATTTTCCCAAGAATATCTCGGATTTCTTGGAAAACTGCTTACACTCGTTCCCGAAGCGCTACTTGGCGTAATTGTATGATAAATAGACTGTAAACCAAATTTCACAGAATGCTTATTTCCAGCAAACCAAGAGAAATCCTGCTTCAAATTCCAGTCTTCAATCTCAGAATCCAATCCGAAAGTATTATTGTTGCTGCTTAAGCTTACGTTATAATTGTAATTGCTGTAAATAAATGAAGTATTGGAAAATAATTTACTGTTGATAATACTGTTCCAGCGTAGAGTAGCGGTCGTATTTCCCCAATCTGTCGAAAAAGTATCGCCCAAACCTAAAACATCTCTTCCAAAATATCCCGATAAATATAAACGGTTATTATCATTGATTTGATAATTGGCTTTTAAGTTTAAATCATAAAAATACAGTTTACTGTCTTTAAAATCGTCTGTTGCTTTCAGAAAAACATCCGCATACGTTCGTCTTCCCGAAACAATGAATGAAGATTTTTCCTTTTGAATAGGTCCTTCTACACTCAAACGGCTGCTTATTAAACCAATTCCTCCGTTGACGTTGTAATCTTTGTTGTTTCCGTCTTTCATTTTTACATCCAAAACAGACGAAAGTCTGCCTCCATATTGAGCCGGACTGTTTCCCTTGATGATGCTCACATCTTTCAGTGCATCGCTATTAAATGTGCTGAAGAATCCAAGCAAATGCGAAGCGTTATAAACTGCTGCTTCATCCAATAAAATCAAATTTTGATCTGTTGCGCCACCTCTCACAGAGAATCCGCTGCTTCCTTCACCGCTGCTTTTAATTCCTGGCAAAAGCTGAATGGTTTTCATCACATCTTTTTCACCAAACAAAACGGGAAGTTTATCAATTTGCTTAATGCTCAAAGTTTCGGTTCCCATTTGTGCTGATGAAAGATTTTTGTCTTTTTTAACACTGGAAATAATAACCTCATCAATTTTAGTTGTTCTTTCTTCACCTTCCTGATCAAGCTGAAGGTTTTGCTTCATATTGTCTTCAACATTAATGAATTGCTGAAAATCTTTAAAACCAGGATTGGAAACCACTAAAGTATAAGAACCTTTAGGAAGCGAAAGTGAGTAAAACCCGTATTCGTTGGCTGCGACTGAAATAGTAGGATCTTCGGCAACTTTTACGACAACTCCGAGGAGCAATTCGCCATTCTTTTTATCTTTTACTGTTCCGCTTACCGAGTACTTTTGCTGGGCAAAAACGACCGAACTAAAGCAGACCGCAGCGATTGTAGTTGCAGTTTTTAATGATGTTTTCTGTATCAATTTTTTTTAGTTTATTTTTTAAATAGGGTATAAGTTTAAAGTTTCTCATCATTAAAAAATCAAGTGTTTAAAATTTAAACACTTGTTATTTACTCATCGATTTGAGAAATATAAGCTTACATTTGCCTAAACAACGGGGTTACGATTATTTTATTGTCTGGCTAATATTAAAAATTCCTTAAGTTCCCATTTCTATATCATCCCAATCAGAATCTTTATTGATGAGCCATTCCAAAGCTTTTCTTCTTTCGTAGACAATGCCTTCGTTTATTTTAGCTTCTACACCTTTAATTCTTTCATCAACACAATACCAATGAAAACGGTAATATAAATCAAGCATATTGTAAACTTCATCATCACTTCTCAGTTCTTTTAACTGACTGATTTTTTCATTAGTTTCATTTTCTTCAAGATTGGGTAAAAATGTTGCCATATTTTCGCCACACCACTCGGTTTCATCAAGATCTACAACTGTTTTCGTTGCCCACATTAACGCCCAAAGTCCTTCAAGATACCAGCGTAGAGAATTGATTTCGTAATCACTTAATTCATCATTATCTTTAAGCAGAATTTCGTTTTCCCAATTAGAAAGATGTGAAGTCAAATCATGCTTTTCAATCCATTTTCTGATGAAAGTTATGGGTGCTTCAAACGAAATATTAATCAAAGCATTCATTACCGACATTCTACCTTTTATTTCGTCTAAACTTCTCATATCAGGATCTTCCAAAACCGGAAGCCACGAATTAAATCTGTAATTTTTATCGGCTATGATTTGATTATTAAATTCTCTTACTTTGATCTTTTGTTCCTCTGTCATTATTTTGGATTTGATAGTTGAAATTATTTAAAGATAATAAAATCTCTAAAATTAGATTTTGATTATTTTTTTAAATTTAATTCCATTTGAATATTGCAGCGCTTGTAAGGCGTTTGATGACCTACAATCTTTTCAAAACCCATTTTATGATATAAATTAATAGCAGGTTTCAGAATAGTGTTGCTTTCTAAATATATTTTTGATGCTCCCAATTGTTTCGCAGAATCTATAATCGCCTGTCCTAAAAGCCAACCCAGATTTTTACCCTGAGCTTTTGGTGAAACAGCCATTTTTGCCATTTCAAAATCATAATTTTGGTCATTCATTTTTATTAAAGCGCAAACTCCTAAAGGTTCGTCCTTATAAAGAGCGACAAATATTTTTCCGCCTTTATCCAGAATATATTCTTTGGGATTGTCTAATGCTTTATAATCGGCTTCTTCCATTTCAAAAAAGGTAGAGATCCATTCTTCGTTCAAAGCTTTGAAAGCTGATTGATATTTGGGTTCGTATTCTACAATTTTTACATCCTTACTTTCACGCAGTTTTTTTTTATCTTTTACTCTTTTCAATAAAGATTTTTGTTCCAGTAAAAATTCCCATTCTGCCAATGCTTCCCAAAGATTGTTTGTTGCTTCATTGATGATTTCGTCAATCGCCACATCAATATCAGCGCATTGTTCTTCAATCATTTTCTTGGCTAAAGAAATTCCTTCGGTTGTAAGACCAACAACGTTTCTCCGTTTATCATTGGAATTAAGTTTGTCATTTACCAAACCTGCTTTCGTCATTTCTTTGATAATTTTCGTAACTGAAGGTTGCGAATGGCCAATTTCTTTAGCAATTTCGGTAATGGTCATTTCTTCCGTCTCAGAGAGAACAAAAAAAACAGGGAACCATTTTGGAGAAAACCCTTCAATATTATACAGCTCATAAATCTGAGTTGCATCTTCAGTAACTTTACTTGTCAGTAATCTTAATCTGCTTCCTAAAGCCATTTTTCCTGTACGGTTGAATATTTCCATAATTAATTACATAACTGATTATGTAAAATTATATAAATGATTTTAAATAGCAAAATTTATTTTTAAAATCAAGATAATTAATCAATAAGTGTGTTTAAATTAATTTTAGATTTAGCCTTTAAAAGCTATAGAACATCAAAGCTTTTAAAGGCTTTGATGTTCTTTTTTTAAGTTTAAATAGAAATATCTAAATCTTTTGTCACTTTTGTGGTTAAATAAAAAGTTTAAACAAGTTTTTAATTATAATCTGTTTGAAGTTTCATTAACTTTATTTTCTTTATAACTCGATTTTTCAAGCCTGCCAAAATTATATTTTACAGCAACCGAAACTGTAGGTGTATTTCCATAAAAATTTCCTGTAGAACTAATTTTATCATAGGTCATGCTTTGAATATAATTCATCTGCTTAAAAAGATCATTATATCTGAATGTAAAATCAAAATCAGACAGAGACTTGGTGATTCCGAAATTAACAACACAAACGGCATTATTATCATATAAACCTTCTGTACGTTTGGTGATGTAATATCCATCCATCAACAACGAAAAGTTTTTAGCGATTTTCAACGTATTATTGGTATAAATATAAAGATAGGGAGTCGATCTTTTAACGAAGGCTAAACTGTCTTCTGTCTTACCATAATTGACAGACATACTGTTCTGTGAAGACCAAATTTTCCATTCAAAAGGAACATCTACACCGAGACTTGCTCCAATTTCTTTTTCAAAATTGATCGGTGTAAATTTTGAAATATTTTTTGCATCGTCATAAACCAAAGTATAACCCATCGGATTTTTACTGGTGTAAACCGATGCATTAAGCGACCATTTTTTTAAACTTGTAGTAAAAGATAGAGTATTGGTATAAGTCGATATTAAATTCGGATTTCCTTCATATTCTATGTACGGACTTCCGTATAATCCTCCTGAAGAGAGATTTCCGTAGCCAGGTCTTGAGATTGTTTTTCTGAAGTTTAAAGTATAAACATAATCTTTATTTTGTTGAAAAGAAATTTCTGCATTCGGAAACCAATCCATAGCATTTCGGGATAGAGTAGTGTCTTTCAAAATATTATCAAAACCTTTGGCAGAAGTGGTTTCCATGCGAATTCCTGCCTTAAAATTCCATTTGTTTTTTTCAGCATTTACATTGACGTATGATCCTGTATTGCTTTCTTTAAAGAGGTAATTAAAAAATTCTGGAGCTTTTATGGAAGCATAATTGGTAACATTATCAGTTGTAGTTTCTGCTTTTGTGAAGCTTGTACCCAATTCTAATTTATAATTTTCATTGAGTTTTTTTTCAAAATCAATTCTTCCAGAATAAACATCACCAGAATATCGTTGCCTTCTAAATTGATTGAATTCATACCCCGAATCATCAATATTATTAAAAAACTCATAATCTACATTACGGCTTTCTCTGGTGTACTGAAATCCTGTGAAAATATTGGCGTCCCAATCTGCCAATTTTTTATTATAATTAAAAACTGAGTTAATCGATGCCCGTTTATTATCCTGATGATTTAAGGTCAGTATATTTGAAGAAACTCCATTTTCAGAGTACTTTGTATTGGTATTGTTATCACCTTTATCCGGGCGGAAATTACTGTTGAAAGACAAAGTAAGATAATCTCCGTCATTATTTAATTCCTGATACAAACTAGCACCAAAAATAGTTTGCGGGCGATTGGTAATAGAAACGATGGTATAATCTGAAAAAATATTTTTGCTTGGAACAGCATAGTTGTAACCGTTACTTTCCCAATGTTGAACGGCATTGAAAGCGGCATTGATTTTCCATTCTGTTTTATTTTTTTTCTGCTGAAAATTTGCATTAAAATAATTGCTGAATCTTTTTTGAAAGGTTGCCGTTTCAGATAATGAGAGTTTAGAGCCGTCTTTTTTGCTCTTTTTTAAATTGATTTTAATCACTGCTTTACCTTCAGATTCATACTTTACAGACGGGTTTCTGATGATCTCAACAGATTTTATATCTTCCACGGAAATTCCGGACAAAGTAGAAAAATCTACCCGCTGATTGTCAACATACAATAAAGGACTTCCCTTACCGACAACTGAAACGCCTTCACCATTGGTATCGAGTATTACAAAAGGCAGTTTTGTTAATAATTCTGAAGAAGTAGCCACTTTATTTAAAGGCGAATCTGTAATATCTAATGTGATATTTCCGTTTTCTACACTGAATTTTTTCTTCTCACGAGTGATGGTTATCGCTTCAATATCTTTTATTTTCGGCTGATAAATAATAGTGAAATTTTCATCGCGACTCAGTAAGAACGGTTTTTCTTTTTGTTCCGTTTCGCCGGAAGAGATTTGCAGATAATACGTATCTGATTTCAGATCATTAAATTCAAACTTATACTCTTTTGTTATAGTCGTTTTAATGAGTTGATTTTCGTTGTCATATAAATAGATCTCAATTGGTGTATTCAAATTAGTGTTATTACTATTTGAGACAGTTCCGTTAATATTAAATTTTTGCTGCGCAGAAAAAAATAAAAAATTGAAAATGAATAATAAGAAGGTTTGGTATTTAGTCATTCGAGTGTGGGTTATATTCTTATTAACAATCATAATGATTAAAGTATTACATCAGTAAATATAAATAACGAATATTTTTAGAAATATAAAACGTTTTACATACTAGAAAAGGTTTTCAATGGCTCGATTTTAGATAATAATCAAATATTAATGCAAAATTCGTACGTATAATCACAAAATAATTCAGCCATGCAAAGGTTTAAAAATATAATTTTGAAAATTCTGAAATGGATAGGAATTTCCATTGCCTCCATTCTTTTTTTGATGTTCATCATTCCGATTTTATTCCCGGGAAAAGTTTCTGAGCAGGTAAAATTGTTTGCCAATAAGCATCTTGCGGGAGAACTTGATTACAAAAAAATGCATCTTACTTTTTTTAGGCATTTTCCTTCATTGACGGTTTCAGTCGATGATTTTTTATTGAAAGGCTCAAAGCCTTTTCAGAATGACACTTTACTTGCTGCAAAAGAAGTGGCAGTCGGTATCAATCTTAAAAATTTAATTTTTGACGGTGAAGTAAAGATTGATGAAATCTATGTTACAGATGCTTATGCGAATGTTTTCGTTAACACAAAAGGTGAAGCAAACTATAATGTATATGTTTCAAAACCTTCAGAAAAACCAAAAGATACAACAAGTACTGGAGCTTCAATAAAGCTTGATTTAATTAAGCTAAGAAACTGGAATGTCAAATATAACGATCATGCTGCAAGAGTTTTGGTTGATGCAAAAGGACTGAATTATACCGGAAAAGGAGGGTTAAGTGAAGATATTTTTGATCTTGAAACAGATTTAGATATTGATAAATTAGATTTCAGTTTAAACAGAATTTATTACGCCAAACAAAAAACTTTACACGCAGATCTCATTACCAGAATCAATACCAATGCGTTGACTTTTGTGCTGAGAAAAAACGAGTTGAGAATTAATGATCTTCCATTAAAATTCACAGGTTTTGTAAGTATTTTAAAAGACGGTTACAATCTCGACATCAATGCAGCATCCGAGAAAACTACGATTCGTGATATGATTTCTGTACTTCCGCCACAGTATTTAGATTGGGCAAAAGACACTAAAATTGAAGGGAAAAGTGATTTGTTTTTCAGTTTGAAAGGCAGATTCAGCGAGCCGCAAAATCAAAAACCAAGATTAAAAGCACGATTAATGCTAAAAGATGGTTTTGTTTCCAATGGAAAAGCTCCGGTTCCGATGAACAATTTTAATATGGATCTTAATGTAGATTTACCCGATTTAAATACTGAAAAATTAGGCCTTGACCTGAAAAATTTAAGTTTCGATCTCGGTCCGAATAATAATTTTAAAGCGGTTGTAAAAACAAAAGGTTTAGACGATATGCAAATTAATGCAGATGTAAAAGGCGCCGTTAATTTACAGACTTTGACTCAGGCTTTAGGTTTAAAAGATATTGATGCGAGAGGTTTGATGGATACGAATATTAAAGCCAACGGAATTTTTAGTTTAGATAAAAAATTATTCCCGAAAACCAACGGTTATCTTAATCTTAAAAACGGTTGGTTGAAAACAAAATATTATCCAAATCCGATTCAGAATATCAATATTGTTGCAAATATTATCAATACCGACGGAACTTTTAAAAGTTTAGGGGTGAAGCTCGATCCTTTTAAATTTGATTTTGAAGGAAATCCGGTATTCGTAAATGCTGATTTGCAGAATTTTGAAGATGTTCTGTATAAAGTTCGTGCAAAAGGAACTTTGAATGTAGGACGAATTTATAAAGTTTTTGCCAAAAAAGGTTTAGATGTAAGCGGTTTAATTATGGCAGATCTGTCTTTGAACGGACGACAAAGTTACGCAACAACCGGTCAGTACAGTAGATTAGATAATCGCGGAAATTTAATTTTAAAGAATATAAAAGCTACGACAGAATATCTTCCGAAATCATTTTACATTAAAGAAGGAAACTTCGAATTTGAGAATGAAAAAATGTGGTTCAGGAAATTTTTCGCCAATTATGGAAAATCTGATTTTGCTTTAAATGGTTATCTTTTAAACACAATCAATTATTTTATCGAAAGAAAAGGTACGCTTCATGGGAAGTTTAAATTAAAATCGAGATACATTCTTATTGATGAATTTATGGCGTTGAAAGACGGAGATAATTCAAAAAAATCAATCGAAGTTGATTATGCAAAAGTTGAAAATCCGAAAAGCAGCGGCGTTGTGATTATTCCAAAAAACCTGGATGTTTCGTTGGAAGCAGATGTTAAAAATGTTGAGTTTAAAGGATTAAATCTTAATAATCTTTTCGGCTTAGCTTCGGTCAATAAAGGCGAAGTTTTTCTTAAAAATACTTCATTTGACGTTGTAGGAAGCAGAATGAAAATTGATGCCCGTTATCAGGATGAGTCTCCATTGACGGCGAATTATGATATTGCTTTGAATGTTTTGGATTTTGATGTTCAGCGAGCGTATAATGAAATTGATATGGTTCGTGAAATGGCAACTGCAGCCAAAAATGTGAAAGGAATTGTTTCCTTGGATTATAAATTAAAAGGAGATTTTGATAAAAATATGACCCCGATTTATCCGTCCTTAGAAGGTGGAGGAGTGGTCAATCTACGCGATGTAGAAGTGAAAAATCTTAAGATGCTTTCTGCAGTTGGTGATAATATTGGTGCAAAAGCTTTCAATAATCCTGATATGAAAGGGGTAAATATTGAAACGCACATCAAAAATAATCTGATTCACGTTGATAAATTCACTTTTAAAGTTTCGATTTTAAGACCTACCATCAGCGGAACAACAAGTTTTAACGGATTGCTTGATTTAAGAGTTCGCATCGGAATTCTTCCGGGAGGATTGATTGGTTTCCCGATTGTTGTTACCGGAACTCACGAAAAACCTCAGGTAAAAATATTCAGTAAAAAAGGGCAGGGAATTGTTGATGCTTTGTATAATGAAAAATCAAACAAAGTAATTCGTGAAGAAAGACGTGCCGAGAAAAAAACAAAAAGGCAACAACGAAAAGAAAAAGAAGCTCAGGAGCAGAAAGCAAAAAATGCTGAAAAACAAATAAGCAAAGATTTAAAAGAAAAATAATCGTTTATTTCAATGAAAAGAGGAATTTCTAAAATAAGAATTCCTCTTTTTATATTTTTTAGGGTGTTTTTTTAATGTCATTCCGATGAAGGAGGAATCTCTTATTTCGTGAGATTCTTCATTCCACTTCGCTGCATTCAGAATGACAGTTGCGTAGTCAAATCAATCATCAATTCCTTTTCCGTCGAGAATATTTTGATAATATTTTTCAATTCGTGTTTCGCGGGTTTTTGATTGTTTTGCCTGATTAAAATAGAATAAATATCCTTTTTGTCTTCCCGGACTTAAAGTGTAAAATGATTCGTTTAATGCTTTATCTTCATCCAAAGCTCTTTGGAATTCTTCAGGAACAGGATATTCAGAGGCTTTTTTCAATTCTACTTTTTGTCCTGACTGTTCTATTTTTACAGCTTCCTGAATGTATTTTTTGATGATCGCTCGCTGTTTTTCTACTTCCTCAATATTTTTGAATCTGATCTGTCTTGCAGATTGTACATTTTCAGTCTGTTGAATTAAAATATTTTGAGGATCTTTCATCAATACACCTTTATGAAAAAGCAGTGCAAAATATTCTTTAAAACCATGAATAAGCACCACGTTTTTTCCGTCTAATGTGTAGCAAGGATGCATCCATTTATAATCTTCTTCCAGAGAATCAATCTCAGAAATGATTTCCCGCAACAAATAGAATTCTTCTTTCCATTTTTTTGCTTTTTCAAAAAATTGTTCGGCTTGTAGATTCATTTTAAATGTTTTTAGAAATTATTTTTCTGTCTGAAGGTCTGAAATACCACGATAAAATCGTTACAATCAATAAGATCAAAGCGGGAAATGCTTCTGTAAAAGATTGTCCTACTGCAAAATGAGAGATTGCAGCACCCGACATTGCAAAGAAAAACCCTGCATAAGCCCATTCTTTCAACAAAGGAAATTTAGGAATGAGAATTGCGATTACACCCAAAATTTTCCAGACTCCCAAGATTGATAATACATATAAAGGATAATGTAATTTGGTAATGATTTCGTTGTAACCACCTATCTGAAGCGTTTGTTGTATTCCTCCTGCCAACATTCCGATGGAAAGAAAAATTGTGAGAATCCAGTAAATGATTTTGTTTCTTTTTTCCATTTCAGATTATTTTAATTGGTGAAAATATTTTGAAGTTTGTCGTGCGCCATGCTTAAACCTTTTGCGAAAGGCATTTTTAAAAGCTGATTTCTGTATTCTACCGATTTGAATATCTGCTGAATTGTCAGTTTGCTTTTTTCATTTCCAATTTCTTCGAAAGTGAGAAACTCTAGCTGTACCGGAAACGGGCTGTTTTCCATTTCAAAAGTTCGGGTAATCTTTTCATTCGGAATAAATTCCAGAATGACTCCGTTTGCCGAAAAGACAACTTGTCCGTCATGAGAAGTTTCAAACCTCCAGCTTCCATGTTTCTGATTTTCAAGCTTTATTACTTTTGTATTCATCCATTGTTCTACAATTTTGGCATCTTCATACGCTTTAAAAAGTAATTCCAAAGGCAGGTCAAATTCTCTTGTAATGAAAAGCTCCTGTGAGTTTTCTTCTGCTTTAATTTTTGTTTTGAGTTCCATATTAGTTTTTGTTTTTGTGGTTTTTCATAATAGATTCTAAAGTATTGAAACGATCATCCCACATTTTTCGGAAAGGTTCGATAAAGTCGGCTATTTCTTTCATTTTCTGTGGATTTAGGTGATAAATTATTTCTCTTCCATTTTGCTCAGAGGTTAAGAGCTCACATTCTGTTAAGATCTGAATATGCTTTGAAACGGTCGGTCTTGCGGTATCAAAATTTGAAGCAATTGCTCCGGCTGTCATCGATTGTGCTGCAACCAACGCCAAAATTGATCTTCTTGTAGGATCGGCAATGGCCTGAAAAACATCTCGTCTTAAATTCATTATGTAGTTATTTGACTACAAATTTAAATGTAGTCAAATAACTACGCAAGTTTTTTCTGATAAATTTTGAAATTAATTTTCTTTTCTAATATTATAAAGCTTTAAAAACTAAATATTTGAAGCTATAATGGACAATAGAGTATATGTGAATTTTAATAAAAGAAACTAAGGCAGTTGCTACATTAATGACATTCAAAAACTTAGCATTCATAACTTTATTTTAACGTTTGTTTAACTTCTTAAACCGTTTATTTTAGCGGGAATATATCAGGAATAGCCGTACATTTATCATCTATAAATTTAAATGAAAGATGGGGCTATTTGATATGTTTACAGCGGAGATTGCAATTGATCTAGGAACGGCTAATACCCTAATTATATACAATAATAAAATTGTCATTGACCAACCTTCTATTGTTGCCATTGACCGTTTGACAGGAAAAGCAATTGCTGTAGGCCAGGAAGCAAAATTAATGCAGGGTAAAACACATGAAGATATTAAAGTAATCAGACCGCTGAAAGACGGTGTTATTGCCGATTTTCATGCTTCTGAACATATGATTAAAGAATTTGTAAAAAAAATTCCGGAAATCAAGGGTAAATTCATACAACCCGCACTCAGAATCGTAATCTGTATTCCTTCAGGAATTACTGAGGTTGAAAAAAGAGCGGTTAGAGATTCTGCGCAAAAAGTAAATGCCAAAGAAGTTATCATGATCTACGAACCAATGGCTGCAGCTATTGGAGCAGGCATTGATGTTGAAAGTCCAGAAGGAAATATGATTGTTGATATCGGTGGCGGAACTACAGAAATTGCCGTAATTGCACTTGGAGGAATTGTCTGCGACAGATCACTGAAATTAGCAGGTGACGTTTTCACGAATGATATTGCTTACTTTATCAGATCACAGCATAATCTGGATATTGGTGAAAGAACGGCTGAAAAAATAAAGATTGAAATTGGTTCTGCTTTGGAAGAATTAGAATTTCCTTTAGATGAAATATCAGTACAGGGGAAAGATCTTTTAACCGGGAAGCCAAAAGAAATTATGGTGAATTACAAGGAGATTTTTAAAGCTCTGGATAAATCAATCATGAGAATAGAAGATGCTATTTTGGAAACACTTTCTATCACACCACCAGAATTGGCAACCGACATTTATAAAACAGGGATTTTCCTTGCAGGAGGCGGTGCTTTGCTTAACGGATTAGCGGACAGAATTCACAGAAAAACCGGATTGCCTATCTTTGTAGCCGAAGATCCTCTGCGAGCTGTAGTTCGCGGGACTGGTATTGCACTTAAAAATATTGACCGATTCAGGTTTCTTATGAAATAGAGTGGAGTAAAATAAAAAAATTCATTAAACTTTTAGTTTGATGAATTTTTTTTACAAGTATTCATTGAAATTATTAATGTTTAAAATACGTAAAGCCAAGAGCTGCTGAGTTTCAGATAAATCATATTCTCTACTCCGGTGAGATGGAATACTGAGGGAGCTTTATATAGAATGTGTTTTGTTTTTTGGTTTTACCCTCCGATTTATTCAAAAAAAATGTCCTGGCTTTTAGTATTATAATTTTTGTAAAGTATGGCTTTTTGATTGTATAGATTTATTCATTTCTAAATGATGAATTAACCTTCAAAATCGCCACAGTCATGTTCTTTGAAAAGAGGCAAAGCTTTTTTGATTGTAAAATATTTTGATATTCTTTTGTTTTTCAAGTCTAACTTTTCACCTTCTATAACCAACTCGTAAACCGGAGCTTTATCTATTTTAGCTAAAGTATAAGTTCGTTCTGATGTTTTTATAATGGTTTTGTTGCCTTCGTTAAAGAATGAGAAATTATTGATTTCAAAAGTATCATTTTCATCACAGACGTTCGTCCATTTTATTTTGTTTTTTGTCACAGATAAGCTTGCTAAATCGCATGAATAACAGTTTCCAGAGAATTCGATACCGTATTTTTCATACACATTGGTGCTTTTGTTATCCAATACATCAATAGGAATTAAGTCTGAAAGATCACTTGGTAATTCTGAATTTGCTGTGATATTCTTTTCCGAAGAAGATGTAGTGATGGTGTCTGCTTTTGTTTTTAAAGAATCTGTTTTGTCCACTTTTTTATCTGCAGCAGGTGAACAAGAAGCTAACAAAACTATCACAACTGAACAGCTGATTATTACATTTTTCATACTCGTAAAATAATTTAAAATACCAAATTTATCATTTGTAAAATTCTCTAAAATACAGCATTTAAAATATCCCTGTTTTCAGCCATTTATTCCTTATATGAAGCGGTTTTGTTGGTCGCTACTGTGTAATACCGATACCTTTGGCCGAAAATATAAAAAATGAAAATCTCTTATCAGTTTATTATATCATCTATGATGGCTGTCTTTGTGGGATGCAATCCGAAAGATAAAACATCAGAAACTGCCAAACCCGAAGCGAAGGTTACACAGAAAATAATTACCCTTGCAGATTTTAAAAAGATAAAAGGTGTAGATAATGTGCAGGATGTTCCGTTCCAGCTATTTACCAAGTTAGATTCTGTGCAGTTTTTTGTAGCTCCGGATAAAAATGCAGCTCACCTGAAAAAAGCTAATCATAAACTCGATAATTTTTATGGTTTTGAGGAGTTTGATGATTTTTATTCCATTCATTACAGTATTGATAATAATATTTCGAACAGCATTGAAGCTTTTGTTTTGAAGTCTGAGTTCACGGCAGCATTTGATTTAACATTAAAAGGAGCGAATCTTTATGAAATCAGAAGCAGTACATTTAAAAAATCAGACGATTTTAATAATAAATCTTTTGAAAAGTTTGGTACTATTTCCGAGATTTCCGAGCAGGAATTTAAAGCAAGCTCAAAAAACCGAATCGGTGAAGCATTAGTGGAAAATCCGAATATAACGCTGAAAGATAATAATTGGATATATAATGAAAACGGTAAAAAAATAATCATTACCCAACGTGAAGATATATCTACTGAAACTGGACCACTTGCTAATGAATATGTAGGACAATCACCTTTTTTAAACCTGGAGGTTTTCAAAGAAAATACTGATGAAGCCGTAGATTCTTTCTATTCTTTTTACAATATTAAAAATGCACCCATGTTTGAATTGGGTACACAGGGCTATCCACAGATTTTGCCCACTAAGAGCTGGATCACCTACATCTCATCTAATAATGATGTGGGGAGTAATTTTGTGATCACCCAATATTTACCACAAACCAAAAGACAGGAGAACCTTTTGTATGCAAATTTCACCAACTTCAAAATAGCCGATGAAAAAAAGGCATTCTGGACAGATAATGAGACCTTTTATGCAGAGGTTTATCCACTCAATTCAGCTTCTTCAAAAGGTAAAAAACAGAAAGCTGCTTATATCAAAATTCAGTTAAAAGCTAATTTGTTTTAAATCCAAAATGCGTTTGAAATAAAACAAAAACCCCTGAAATCAGCCAGTGTTTATCGAGGTAAAGTCTAATATCTTTGCTTCAATTATTTAAAGATAAACAATGAAAAAAATAAGTTTAACCATCCTTTTTTCTTTATTAAGTCTAATGACTTTCGCACAATCGTTAAAAGTAATTATTAAACAAGACGGAAAAGTAATTAAACCTGTAAATGATGTTTACGTATTGAAAAAATCGACTTTTCTATTTGAAATCACGTCCAACAATCTGGATGGATTTTTAATTGGAGCGACTACGAATAAAGATATTTACAGAACAGCTTTAGGTATTTACAATCCCGATGTACCGTGGTTCCAGAATACGGGAATGGCTGAAGAATTATTTAACAAAGACAAAGAATTGTTTTTAATGGATCAGGCGCCATCTTATTGGTATTACAATGATGCAAAAGATCATAGATTCGATCAAAATCCTAAAGTAAATTCCAAACAATGGACTGCAACACGTACTATTACAAGGTTTTATGATATTATGATTGATCAGGCAATAGATTTAAAAGGTTTTAATGGAAATGCTTATATATTGATGTATGAGCCAACATATAACGAAGAATATGATCTGATAGGAAAGAAAAATTTATTTCAGGCTGATTTGAAATTTGAAGATTAATGATTACACACCCAATTATTTGATTATATAAAAAAGGCCTGCTTACATGATGAAAGCAGACCTTTTTGCTGGGCGAATATTTTTATTCGATGATCAAACCGTATTCAATAGCTAATTTAATCGCTGAGCTAAGATTAGAAGTTTGAAATTTTTCAATAAGATTTTTTCGGTGACTTTCTACGGTGTGTGGACTGATAAAAAGCTTTTCCGCCATTTGATTGGTCGTAAGTCCTTTTGCTGCTTCGGCTAAAATTTCCTTTTCTCTTCGGGTTAATTTAGGAATCTGATTGAGTCCATCCGCTGATTTTTTTTCCAATACTAACTTGGTTTGAGAGCATAAAAATCTTTCACCGGAATATACGATAGTAATACCTTCCAGAATTTCAGAAACTGAAGCGTTTTTTTGAATGTATCCCAAAGCGCCTTCCGCCAAAGTACTATTAATTACAGGCAGTTCGTTATGAACGCTGAGCATAATAATTTGGAGGTTTTTATACTTTTTCTTTAAAGGTTTTATTAGCTCAATGCTATTGGTGTCTACCAGATTGATGTCAAGCAACAAAATATCGACTGCTTGTTTTGCCAGTCCTGCATTCATTTCCGAAACACTTTTAAAACAGTCTACTACATCTATCGTATTGCTGTTTCCTAAAATATTTTTCAGACCTTCCAATAGGAGAGGGTGATCGTCTGTTATTGCTACTTTTATCATGATTGATTAATCGGAATTTGAAGTTCTACACTGGTACCAATATTCATTTCAGATCTGATGTTCATTGTTCCTTTTAAAAACTGAACTCTAGATTCTATATTATGAATACCTGCTGTTTTTTTTAGGTTTAAACTTTTTGGATCAAAACCTTGGCCGTTATCTTCTACAGTGAGGTTTAATACATTTTCTTCTTCGCTTATCTGAATAATAATTTCGGAAGTTTGGGCATGTTTTATTGCGTTGTTGACGAGTTCTTGAATGATTCTGTATACTATCAGTTGCTTTTCTTCTGATAGAGAATTGCTGTAATTGATAAATTCGGTATGGATGTCTAATGCGGTATTTGACATGCGTGAAGCGAACTCCTGAATTCCCACTTTCAAACCATATTTCATTAGAAGATCAGGCATCAGATTGTGTGCTACACGTCTCAGTTCTTCTACAGCACCATCGATTTGGCTGATTGATTTTGAAATTCCTTCTTCTATATTTTCAGATTGATGAGGATTTAAATAAGATAATTGAAGTTTGGTTCCCGAAAGCAAACCGCCCAATCCGTCGTGAAGATCGCGGGCTAAACGACCACGTTCCTGTTCCTGACCTTCAAGCAACGCCGTAAGTGTAGAAATTTTTGAATTTTGTTTTTCTTTTTCCATGGCTAAAGCATGCAGTTCGTCTCTTTGCTTCATCGACTTTGCACGCTGTTTATAGGCATAAAGCAACAAGATGATTAAAGCTATTGAGATGATAATAAAAATAATAGAATAGGTGTTGATCTTTTCTTTGAAGGTCAAAAGCTTTTTAAAATTGCTAATGTCATTGTTCTTTTGTTCGGTTTCTAGTTTTGATAAACGAAGCTGTTGCGCTCTTTTTTCAGATTCGAGTTCTGAAAATTTTAACCGTTCCCGTTGATTTTCTTCCACCAGTTTTAAGTTGCTGTAAACCTGTTCACGCTTTGCCCGAAGAATGTTGATCAGCTTAATCTGTTGCGCTTTTTTATCACTTTCAAGTTGCAGCTTTATGTACTTTTGTTCCTGTCTTTCTTTATCAAACTGTGATTCTAATCTTTTTGTAATATCCAGTTTTTCCTGATCATAGACACTTTTGTATTTGTCTACATAACTTTTATAATAAGTCAGTGCTTCTTTGTAATTACCTTGCTGCTCGCTAATTCGGGATAACGATTCGAAAATAGATAATTCTATATTATGATCTCTAACCGGGCTTTTCCCGATTTCCATGGAAGCTTTCAGAAAGTAAGACTTTGCCAGATCATAATTCTTATCCTGAATAGCTAACTCCGCCAAAATTCCAAATGAAGAAGCGATATGAATCGCGTCACCCGTTTCAAGGCTTTCATTGTTAGCCAATTTGGCATATTGCATCGCCTTATCTCTATCAAAATCAGTATATAAATTGGCTAAATTGATGGCTGCATAAGAGAGATTGGTCTTACTGAGCATCGCCTCTTTATTTTTATTGAAAGTTTTCACAGACTGCAGATAATACTGTTCTGCTTTATTTCTAAAATCTAAATTCGATGGATTTTGAGCATATTTTTGTTCATATACATAACCCATTCGCATTAAAGCATCAAAGGTAAGATTAGGATCATTTTGTTTGGATGCCAACAATAAAAACTGCTTGCTGTATTTTTCTTCAAGCTGATATTCATTGAGGTTAGAGTAAATGGTAGACAATTCTTTGACTACAGTAGCAAATCTTCCATACAGTGTTGAAGTCGTTGTTGAATTTTCATAATAATCAATAGCTTTCAAATATGCAGCAACGGCATCGGTTGTTTTATTATTGCGTATTAAAATCCAGCCTTTTGCATACTGAAAGTAGCCTTTAGCTTCGTTACTGTTTGTTTTTAAGCTATACACTTTTGCCATATCGAGGCTTTTTAAGGCTTCGTTTCCTTTATTATCAAGACGATAATTCATGGCTTGAACAGCATATAAAATTGTGCAGTATTTTCCGTCAGTTTGCTTTTTTGCGACGGCAATGTTAGCTTCTAAAATCTGGTAGGATTTTGATTTTACGTTATGTAAAAACAATGCTTTGGCATATTTTGGAGCTAGATTTAGCTGCTCTGTTGTGTTGTTTGAAGCATTGTTATATTCCTTCTCTAATTTGCTTAAAACATCTTGTGCCTGAGTAAAAAAAGGAGAAATAAGTAAAATAAATATGAATAACAATCTGTGCCTCAAACCCTTGTCTCTATTAAGTTTATTGTATTTAAAAACGTAAATATAACTAAAATACCCTGCTAATTTATTTCGAAACCATTTTGTTCAGCGAAAGATTTCCACTTCTGAAACTTCTTTTCATTTTTAAATAACAAATCTTCACCATAATAATGAAGCAAACGTTGGGTAGCGTATTCGTAGGCGCTGTAAGAATTAGCCTGTTCGTAATACTTAATAGCTTTCTTCACATCTTCTTTTACACCCATTCCATGTTCGTAGATGATTCCATAATAAATACCCGAATAAGACTGATCATCATCTTTCTTTAGATAAACTAAAAGATTGTTGTAATCTCTTAATTGATAATAGATCTCTGAAATTTTATCGTAATTGTAGTAATATTTTTTCTCGGCTTTTTGATAAAAATCCAAAGCTTTATCGTAATCTCTGATTACATGTTCTCCAAAATAATACAGATCACCTAAATTAGCAAGCGCCATTCCGTCACCAAGTTCAGCCGCTTTTCCGTACGCCTGAATAGCTTTTTTAATATTTAAAGAATATCCTATTCCATTATGATACAAAGCGCCAATATTATTCCAGGCTGCAGGATGATTTTGCTGTGCTGCTTTTTCATAATATGCAATTCCTTTTTGAGGATTGAATAAGGTTTCGATTTCAGGATCAGTGAGCAGCAAACCTATTTCTACCCAACTGTCGATGTCATTTTTTTGAGCTGATAGTTCGAACAAACGTAATGCTTCCTGATAATTTTGATTTTCTTTTGCATCAAAAGCCATTTTTTTAATGATTTCTATATCCATGAATTGTTCAGAGTTGCTGCCTGTCTGTTTTTTCCAACGATCATAAAAAGAAATAAAATATTCTAAATCTTTTCCCCGAAATGAAAACCGATCCAAATAAATCGATCCATAATCGGCATTTTTGATCTGACGAATACTTTTATCTTCATTTATTCTGAACATATTATCATTCTGATACAGAAATAATAAACCTTCCTCTGTTCTATAATTCAAAGGATTAGAAATATAATTATACAACTCTGGAGACAAGCCATTCTCGAAATCAAACAATTGATAACCTTCTTTTTTTTGAACTGATAAAAAGCCATTATCCAAATAACGGATTTGTTGAATGTTGGAATGAGGGGCAATTAACCACTGATCTTGATCTGCATCAAAAAGTCCTAATCCGTTTTGAGTTTCCAGGGTAAAAACATTGTTTTTATATCCGATACTTGATTCTGCTTTTACTTTAGTAATGTATTCATTTTCTAATAGAAACTGATGTTTTAAGCTGTGATAGATTCTCCAGTTTTTATCTTTACGAACGGCTAATGTTTCAAAATTATCTATTAAAATCAGTTGGTCTGCTTCGTCAATTATAAGTTTGCCTTTTTCATCAATCAATTTCCCTTTTTTGTCAAATTTATTAGGCTTAATCCAAAAACAAGTACTGGTTTTCAGGATGCTGTCTTCCAAAAAATCACCAAGATAATTACCTTCTTTTGTATAATATTTACGCTTTCCTGTACCTTTTTGTTTGGTGAAAAAAAGTTCCGGAAAATAATCATATTCATATGGATTTTTGCTTTCAACGGGAAGAATAATTCCGTTTTCATCATTATAAACTCCGAATTTTCCGTCTTTTTCTATACCTAAAAATCCATACATAATTCTTTCTATTGTATCATAATCAGCGGGAACGATCCAGGTGTTTGAATAAATTTTTAAAATGCCTGATTTTCCATTTATTTTTACTTCTCCCAAAGGTTCGAGCGCAAAATCAAACACATCAAATGCCTCCTCATAAATTGGCGGAATCAGTTCTTTTCCATCGCTTTGCAGGTAACCAAATATCTTATTTTTCTGAACTACCGAGATTCCATAATTATAATCTGCTTCAAAAATTTCATCATAAATTGCGGGAGCCAAAACTTTACCTTTTGCATCTTTTAAACCAAATTTCCCGCCTTCTTCAAATATTGATGATGCTATTTTCTTATAAGCAAGTTCTTCAAAATATCCAAGTCCGTAATTGATCCAGTCGGTTTGCAAAATTTCAAGAAATGAGGTATAACCTGTTCGTGAAAATAAAGGATCTAATAATGAAAGATTTTGCGTTTTTACTGCCTTTTTATACAGCTTGCTTTTTTGCTGAATCTCCAATAACCATTGCTTTGCCTGTTCTTTATGCTTTTCTTCGTTCATATTAAAAACATCTGTAGCATTCAATATAAAAGAATCAAAAGGCAATGCTTCCAGGAATTCAAACATTTTGTTGACGGGTTCGTAATACGCTTTTTTATAATGCAGCTGATAAGAATCTGCTAATAGATTGAAGAAATAGCGCAACTGAACAATTCCCTGTTCTTTGTCTGAGAAAAATTCAACGCCATCCACTTTGATGTTTTCTGCAATGAGAGGGTACAGCAATAATGGAATTTCGTAGTTCCATTCGCCTAGGTAAGTGTCGAAAGACTGATTTGTTTGCTGATCGTAATTGTATAAATAAATTCGGTGTGCCATTTGTTAAAATTGCTAAATCGCAGTTTTGAAATATCCTTGTTTGTTGCGGTTTAATCTGATATCCACTTTTGAAAATTTGTGTATGAACTTTACAGATTTTCGACTTTTTAATTCTGATTTAATTTGTATTTTTCAATATTAAAAAGAATTAAAAACTCACACAATCCCTGTTATCAGCTATATTGCATATTGATTTTATTTTTCACCTCTCATAATTCATGATAAGAGTGAAGGTGTATTCAATATGAAAAGACTAAAATTTAGGAAAAGAAGCTTAAAATATTTTGTAATAAACACTAAATAGAGTAGCGGAAAATAAAATAAAATTTCATCCAACTTTTGAGATGGATTTATAATGAAATTAGAATTTAAAAAGGTAGAATAACAGAAATTATATCAGAAAGTGTACCTTAATAACTGATGCTGATTTTTTCTATAAGGTTATGAATTTTTGTTAACCACATCTATCAGGTGATCGATATCAAACGGTTTTTCTATGTAATCATCAGCATTACAATTTTCTGCTGTTTTCTGCAGATCATAAGATGTAGAAGTTAGGATAGCTGATAAATCTTCAGTTTCAGGATCTGATTTTAATTCCGCGATAACCTCAGAACCGGTTTTTTTTCCTTTAATATGATCATCTACAATCAGAACGTCCGGTTCAATTTCATCAAGCTTATCGATAGGGTCTGTAGTTAATGATGGAACAACGTCAAATCCTTCATCTTTTAGCACTTCATCCATAATGTTAAGGGTCTCTTCATTATCTTGAATCAGCACAATTTTTTTATCCATTACCTGCAAATTTTACGGCACAAATATACAAATAAAATAAAGTGAAAACTATCTCCTTTATTTTAGGATTATTGCAGGCAATTTCAAGTTAAAACTTTTTAATCCAATCAGATAGAATAGGAGAACTGTAGTTGAAGAATTTCTCTTTTTTGACCAATATAAAATAAACATTAACTAAACTTTGCTGGTCGTTTGTAAGAAGAAATATAGTTTATCAAAAAATAATTTCGGATATCTATACAACAAAAACGTTCCTTGTTTGGAACGTTTTTTTATCTAAAAATTTATTAAATAGAATCATCGGGGCATTTGAAATCGTCACTGCAGGTTGCACAAACTACAATGCCATTACAGTAATACATGCAGAAATCTGGTTCCGGTAATGGTTTAATTCCGTTTCCTGTAATTGTTTTTAATTGATTTTTGTTTAATTTTTTTAAATTTTTCATAGGTATTATCTTTAAAGTTTGATGATACCGTAAAGATAATTAAAATATGAATACAATATACTTAACTAAATTATTTTATCTAAGAAAAACTGAAATAAATTAAAGATAAGATTAAACGGAAAAGAATATCTGAAAAGATAATTTATAAAAAAAGAGAGTCTTCATTGTGAAGACTCTCTTTTTTATTGCGGAGAGAGAGGGATTCGAACCCCCGGACCTGTTACAGTCAATAGTTTTCAAGACTATCGCAATCGACCACTCTGCCATCTCTCCTTAAACTCCGATTGTATCGTTGTTTTCAGTGGTGCAA
>Ga0256912_1000032_pt1 | contig 48460 bp, 78 predicted proteins | sample MC6MC0765MT_FD_186332 | JGI IMG/M metagenome (GOLD analysis project Ga0256912, IMG submission 186332) | Metatranscriptome of enriched soil aggregate microbial communities from Iowa State University, Ames, United States - MC6-MC0765-MT... | ecosystem: Environmental > Terrestrial > Soil >...
ACGCCCTACAGGATTCGAACCTGTGACCTACGGCTTAGAAGTTCCTAGAACTCACTTTTAACACAATAACTTACCGCATCAAGTCGCGCTCACACGTCCCACGATGCCAAAACATGCAAAGGCTTGGAAAAGGTCTCAAACCTCTGCATGTCCCAAATCTGTCTCATCAAATCGTCGGCCTGCTCTCTTCGTGCATGTGCAGAACCTCGAACGTCACAGCGCCGATAATGACCACATCATCCAGCGCATCACCTTCGATTGCCTCACCGTCCTGGCACGTAATGTGATGCTTGCCCATTCTGCCGAGCTGAAAACTTCCCCATGCCTCAAAGTAAATGACGTCACCCTCTTTCGGCCTCACAGATTTATCGACCAGCACTAGGCCATCAACTGTAGGGATGAAAATCGTCGCTGCCGGGCGCAACACCATTAATTCGTTAAGGTCGAGACGACTCTCGACGTAATCCTGCGCTGGAGATGGAAATCCCATATGTAAAAATCCCCCCTGATAGATACTGTATATAGATACAGTAATGTCGATCGGTGGATTTTATCAAGCCGCTACGGTTGGGGAAATTGTAAAGCCATTGGTGGGTATAGAAATTTTTTTGGCAGCTGCTGCGTGAGTGACTAACCTTTAATCACCCACCCCGTAGCCTGCAAAAAGATAGTCGCGGTACATGTCTGCCCCTTCGCCGGGGCTTTTTTAGGCGTCGAGTCCGTCGATTGCTTTCAGGCGCTTTTGTAGCTCAGCGATAATTTCATCCTGCTTTTGTATCATGTCATGAAGTGCTTTGATTGCAGCACCGTTCAAAGCTGCAGCAGCTTTTCCGGGGTCAACGCTCTTCATGTCTTCTATTTCGAGTATCGAGCCGTCATCTGCCTTACACATATATGGGTAGCCAACCTGATTTCCCTTATCATCAAATTTGGCTTGATTGCTGGCTGTTGATACGGCTTCTGGCAAATATTTCTCTAAGTCCTGAGCGAGGTAACCAGCACTTCTGTCTCCCTTAATCCAACCCCCCTCACCATCTGGTCGGTCGCGCATCTTGAATGTGACATGGCGAAGTTTCAGTACGGCGCTCAGCGCAAATTGTGGGTCAATCTCTTCAATGTCTTCTTTGATTCTTTCATCCGAACCGGTCTGCCATCCGCCAGGAGCAAGCCCAACTCCATTCGCTTGAAGGTTATAAACAGCAATGTTTGCACTGTTATCGGCATTTACAATTCTTATAGTCCATCCGCCTAAACCTGAACCCCGATTATTTACTAAGTCTGATACGCCACTCCCCCACCCCAAAGAAGACGTGTTTGTAGTAGATGGCGCTTGTCCGTTGCACCTGTAACCCGAACCGTTCACTGTAATTGGCTGGCTGCTATTTGAAGTTATCCCAACTGCTGAAACCGCTCCATTAACAGTTATTGCCGAAGAAATTGTACCGCCTGTCTTGGAGTTAACAGTATCTAATCGGGAGTCGTTTCCCTGGGCAAATGTGTTGGCCGCAGTTCCAAATGGTGATGCTCTACCGGTTCCGCCTTTATTTATCGGTAGTGGCCCATCGATGGTTGCTAATTCGCCCAACCCTAAATTTGAACGAGCTGCGCTCTTATCAGCAAGATCACTCAAATTCTGGGTCTTGATTAAGCTGTTACCGAGTTGGGATGCCAGGTAACCCCAGCTTGGACCGGTGAAGGTGTTAAGGTCAGGCAGGCTTACGGTTATAGATTGGTCGCTACTGAATATTTTTTGCCAATTAGCTTTATCAAGATTTAGCCCACGAACTGCATATGTTACTTGCGCTGCCAGTTGGGCAGTAATGGCGGCCATAGTTCCATATGGTACTGGCGTCCACGACTGACCTGATGCGGAAGGGCCCGTATATTTCTCAATCAAAGTCAGAGATGTATTCGACTCTATCGACTTAACACCAAGCGTATATGCAACCCCACCGACAGTTGAAACCAGAAAGTCATTCACTTTTAATTCAGTAGTGAAACTAGTTCCTGTGCCTGTGACGGTTGCTGAGTTATTTGTTAAAGCAATGGTGCCTGCTGGCATAGTTTTCTCCGGGCAATAAAAAACCCGGCGCAATGGCCGGGTCATTAAAGTAAGCGTTATTTAGAAATAATCGATTGCATCTATGCAAGGTATTGAACACCCAACCTGCATCGCTTTAGGGCTTAATGTTTTAGCCCCTTCACCAACCGTGGGGCCTCGCGCGCAGGAGACCTGATAGCCATCCATCTTAAAACCCGCGTACATAATAGGCCTGTACTTCCAGGTGGCATCAGACCGACTTTCAGCGCCGCTTTGTGAACCAATGCTACAAAGTGGAATCATGGGCTGGGCCATGCTCAATGACGGTGATATCCATTGCAAAACTTCTCCATCACTTGTGTCCTGATTTTCATATCCGGGGAAATTATATGCCGCACCACGCCACATTACTGGCGGATATTTACTGGTGTAGGTATTCGCTCCAGCGGCATTGCGAATAACCATCCCATACCCTGACGCTGGCAATTCTGGTGAAAATCCGCACGAAACAATCACTATCTGCACGCCATTAACCGCCCCTCCACTTACACCTCCGGGGCCATAGACATCAATTCGATTGCTTCCACGCTCTAAATATAATGTCCTGTCGCCTCCGCTGAACCTCACAAAACAAACATAGTTTCCTTTAGCAACAACATCAGACGGTATGGTCCAGCTTCCATTAATATTTACGACAGCTCGATAAGTGACAAATCCGAGCATCGTGGTGTCATTTAAATTCAGGAAATCAGATCCATTTCTGATTCTTATTCCATATTGGCTGCTTCCCAGAGAAGCGCCGCCATCGACTGATAGAGTGTCCACGAAGCCAAAAGCATTTTGTGATGTTTGTGCATCCTGATGCCCTCCCACTTCATAAGTGAAAACCCCTGACGAAGAGAGGCTATAGCTTTTGATGTAAAAGAATCTGCTTGGTCCGTTTACCCCTACAAATGAGCGGATCAGGTTTCTTGGAATTATTAGTTGTGAGGCTCCGGGAGTTGGAGATTTTACCTGACGGGTTCTATTCACGCCGTTTAGCTCCAAATAGCCGAGGTAAGAGATGAATCTTGCAGAGCCATCTAATATTATTTGCTTACCACCATCATCTGGAGTTATTCGTATTCCATATACATCAGCCATCAGTTTAGCTTCCCTATAAAAGTCCTCTCAACTCCACCTGTGTCATAAACACCAAAGCCATTGGAATTCAATCTTGAGCCGCCACCAACGCCGCCATTTCCATTCAATTCGAATGAACCATCATTATTCATGATCGTGCCAGAGCGGCCCGCAACATAATTAGCTGAATACCAAGATCCAACCTTTGCCAGTGTTATTGACGCATAGTTGATGAATGCATCGTTTATAAAGACCTGTCCATTTACAGTCGCGAATGCTAACTGGTAGTTTCCGGCGTTACTTCCGGTATAAATGCCAAACTGATCAGCATTGAAGGCCAGCGTTGATTTATAAGAGCTGCCAGATGGCTCTATTCCTATAGCCATGCCAGCACCGTAATAAACACCGCTGCGAGTAATCCCCACCCTTAATGTGTAGGAGGCTTTAGCGGTCCCGTTATCCGTTACGGTTGCCGTGAGTTTTTCATTTACGGCCGCATTCAGGTCACCAATCTGAGCCTGTACCTGAGTTTCCAACTGCGCCATAGCCTGTGACACAGTCGCAACTGTGGTTTTCACGGTGATGATGTCAGCGCGAACCTCTCCATTAATAGCGAACTGGTGATCGACAGTTGCGTTGTTATCCAGCGCGTTCTGTAGCATGCCTTCGATGTTTGTGTCGATTTTGCCGGTCAGATTCTCGAAGGCTTCTGAGTTTCGGATCGCATCGTCGATATAATCAATCATGCCCGGAATATCCGATGAAGCCTGACCTGATGCCTGTACGAATGCCGATACACCGAATGCATTCTTGGTGCGCACATACATGTAGTAGGTCGTGTCAGCCTTCAATCCGTGAAGCGTCCACTGTGAGGCGCGACCAAGGAACTGTGCTTCATTCTCTACGGCGCCAATGCTGCTAGCTGGAACCTCGCCGGTATACCAGAACTCGAAGGATGTATCGGTAGTTGCTGACACACTCATTACCGGCACGAGGTCGGCGGAGAAAATGCCCGGCGTCCATTGAATGAATGTCGGAGCAGAAGGTGCGCCGATAACTAAGCTCACCTGAGTCTCTGCGCCCTTCATACCGTTCTCATTGCGCCCACGAACGCCGAGTGCGTAGTTACCCGCCTCCAGCCCATAGAAGTCATAGCGGAACTGGTCAGTTTCGTACTGCGCCACCACCTTGCCGTCCATGCTGTAAACGTAGAGCTCGAAAACAATCTTCTTGGTAAGCGTTGCGGTCTCCCACGTTGCCGTGACCTGAATGGTCTCGCTGTTGACGTTGATGATGCGCAGGTTCTCGATGTTCGGCACGCGGTAGCCGTTAAGCGTATCTCCGGGCGTATCGAATACCGCGCCATCATCAACCACGGCCTGCTTGTTAGGGTCGTATAGCGTTGCTGAGATGGAATAAACAGAATTGTTCTCGTCTTCCGAAATACCCATGATGCGGAACAGGCGCGGCGCGACTTCATCAGTAGAGATTACGAATACGGTGCCATCACGCACCCACGCTGGTGCAGTCTTGAGGCGGATAACGCGATCTGTGACGCTGGCGATTTCATACTTAATGAATTTGCCAGTTGAGCCCATGATCGACATTTTGTCGCCACTGCCGGCCAACTCAGAGACATCAGCATCTACCGTAATTGAAGTTCCGTTGTGCGAGATGATTCGACCGCCGAGACGCGTGGCTGCATAGTTGTTATCAAGAATCTCAACTACATCACCGGGGATAAAGCGGATAGCCTCACGCGCCATCTTGAAGGTGGTCTTCTTGGTTTCACGTTTGGCGGTTTCGATTAACCATTTGCCGGTGCGGAATGCCTGACCACGTGACGTGCAACCGAAAGCCTCCATAGTGGTTTCGTTGTAGCCGTAGCGGTCAATCAGGCTATCATCCGAGACGTATTCCTTGACCTGCGACCAGCCATTGTTCGGGTCAGTCCACGAAACGATTACCGCGTTGTAGCGCTCGGAACGCTTCATGGAGCTGTAAGTGAACAGCCCATCAACCACGTTTGCATTGGTGATAGATGCGACAGGGTCCTGCGGGTTATCCAGCATCACTGAGAAGCGCATGCCATCCCAGAGCGCGATGCCACGGAACATGCCGGCGATATCATCCAGAAGGTCACGCGCACTTTTTTGCTCGGTAATGTAGGCATTGAGCGTAAAACGTGGCTCCTTGCCGCCAAAACCATCATCAACAAGCTGATCGCAAAACTGAGAAAGCACGTACAGGCTACCGTCATCGACATCAACATAACCAGCGCGGCGAGCCAGACCGTAGCGCGTGTTTTTCACCAGTGCTCGGAACAACCAGGCTGGGTTATTAGTCCATGCCGATTTGAAGCCACCCGTCCATATGCCGGAGTATGTCCGGGCGATCGGGTCATAATTATCCGGCACATCCACAATCAGCCCGCGCAGATGATAAGTGCGAGAAGGCGTGTCTGTGTACTGGTCACGGTCAACCACGCAGCCAGCGACAGCAGCATAGGGGTATGACAGGTTATCGTCGGTGATTTCGGTGAAGCTGTTCCAGATGGTTCCGTTGTTCAGCAGGTCGCTAGAGCTGTCAGCTGTAACGCGGCGCAGGCGGATGTCGAATGGCTTAGTTTCTGGTGCGTCAAACAAGTGTGCTTCAAGGTATTCGCCAGACTGCTTACCGGTGATCGTCACCGTTTTCTGGATTTGCCATGCACCGGCACTACCCGAGCGGGTTTCGATTACCATCGTCACAGATGTTTCGTGCTGATTACCTTTGCTGTCCTGCTCAACAAGGCTGGACACGCCGATGTTCATACGAACGCGATCGACATCAGTGTCCGTTACCGTGCGCACCAGAGGAGTAGCCTGAGTCACATCGGTGTTAACGACCGTTGTCGCCTCAATGGTATTGAAGCCATTGATTGGTGTCTGCGTAGCTGTTCCCGGACGCCATGCAACGCTCACGCCGTTTATCGTCGTGCCGCCGGCAGAGTCGGTTACAGGCGTCTTGTTCAGCATGAATGAGGAAAGGTGTTGCTGGTCTACCGGTCCGTAGATTGGACCTTCACTAATGAGGTCGAGAACGCGGAGGAATTGCTTCGATTTTAGGTTGTCGTCGATTAATTTTGGAGTGCTGCCACCGCCGCCGCCTGAGCCCATGCTTTCACCTTAACTAATTGAGATATTCCAGTCCTGGTTGTTCGATGTGTCGATGCCAAGGCTGATTACGTTCGAGCCAACAACCATCTCACCCAAAAGCAGCGGCACTGGCCTGCCCTGCCCTATGCGGTTCTCCGCGCTGGTGAATGAGTTGTTGGTGATGGAGTTCGTGTCCTGATCCGCTGATGAAGCCGTCTTCATGTGGGAGGTCATATAGAGCGAATAGGCGACTGAGGCGACAGTGACCGCAACCATAATCCACACGGCTGCCACCGCCGAAATAGAGCCCTCTACGATTGGCACGAACAGGACTGTGGCGCCGTCTTTGATATGCCGGTTCATGTGGAATTCGAGGTTGTCGCCAGATATGTCGCTGCCATCGATGCGCATCCTCAAACGGGTTTGGTAGAAGTCGCGTTTGAATGCGGGGCACTGAGCCAGCAGCAGGCGCAGCCCCTGGGATGGGGTATCGACGTTTAAAGAGATTTGGCGGAAATGTCGTCGTAAATTCCCCGCAAATCTAAAGATGAGCATTGTTCATGCCTCCAGATGGAGTGGATAAGAGGTACGTGAATCTGGCGAAGCGGTTCGCGGCGGCTAAGCCTGCCGTGCACTTCGTGATGCAGGACGATGTTGTCACCAAGCCAAATCATGGCGTGGCATGGGTCGCACTCAGGGAATGCGCGGCGGATAATCACGTCACCAGGCTGAATAGCTTCGAAGCCAACTTCGTGAAATCCATTAGCTGCCATATTCTTCAGGTAGAGGTTTTCACCGCGCACCCACCAACCACTGGTTCTCTCGAAGTCGGGCAAATCAATACCGCACAGGTGGTAGGCATCGCGAAACAACGTGTAGCAATCCATCACGCCATGTTCGAACCGGCGTCCCAGCAAATGCGGCCTAGGAAGCAATTTTCGTAGCTTCCCACCACTCGCCAGCCACCATTCGATTCCGGTTGCCAGTTGAGCAGTGCGGTCGGCAGTTGACAGAACAAGTTTTGGCTCAGGATGAGAATGAAAAACGGCGGTGATTTCTCCCGCCGCTTCTGCTTTAAGCCAGTCTGTTTCGCCTATCCGGAAGTTGCGCCCCGGATCGGGATGCTCGTTTGCGCAGCGCCACAAGCGATTGCCGTCAATAATCAGCCCACACACTTCATTTGCAGACTCCGCAGCGTATGCCAGGCATTCAGATTCAATCATCAGGACACCTTGGCAGAGCCGGGATAGCCGCCGTATGGCAGCGCACTTGGTTTAGCGAAACGAAGGCGGCAGCCGCTGCGATGCTTGGAGCATTTATCGCGCGACATGTCAGAGGTTGGATTGTCTTTCTCGTCAGCAACGGGGCCGCCGGAGTAACCGCAACCATCGCCGCGATAAACCCACTGACAGACGTCAGCCAATATCGTGCGAGCCGGGATAATCGCATTGTCGCAATCGACCGGCGTGGCTAAGTTGTAAGTCACCGTCTCGAAGGTCTCTTCCGCCATTTCCTCAATGACGTAGCGCGACACAGCCTCCATCGTCGGATCTGCATTTGCGTTTCCATTCGGGAAATTAACCACATCTAAATGCTTTACCAGCACCTGCCGGCGCGTCACTACTGCACCTAATGCATCCTCAAAGTCATGGTTGATGCCGGTTATCAGTCCGGTGATGTTCGCCACCTTCATCGTCGGGCGCGAATAGGTGCCTTCTGACTTAACCTCAAAACCTTCCACGGCGATCGGATATGCAGAGTAAGCGCGGCCCTGCCAGATTACGTCGTTGAAATAGCCGTTAGTGCCCGAGTGGAAGCGGAGAACGTCGCCGCCAAATGCCTGCAGGTCCACTTCGTACAGGTCGAGCATTGCGCCGACACCTGCATCAACACTCTCTATGATGAGTTCTGCTGGTAGGTCTCTCATATTGCGCCCATAAAAAAGGCCGCCATGCGGCAGCCGTCAGATGATTACTGATCGAATATCAGGATGTTGCTGATTTACTGATAAGGATATGTTGAGTATTCAGCCCGTCCATGTTTGGGGCATGGACGCACACAATAATGAGGGATGGCTGATTACCTCTGGTAAAGGATTAATATGTCAGACCAGCAACGAATTGAAAGCTTTGAAGCCCGCATTCAGCAACTTCAGAAAGATTTAGCGGAGCAAAAACAAAAGTTACTAACTCATGAAATTATGACAGGTCTTTTACTGACTAATGTCATTAGAATAGTAAATAAAATGTCGCCAAGGGAAAATGCAGCTCAAATTCTTTTGGATGGACTAAGGGCCGGTCAATTGAAAGCTGCGGAAGGTGATGCCAGAAATGATCCGCACACTAAGGACGCCTTCACAAACGCGATAAATGCAGTGAATCGCGCACTGAAGTAGTAGCAATGTCCAGTAAGCGTTCTCTTTCGTTGTCGTAATTTACGCCTACATGAATATCATATTTAGCGGTCATTTCACTGGCCGCTTTATCGCCCCGCTGATGCATGACTCCACCCGGGCGCTGGGCATTCTTAATCACTTCAGCCGCCGTGTCTCGCATCATTTTCGCCAACTCTTCCGCTTTGCCGCTGGGCATTTTCAGATTAGCCACTATCTTCTCTAAAGCTTCAACTCGCTGTTCTAAGGTCATAATTAACTCCTAGTTTATCTGGGTACTTGCTCAAATGTCGCTGTTAGTTGGTAAACGCTGCCGGTCTTCTGCATTGACCAAGAGCGGCACACGTATAGCCCCTGAATGCCGGTATCGGAAGGCGTCCAGTAAAACGACTCAACGGCCATTCTCGCCTTTAGAAAATCTCGCGCCGCTTTGGCAATGTTTGTCCGCAAGCATTTCGTATCGTCGTGTCCAATGAATGTCAGCGAATATTTGCCCATCAGCGGGTTTATGCCTTTTAACTGGCGCTGCTCGTAGCCATCGCCCAACTTCACGACGGCCACATCAGGCGTGTCCTCTCCAGAGAATCCCGTTTGAGGAATCCATGTGAATGTTTCTGGCATGTTGTTTCCTACTTGGTTTTGCTGAGGAGTCCGCGCGGGCGCTGCTGGTCTTGGATCGTGCGAATAGCGACGGTCTGCATCATCTGTGCCATCTGCTTCTGCGTGGCTTCGTCGATGCCGCCAGTGGTCTGGATATCAAACTGGAACGTCATGGATATGCCACCATTACCCGCTCCGCCACCACCCAAATCACTATTGCTGATCACCTTGCCGTTATCGCCCGGAATCATGTACTGGCTGCCATTGCTGGCTTTGAAGATTTCAGGCTTGCCACCCTCACCTACGCGGTACATTGAGTTGGCGTTAACGGGGCCGCCATGTTCACGCATACCCGCTAGTGACATTGTTTGCGCCGTTGTCATGGCTGTTGTATACCCAGCTAAGCCTGCCGCCGCAGCGCCTCCAGATGTTGCGATTGAAGCTGCCATTGCAGCCGGTGAATAGGCGGCAAGCAAAGCCGCAGCAGCCGCAGCACCGGTAGCAGTTGAAGTAGCTAATGCAGCGGCGGCGGTTGCTTGGTTTGTGGCTATGGCTGTCTGCTGAGCTGCCTGCCCCATAACTGCCGACTCAACCCAGCGGACACCCATCTCGACCAAACTGCTAACTAACCCGTTAAGAACCGATGTTCCCAAGTTTGCAAAGGCTTCGCTCAAGCTCTGAGTGCCATTTAATAACCCAGTAATAGCGTTAGATGCCCCGCCTCCGAGGGATTCAATTGCAGTTCCTAATAACGCATTGGACTCATTTTGAGCCTTAAAAATCTCCCATTGTGCTGCGATTCGCTGTTGCTCATATTGAGTGTTGGCTGCGTTCATTAACATCAGCCCGTTTTGCGTCAGTTTCCCTTTCTCAGTTTCGAACTGTTTAATGAGCTGAATTTTTTTTGCATTTTCATTAGCTAGTGCTTGGACGGGGTCTATTGCGCCCTGCGCCTCTTGTAGAGGCGTGACTCCGGCATTCTGCTCTGCTCTAATTTTTGCAAGATTAACCTGATGCTGCTGCTCCATTTGGACAGATGCCGCGTCGTGCTGCTTCTGGGTGATGGCTTTTTGTTCTAATGCTGTCTTGAGATCGGAAACATCCTGCTTATAGCGAGCGTTTTCCGCCTGCTCCGGCACTAGCTTTAAGGCTGCCGCCTGAGCGCGAATGGCTGCTGCAGTGTCCCACTTCTTAGCTGCGTATTCTCCCGCTAACTTAATATCAGCTAACGTCGCGCCCTTACCTAGAGATTGCTGCGCAGTAAGGATGGCTTGTTCACGGCTCATATCTTTGGTTGAGTCGGCAACTAACTCAGATTGCTGCCGAAGATTTTCAAGTTTTTGTGCAACACTTTCAGCCTGATTAGCTGCTTTCTTACTCTCAGCAGAGGCTTCCTTATCTTCTTTCTTTTTATCCTTCGTAGCCTCTTTGGCCTGATTAGTTTTTACATACACTTCCTGTAGCCTGGCGACTGCTAGCGGATCCACCACGCCTGCGTCTTCAGCGTCATAAGTCGCCTGCAATCGCTCGCGTTCATCGCCTTCTTTTTTGGATAAAGCTAAACGACGCTCTGCCTGTTTGATGAGCTTTTCACCATCGCTGCCACCCCAATTAATCTTCAAACTTTCGGCATTAAATTTCTGCAACGCAGCCGTCGACTCTCCTAGCTTGCCAGCAAGGAATGATTGAGTTTGTCCGAGGAAGGAGGCTTTTTTCTCTGCTTCGGCCAATGCCAGCGCACCATCTCTGGCGGCCTTCATTTGCGCCACGATGCCTTCATTCACCTGAACGTTGATGAGCCTTAATGCGTCCTGTGACTCGTTGAGGGTTCTTACTTTAGTGTTAAGGTCGCGATTTGCTTTCGCCAATTCGTTAGCGAGATCACTGGCAACGCGTAAATGGCCGTTATTAGTTTCATCTCCGCCACCCATCTGGGCCGCAAGTTCAATTCGTTCTTGGTATTTTTTATTAAGGTTGGCGATGTTTTTTTCTAAGTCGGCGATTTCTTCTTTCTGGTTTTTAATCGAAGTAATCGTATCTGCACGAACGCCCTGAGCCTGAGCCAGATTCATTTCTTTCAGCTTAGATATTACGCTTGGCAGAGAGCTAGCAAATTCAATGCTGGCCTTTCTGGCCTCTTCCTGCCGCTGTGCATACAGGTACCAGCCAGCCGCGACAATGGCGATTACACCCAGCGGGCCGCCGAGGGGAGATGTCACCATGTTGATTGCCTTCATAGCGTTAGCTGCTGTAAGGCCGGTCGCTGCAAGCCGTGCTTGTGATGCGGCTACAACGTTATTGGCCTGAGCTGCCGCGATCCCGGCTTCGGTGTATGCGGCCCTAAGGCGAATTACGTTGGCTAAAGCAGTTGCTTCGGCAGCGCTACCTTTTGCAACCTGATATTCCATCAGCGCAAGATTCATCGCTGATTCAGCAGCACCTCGGTCAGCCATCGTTTTTCTCTGTGTTACCAGAGCCGCCGCAAGCTCATCCTTTGCCCTAGCCCGCGTTGCAATTGCTTGGTTGATGGATGCCGTTGCCTGACGAGCCTGATGTATGGTTGCCATTGCCAAGGCACCCACAAATCTCCCACCGAATACAAGCGCCGCCACGCCAACGGCTTCAGCAACAACATCAAGATTTTCACTAAGTGAGATCACACCTTTATTAAAGGCATTGATTGTTGTGCTCATGCTTGAGCTTTCCCCAACAAACTTAGTGATGTTGTTTGTCGCAGTGGTCATCGCCTGCCCCATGGTCATGGCAGTGTTGGCGAATTCCTTTGCGATCTTGTCGCTTTGTTGAAGCAACCCATTCACAACCACTTCAGTTGTCAGCTTACCCTGAGCGGCCATCGCACGGAGCTGTCCAATTGTGACGCCAAGAGAGTCAGCAAGGGCAACTGCTAGGCGACTACCATTCTCTGAAATGGAATTGAACTCCTCACCGCGCAGAACGCCGGACGCCAGCGCCTGAGAAAGCTGCGTCATGGTTGAGCTGGCTTCTTCGGTAGTGGCACCTGAGACAGCAAGGCCTTTGTTGATGGTCGATGTCAGTGTGATCAGGTCTTTGGTGCTTGTGCCGGCGCTGCGTGTCGCGCGCTCAAGGCGACCGTAAAGTGTCGCTGTGGCCCCAAGACTACTTAAGGTGTCTTGTGAAATATTAAAAACGCGCTGTGTTACTTCAGCTAACGATTCGTTGGCGCGCACCGAGTTGGCAAGTTTGTTATTTACAGTTACCCATTCATTGCCATATTCGACAACCTGTTGGATTGATAGAGCAGTAAGCACACCTTTCGCTATATTGCTCAGGCCAGACATTGTTTGACCTAATGATGACATGGATCTTTCAGTACGATTAACGCTTACATCCAGCCTATTCATGCCTCCGGAAAGTCCGTTTAATGCCGCGTCTATTTCACGCCTAGCATCAAGCAGCCTGCGTGTGTCCATATCCACTTCATAAATGATGCTGCCTGCGTTTAAAGTGCCTGCCATTCGCTATTCTCCGGGCATAAAAAAACCCCGCCGGGGCGAGGTTTAATGTTTGTGGTTGGTGCTTAAATCTTCGATTTACTCACGGAGTAAGACTCGACTTTTCCATCGTGCGTTTTGACTGTAAGAACCTTAGCGTCAGCGCTAAACGCACTGCCGATGCTGTAAGTCCACATCAAAAGCTCATTGCCTTCAGAATCTACGGTGGTTGTCGAAGGGTTGCCAAAGTAAGAAATGACCTCTTGCTTCGTAGTTTGCCCTTTGTGAACGTCAGCCAGTTTAGATTCATCAAAATTGGTGCCGGTGTACACGCAGCCAGATAAAGCAATCGCCATCAACGATCCAATAATCAGCTTCTTCATTCCCTTCCCCCAAAAGCATGTAGTGGGATAAATCCTAAAGGGAAACTGATGCAAAAGGAAGCAAGAAACCCGCAGTTAAGCGGGTTGGGCATGTCCTGAAACTTCAGGAGATTGGCTGAGATGTCAGCCGATTACATTACTGCGCGTTGGATGCTGCTTATCTTGCTGCGTAGAGACTCAAGATGATGTTGCAAGGACAGAAGCTGGAACAGCGCGGCGTCAACTTCACATCCCATGTTTTTCAACTCACCCAGCATTCGACCAAGTGGATTGGGATTATCGCCGTTTGGGATCAGCATATCTGCTGGATACCGCCATGGCGCACTCAAAGCCCTTTCACTCAACCCTCTGACATGGCTGTACTGGTTGAAGTACTCCATCGGGTAAGAGAATGGCAATTTAAGCTGACCAACCTCATGCCCAAGCAACTCACCCTCAAGAATCACGGTGTGTACATATTCAACTGCTACAGGAATTTGCTCGCTTGTTAAATCTTCGATGCTTCGAACTTCGAAGCGTTTGTGGATCAGTGAATACGCTTCTGGGTACATCATGTGCTTTTTGCTGACCAGCATATTAACTGCATCACGCAACGGAGTGCGCTCTTCCACACTGGCTTTCTTGCTAATCGCTTTTGGCTTCTCGTAACTGCCACCTTTGCGAATCGCTGGAAGAACCTCAGCGGTCACCCATTTGCGGAATGAGTGAGGCACAGATCCTTTATTTACTGCATCACGGCAACGGAGCACGAGCGTATACATACCTGATTCGCTCACAATATTCAGGCTCTGTGGCCCATTACCTACCGACCCTAACTTGAAGTTAGGGTCAGAATTCAGCACGTCTTTTTCATCATCATCAAGAGCTGCAACTGATTTAGAGGGGTTGCTCAACTCCAGAGCTTTACAGATATCCGCAGCCACAAACCAAGGCTCACCTGATTTGTCGATTACACGGATTTCGCTATCACCAAAGCGGAAAATAGTGAACTCTGATTTTTCTTTTGCTATGATCTTCATTGTTAGTTCCTCGGAAGTTACTGACAAATTAGAAACCTCGTTGGTTGCCGCCACCGGGGTTTCGTCGTTTTTACTGCGCATTAACCAACCCTTCGCTTTTCAGGCTACTCATCAACCTTTGATAAATCTCTGAATTGATAGATCGCCCATTCTTTTCGGCTGCTTTCTTAACGAGATCCATATCGTCTTTAGGCATTCTCAAGTTGAAGTTGGGAAGCGTTCTTGCACCTTTCATTTCTACATCTCCTTTATGAGACCACCGTGGTCTTATTGATAATAATGATACCACCGTAATAGTATGTCAACAAATATTGTTGGAGGGTGTATGGCAAGAGATGACCCGCAGTTCAATCTGCGAATGACGCAGGAGTTAAAAGACATGATTGCTGATAGAGCTAAGGCAAATGGTCGCTCCCTAAATGCTGAAATTGTCCAGATTCTTGAGGATGCGGTTGAGGCTGAAAAGTCAGGCTTTCCTGCAGGTGACGCAAGGGAGCTGAGAAATGTGATAAAAATGCAAAGCCAAATGATTGACCAGCAAAGTAGTAGCATTCAAAACATGGCGACTATGTTCTCAGAGTCAATTAAAAAAGTTTCTGCGATGTTAGAAGAAAAACATAACGATAACCCTACTAAGTAGCTTAACGAATCCTGATTGTTAAAGAGCTGGCTCGAGTAAACCAGCTCTCACGAATTGCTACAACCCACCTATTTTTAATTCAGTGTCACAACCATTGTCATCAATCGTTATCAAGAAAATACGTTTACAATCATTTACTTTTTAGCGGACAGTCGCCTCGCCTTTTTCGCCAGATAGTCATCAGCAACCGAATCGTATTCTTCTTTCGTGAAGCCCTTCTGCTCAGGATACTTAGCAGCCAGCAGCAACTGAAAATCGGTCATCGTCAGCTGCTCCGCCTCTTCACGGCTCATGCCAAGATGTGTACGCGCTGCGCTGATATACTCGAATGCGTTGAACTCGCTGGACGCCTGAGCGCCTTCGTGACGCTGCAATTTGCGCACTTTGGCCTTGCCGATGACACCATGAGCCATTAGCGATCGGGCAATGATGACCATTTCATCCGGCGCCATGCGTCCTTTAAGATAGACGAATGTCCACTTGCCAGAACGACCCGGCACAATCTCTCCAGTCAGCGCTGAGACGTCCTGTGATGAGCAAGCCTGCAGCACAGTCATTGCGGTGACGATCGCTTTCTTGCTGTATTGCGGCAAAGCGAGGTGTGATGTCAGCCAGGCGGGGATGGTGCCGAACGCCGTGAGTGCTTTACGCATCATTTCTCCCACTTCATCGTTATACAGGTCATACAGTGCCTGAACGATTTCATCTGGCTCACCGATTCGCGTCATGTTGATGAACGACGGACGGAAAAAGTATTCATTCTCGCCGTCGCCAATCACGCACTCGCCGATTTCCTTCAGTGGCGTCATGTTTCCTCCATAAGCATTATCAAGGGCTGAAGCCAGCCCTTTGGAATGGTTACGAAGAAGTGACTGTAACCGCTGTAGTGCCGGTGAAATTGCCATCGGTCGAGGTGAACGTGATGGTCGCAGAACCTGCAGCCACCGCAGTGACCAGGCCGGTATTGCTCACTGTCGCCTTGGTTGCGTCCGAAGTCGTCCATGCGCCGGTGCGATCGGTTGCATCGGTTGGCTGAACTGAGCCGGTCAACTGGCGGGTCGCGCCAACTGAAAGAGAAGCGGTAGCCGGTGTAACGGTCACGCCGGTCGCTGGCACGGTTTCATCGGTGTCGATTACCTGAATGGTGGTTGCATCACCGACTTTGAACTCAGTGGTGAAGGTAACGATGTCATTCGTGCCGCCATCAGAGCTCAACGCAGTGATGACCATGTAACCCTGGAATGTCACTTCGCCGTATTCCATGCGCACCCAGATGCCAGGCTGACGGCGGGCTTTCAGTTCACCTGCGAAATATTTAATGAAGCGGCCAACACCGTACTGGTCCAGCTTGCCTTTCTTACGCACTTCACCTTCAAAGCTGATGGTGAAATCTGAGTTGGTGATGATGCTCTCAACAAAGCCGCCACCATCATCCGCGTCGGAAGTTACTGTGTTTGGTGAGAAGTCCCACCCTTTGCTCGTACCGGCAGCCAGCGCTTTCCATTCCGATTCCTGCGGCAGCGTATCGCTGCAGCCATCGGCAACTTCAAGCACAACGGCGCCACCGAACAAACGTTCGTTGCTGTTCTGGCAATCAGCCATGGGGTAATTCCTCTTTGACGTTTATTTAGCTGCCGAAAGTGGCAACAAACTGAAGCCGATAGACAAGTCTGCCTTCGGTTGTTTGGACGGGGGCAGGAATGCCGCCGAGGTTTTCCAGATAGCCGACGCAGGCGTCAACCATTGGGTTTTGCTGAACGTAATCGATGATTGCATTGACGCGCTCATCAACCATGGCGTTTCCGCCTTTAGCACCAATCACATCAACCATGACGTAGTAATCAGCGCCGAGCTGATTCCGGATCGAGCCGCCGCCATTAGGGCGAAACACTATGAACTTATCGGCCTGATTGCCGGTGTCGTTCCAGAGGAGTAACTGAGTCGTAAACCCTGACGTCAATCCAGCATCGGAGAAGTAATTGAGCACGCGCTTGTACATAGGAGGCGTCATAAGGACATCTCCTTGCGAATTACCGCTTCCACCTGGTCTATGGCGTTCTCGGCACCCTTCTCAAGGAATTTTGGTTCGCCTGTTTTATCCCAGATATAACCGCGTGAGCCCCGTTTCTTGCCCTTTTTCACCGGCCTTAAAGTGTGCTTGCCGAGGTGTATGCCCTTCGCCTCATGCACGTACGCTGCGTAATTCGCTGAATAGCCGATGCGACCGGTGATTCTCACACCCCGTACAACGACTTCGCGGAATTGGGAGTTGAGTAAGGTGCTTGTGTCGATGGGCGTCAGGGCTGCAGACTCTGTGCCGATGATTATCAAGGCAGAAGTTAATGCCCTAACCGTGCGCCGGTCCTGAATGTTATCGATAGCGCCGTTAAAGTTGCGTGAAACCTGCCTGATGCCTTTTACTTTCACGCCCATGGCTACACTCCAGTGATAATCGCAAAATCGTCTGCTGTGCGTTCAAAGGTGTCTGCATAGCGGATCGCCTGCATCACCTCATCGGCACCGGCCGCAATCGGGTCAGGCTCAGCAGAAATGCCAATGAGCAGGTAATCGCCGGTATCAGCCAGCGCGTACTCTGTCCACACGGTGTTCTTAACCACCTTCTCGCCGCCGATGTCACCAAGGCGTTTGGAAAGCCCACCCTGATAATCACAGGCGATCACCAGTGGCGCTTCGAACAGCGGGTCGCCGTAATCATTGCTTTCGCCTGAGAGCTTCCATATCGTCGCCTGAGCGGTGTATGACCAATTGGCTAAAGATGACATGTCATTTCCTCCAACTGGTCACTGCAGGCTTCTCAGCTGCGATGTGCGGGCAGTTAATCACCCACTCGCCGCCGCTGTTCACGTAGCCGGTTGTCTGCCGGCCGTTTGAAGTTTTCACCCACACGCGCTCGAACGGTTTTGGCGGTTGAGATGCAGGTAGCCATTCCATCAGCAGCCACCAATCACATCGAAGAAGCCAACGCTTGTGCCAACGTCAATTGGCAGCAGCGTGGTGCACCCTGATGTGTCCAGAGCCGCCAGAGTGTTGCGCATCGTCTTCACGTCGCCACTGTAATCGAACGATCGGGACGCCCCTGAAGGCGCTGACTGTGATTTGATGCGCTGACTGAAAGCGGTGATAGCCATTAGGGTGACGGCGTACACCTGAATCAATGTCATGTCGCATTCATCGTAGCCAGCCGCCTCCAGGCACATGCTTATACTGCCCAACTTGCAGAGGTAGGCATCAATCATGAAATCCGGGATGGAGTAACCCAGCGCAGATAACTGCTCTTTGACCTGCGCTGCCGTTATCTGCACTGCCATGATTACTTGTCCTTTTTGGTTGCTGCTGTCAGCGCGGCTTCAGCTTTATCTGCACGGTCATTTGCGGCAGCAAGCTCAGTTGCATGAGCTGTTTTCAGCTGCTCCAGCGCGGCGGCGTGCTCTCCGTCTTTAGCTTCGGCTGCATCCTGAGCTGTTTTCAGCTGCTCCAGCGCCTCATCCAGTTTCGACTGCAACACAGAGGTGTCCGTGCTGACCGGCGCGGATGGGGTAGCCACTTCGAAGGTAAGCTTCTCGCCTTTCTTCTCTGTGGCCTTTTCGGCTTTACCCTGAGCGATCCACTTTTCAGCGACCGAATCATCTACGTCATAAACCTGACCGGCTTCCAGTTTCTGGAAACCGGCACCGGCAAAGAGGTTTGAAACCAGTACCTTTACGAGTGCCATGTTTGTTCCTTAGCTCGAAGCGTGGATGACAGAGTATTTGTTGTTGATGTCCTGCTTAACCATCAGGCCCATAGCACCCCATGTACGCCAGATGTAATCGCTGTTGTAGAACGGGCGCGGGTCGGCAACAGTGCCGATAGCCTGACCAACGATCGGAGCAATCACACCTGCAGTCAGCGGAACAATCAGGATTTCGTTGCCTGACAGTTGCGCATCTTCTTTGATGCCAGCGATACCAGAGAGCTTCAGGAACTCTTCCAAAACGGTGCGAGTCGCGTTCACATCGAAGTAGCGCTCGAGGTTAGACATGATTTCAGCGGACACATACCACGTCTGTGGTGCGTACTGGCTGTTTGTCACGCGAACTACGTCACGCAGTGCGATAGCATTGGTACGCATCGCAACCGGATCTGTGCTGGTAGCAAAGTTGAACGTCAGCGTTACCTGAGCGACGCGTTCGTCTGCCTTCAGCCCTTTCCATGTCAGGCCATCAAACTTAACGTAGTTGCCTTCAGAGTCGCGGAAGCCGTTGAACATGTAGTCAACGTACTGACGCTGCACGTCCTCGACAGAACCGCGCTGCGCATCTGCCTGAGACTGAAGAGCCGACGGGCTGTTGAAGATCGGGTCACGCCAGGTGAACTTGAAGCCTGAGTCATGCACCGGGACCATCGTGCCATCAAAGGTGTAGCTCTTTGCATCCAGCGCGGCGCCAATTTGACCGGACATTGATGTGTGAGCCCAGCCACGACCACCGGTGCGCGCGTAGTCGTAACGTGACTGCTCAATGCGAACAGAGCGTGACAGCGGCATCAGGTCGTTCAGTAACGTGAACTGAGTGGTTGGCTCGAATTGAGCCAGAACAGTGGTATCGAAAGCGCGATACAGGCGGCGGATATCATCCACAGCGTTAACCGCATCCAGTCGGCCAGCATCCTCACGGACGCCACGGACACGACCGATGAAATCGGCGGCGGCCTGAGCACCTTCGTTACGCGCCATTTGCAGCTCGGCAAACTGAGACTGGTTAACCTCGAGGTTTCCAGTGCGTTCGCCCAGGGAACGGGAAAATACAAACATTCAGGTGCTCCTTACTTAATCACAACGCGCAGCAGGTCACCTGCGGCAGCGGTATAGGCTTTGTCTTCTTCGACATAGCAGCGAATTGACTCATCACCGGCTTGCGCCTTCACCTGACCATTCACGATCGAGAGTGGCTGGCCTTTTTTGTAGGTGCCGGCAGCGGCGCGGACGTTCAGGAACATGCCCTGCAGCGGCTGAATACCAACAACCAACTCGCCCACAGGAATGCTGTCGTCTACTGTCAGGCAGCGCAGATAGTCGTAGTTGGCGACATACAGAATCGCCTGCTCGTTACCTGCTACCGAAGCTGTGAACTTGCCTGCATCGAAGAAGCCGATCGTGCCGGGCTTAGTTGCCGCAGCAGCAGCGCCTTCACGGTTGAGCAATGGGTTGGGGAATACGCCACCGGCGTGAATTACGTGCTTTCCATCTTTAGCCATCATTTACTCCGGCATTTCGCTGAGGGATTTATCTGTGTTGACCTGACGCAGAGAGCTGTTCAGGCCGATGGAGGTCTGGCATTGAGCGAAGAGTTCATTCAGCGGCTCACCGTCAAGCGCATTCACGGCGATATCTGTCATGCCAAATTTAGCTTTCACGGCGGCACGCTTTTCGCCCTTCTCTTTGTCAGAGTTAACCGCCAGGCCGCTTTCGATGGTGCTCAGTTTTTCGGCGAATGGCTTGAACCATGCCGGCGCTTCATCGCTATTGGTGGCGGTCTCTTTGGCTTTTTTGTCAGCCTCTTCTTTCTCTTTCTTAGCCTTTTCATCAGCTGCAGCTTTCGCTGTCGCGTCATCGGCGGCCATCTGGTTGTAAGCGTCCATCAGCTCAGCATCGGACTTACCTTCAACGTCGATGCCTTTCGCTTTCAGCGCATTGGTGATGAGTTCTTTCATCGGGTTTGCTTCCTCTTTGACGGAATTGCTGTTGGCGCTGAAAAACGCCTTTAGCTGGTTAAAAATTGATTTAATTGCGGGGTCTTGGGATAAATCTATATCGGGCGATTGGCCTTCTGACAGGTTGACTACTTCCAGCTCCTGCTCTGTGCCATCGGAGTTAACGAAGATGCCTACGCCCTCCTCCGGCGTTCCGGCGCCAGCCTCATCGAGAAGCACCGCAACGTGGTCGAACATCATGTTGGTGGCGATTTCGTTGTACTTCTTGCCCTTCGACTCGCCGTTAGCCGCGATGCCGGAATAAAGCAGGCCGGTTGAGATGTGGATCGGCTCAACGTTGGCCTTGGCTGCCATTTCATCCAGGCGGTTAATCAGACGCTTCCCGTTGTCGCTGGCTTCTGCATAGCGGCGGTCAACGTACATGTCACCAACGACTTTGCCGTCAACGTGGGTGACGTTCTGCAGCCATGCGCCGACGTGATAGTTATTTACCGCGCGGACATCGCGAGCCGAAACGTGCTTGCCATCCACTTTAGGGTGACCGAACGGCATCGGATTTCGCTCAAGCGTGTTAAACGCCTTTTCAATTTCTGCTGCCGGGTACAACTTCCGGTTCATCACGATATCGTCGACAACGGGCGTGATGCCGCGAACCACGATGTGTGGTTTGCCGTCGATGGTTTCAGTGGTGATGTTTGAAGCGGAGTTGACGACGGTCAGCACGTTAACGCGATTGCGCTTCATGCTGTGTCCTCATGGGATGGATAGTTAAGTGGTCTGTTGCCACTCCTTGCGCTCTTTGCTCAGCCTGTCAACGAGGCCGGTATTTACGATCTTCCCTTTGTCATCCAGCAGGCACGGCACATTAGCGCAATAGCAGTGATAGCGGTTGCCGCGCTCAGCGTAGAAAGCTTCCACTTGCTCTGTGGTATAAGTGTGTCCGTGCCGGGCTGCATGCCATGAGCGCGTTGTAGGCTTCAGTGCAGATAGCCAGAGAATGGCAGTGTTCAACCCCAACCTTTCCTTGGCCCAATCCGTTTCAAGCCACTGCGCTTTGCGTAGCGCTCCAACCTGTTCGGTCTGCGCGATGTTCTTGGCCTGCGCCATCGACACATCAAGCCGCTTGCTGATGATGCGGGCAGTTTCACGCGGGTTAACGCCACGACCGATTGAGTCCGAAACGACATTAGCCAGGTCAGCACGAGCTGCGTCACTGATGCCTTTCCAGTCGCTGTAGGTGGAGACGTAAGCCGCAGCTATCTGATTCTGATATGCCGGACTGCTCAGCAGCTGCGCCAGCGTGGTCTGCTGCTCGTAGATGCTCGATTGAACAGAAAGATTGGTGAACGCCTGCCGGGTGCCACGCTCATATTCAGCAGCAACGTAGCTCAGCGCCCACAGATTTTGACTGCCACCGTCGAGAAGGTGATCGTCTAATATCAGCTGTACACGCTGCAGCAGGTCAGCTAGTTGCGCGGCACTCATGTCGTAGATGTAGGTACTGGCATTCACCTGGTAAATCACATCGCCGTAAACCGCATGCGAGGCGTTACCGATTCGATCGGTACCGGTTAGCCGCTCATCGAACAGTTGCTTAAGCGCCAGCTTAATCTGGTAGTAGCGGTCATCGATGTCGCGGTACATCCTGCCAACCTGACGGGATGATTGTGTCGGGTCAGCTTTGTTGCGGGGAATTATCGGCGTTCCGATTCGGGTTCTCGCTGGCATCGTCGTCATTCAGCGGGTCCTTATCGTTCAGCTTTTTGTTTGGGTCAGGCGTGGATGGCGCTTTGCGTGGCTCAAGCTCACCCACGGTTCGCACCTCGTTTTCATCAATCGCAGGTGTGCCGAATGCCTGCTGCGTGTCTTTTGCAACAGTGGCCATTGCTTGCATATTGGCGATCTTCTCTTTCTCGCTTGGGGCGAGTAAGTCAGACCATGCTAGAGTGACATCTCCTGAGGTTGGCGCGTCGATAGCACCAAGATTCCAGAGCCGCTCAAGCAGCATTTGCACTACTGCCGTCTGGAATCCCCATCGGCGACCGTTACAGCGCTTAGCCCAGTCTGCTTTATCCTCATCCGAGGCGAGACGTCCGGTCTGCTGACCAAACAGAATGGTGAACGGGCATTGAATTGATGATGCGAACTCGTTGGCTGTCACTGTCCAGCTTGGCGCCGGGTCGGCAGCAGCAACTGACAGCACCGATGTGGTGCCAGACTGAGTGACCAGCGCCGAATCAGTGCCGCGATTCAGCTTCATCATCTTGTCGTTCATCGCTTCGCCGAGGTTTTCGTAACCGGCCTCTTTCGCCATCTTAGCGATGGTCGCCATATCCGTTTGCGCATCGAAGCTAATGCCCAACTGGCGGCTGGCGTTTTTCAGGAATCCTTCAGCGCTACCGCCGGATATCTTTTCGAGGTCCAGCAGCTTGTTGTAGCCAGCGCGGAGGAATGGCACGCCGGAAAGCATATTTTCATCTTCTGAGCCTTCGCACAGGATGATGACGCGATCGGGATGAACCGTAACGCTGCGCACCGGGCCGTAAGTGCCATCGTCACCCACTGGCTGCTCGTTGAACTGGTAGTTAACCGGTTCGCCGTAGGTTTCCGACATGGTGTCTGTGTCGAAGTTGCCAGGCTTAATCTGTGATTCCCAAACAGGGATGAGTTTGACGATCGCCTTATCACGCAGCCGCTTTACTACGGCGGTATCTACCGGCTCTTTCCACTCGCGACCATCCTTGAACTGGATGAGCAGCGCCGAATACCGGCCTACCAGATTGCGCCGGTCAGCATCTTTGATTTTTGCCCAGTGCTTACTCAGCAGCTTGGTTGCCGCCTTTTCCCATGGCGTGGTTTCGGTCGATTCTTTGTTCTCGTCACCGTCGATAATCGTCGGCTTATCCGTCCAGCACGATTCAAGCAGCTTATGCACAGCAGCATAGGCTACCGGGTTGCGCTCATAGGCGCGGTAATACTGGTCGAATCCAAGTTCGTCGGGATAACCGAACTCCTCATACAGCTTTGTGCGCTTGGTGTTGCCATTTCTGGCGCCATACATCATGCGCTGGCGGCCCACAGCATCAGCGAGGGCGTTCACAAGGAATTGCTCCCCGTTGCTTAGTTCACTCACTGATGAGCTCCTTAGAAGAATATTGCGCCGGTCTGTTTGTGGTTGGTCTTCGCTACAGCAAAGTAGCGGAACGCATCAGCACCGTGCGATGTGAAGTCGTGCAGTGGTTTATCTTTCCAGCAGCCGCGCTTGTCGTCCCACTCCTTGCGGTACCCCTCAAGGTGAGAGATTCCCAGCTCGCATTTAGCGGAGTCGAAGGCGCATTTAGGGAGGATTTCTCGCACTGAATCGATGCCGGTATCAACGCCAAGCTTTGGCGCGACCTTAAAGCGAATTGAGTAAACCTGCCCGTCGATTTCGAAGCCTTCAGCCGCTATCTGCTTGCGGCTTTTACCATCGCCAGCAAATTCACGGTTATCGATATCGTGTGGCGCCCAATGGTCACCGTATTCATAGCCGCGGTCTTTCAGCACCTTCATGTAGTGGCGCAAGCCTTCGCCGCTGTTCTCGTAATAGTCGATGACGTGGAATTCATCACCAACCTCACGCACGAACCAGATTGCGGTGGAGTCGCCTACACCGATATCCCAGAACGTGTGAACGAGCTGGTGAGAGTTGTCCGGCAATTCACCAACGCGCTTGTTGGTATAGAGCCAGCGGAACTGCTTAGCGTAGTAAGCGCCCTCAACAGACTGTTCAAACGCTTCAGCCGGTATCGATGGATACTCGCGCTTCATGTCGTCGCCGAGCGTCTTCTCTTTGGCGTAATACCACGCCTTCTGGCGCTCGTTCAGGGTGATGCCTTGCTTCGCCTCGATATCATCAAAATAATCGGTGAGGCGCTGCGGGAGTGGCTCTACCTGGTCGATTGCATAGAGTGGATTCTTCCACCAGGAGAAGAAGAAAAACTTCCAGTCGAGGTTAGAAAGCTGCTTACCCTGCAACTGAGCTTTCTCAGCAGTCTGGCAATAGTCGAAGAAGTAACTCGCGCGACCTTCAGCTGTGCTCTCGATAGTGGTGAAACAATCGCTTGATACCGCCTCAAACGCACCGGTGACAATCTCACGCGCTTTATCAGGAAACTTGGCGCATATCTTCCCGAACTCGGAAACGTGCAGGAAGCGCAGCGTGCCGCCGCGGAATGACGTGCTGACGTAGAGTGAGCCGCCCTTTTTGAATACCAGCTCACCCGCTGAATCATTGCTTGCCGGGTTGGCAGCTCTGATTTCTATCGGCAGCCGGTCGTAGGCGTATTTCACCTTTTCGCGAAACAGGCGCTTGGCATCGTTCAGGGTGTGGGCGATCAGTGCGCACTTCGCAGCCTCGAACAATGCAGCATCCAGCTGAATAATGCAGACCTCAGTCGTGAAGCCGAGCTGGCGCGCTTTCAGGATGATGTTGCGGGTGTGCATGCCTTCGAAGTATTCGAGCTGCTCCGGCGTCATTTTGAATCGTACCGGCTTGCCTTCTTTGTCGGTGATCCAGTAGAGGTTATTCAGGCGCCAGAGCTTGTCACGCAGAAGTGCGATGTGTTCTGGCTTCATGATTACCCCTTGGCTAAATCATCCATCAGATCGGAAAGCTTCTTCGTTGACTCGTCGCCGGTTGGGCCGTCGATATCGTATGCCTGTCTCTCAAGGCCAATCAGCGTTTTGAGGGTGTCGGATAAATCTTTCATCGACTTCACTCGCCCTGGCATGCTGATGACCTTGTGATAAATTTCGCTCAGCTTGTCATATCCGTTATCGTCAGGCTCATGCATCAGCTCGCCAAGCTGATGAAGCGCCGGCACGTCTGCGCACTCAGCCTCAAGCTCACCAAACAATGAGCTGGCAATGTTACGGGCGCGGCGGATGTCGCCACGATGTTCCATGCGGACGTTGGCGATCACCTCGGCGTTAGCCTCAATCAGTATCCGCTCGTTGGTAGCCGTTTCGGTGGATACCTGTCTGGATACCTCGCGTTTGGATACCAGAGCATCGGCCTTGGCTTTTATCTTAGCCTTAAGGTCTCGCTCCCACCCATCCCGCTTGGCACGCTTATTAACGGCCCCATGGGTTATGCCATGCTGTGAAGCTATTTCGCGGATAGACATCAAACCGGCCCGGTAAGCCGATTCGATGGCTTCCCAGTCTGGTGATGCCATAATTTTTTCTCTGAACGGAGGTTAGATGACTACTACTTACTTACAAGCAGCAGCAATTTTATTTGGCTTCGTTGGAAGCTTCGTTATGTTTTCAAACGGTCACGTGCTTAAGCCATATCCAGGAGGAATGTTTGCACCCGATAACTACGATGAAATTGCGAAGCAGATAACAAAGGATAATAAGCGCATTGTTTTCATGCAGCGTTTCGGGATGTTGTTTCTTTGCGTGAGCTTTGGCCTGCAGGGGGCTGCTCTATACCTTTCAACTTGATTCGGTTGCCTCAGGCATGTACTCCATCTTGAGCACGTCATCTGGCGCGAGGTATACCCAAGCGCCATCTTCCTGAGCAACACCAATGAAGCCGTTTACGATTTCAGGTTGTGAGCGATTCATCAGGCCAATGTGGGTTTCGCCTGACTTGGTGGTTACTGTGATGCGGTAGGTATCAGACATTATCACTCCAACTAAATCACGTTATATTTCAAACGGCTGAAAAATAATTTCATAAAGTGCCTGTTTTTCGGCCGAGGCTTCTACTCAAAACACTAATTACTTGCTCTATCTAAAATTGGAGCAGGTAATGAAACCTCTTATCGCAATATTTTTAGTCTTATTGATTGTCGTGTCTTTCGTTATTATTCCGGTAGAAAAGCTGGATAAAATCATACAAATTCTGCGTTATATACTCTTAATAATTAATGAGTTATCGCGAAAATAGTAGAACAATTTTCTATCCAACCATCATCAGGCGCACTCGCAAATGCGCCTTGTGATGGTCACTTTGGTAAGCCTGGAATGGTGATTTGCCCGTGCTGGTCGATTCGCTCAATACGCGCGAGCAGCTGCGGCTTCTTCACCCTTCCCCAGCGGTTCAGCAACCGGCCTGACATGCTGGCAACATCTTTCTCTTTCATGAACTCAAGTACGGCTGCATTTCGCTCTGCTTCAAGGTTTGCTACGCCCTGACGGATCATGTCGGTCATCCAATTGAATGCGGCTATGTATGCCTCTTTGAATGCCATTGCAGCCTTACCGGTAAAGCTGAATACCAGCATAGTCCAGCCATCACGCGTCATCTGGTAGAAAGGCTGCGGCTTACCGTTCTGTAACTCATTGTTTTCATGGCAAAGCGTAAAATTGCGCTCTGCAAATTCGGTTGAGCACTGGCTGATGACGGCGCGGGTTTTACGCAGCACGTCTTTGTGATCCTTCCCAAACGCTAGCGCCACTTTGAAAGTGTCAGTTGATGACTCCGCGCCGGTCAGAAATACCAGCTCACGGAAGTCCATGCCATTCACTACAGTTGGATATGTCATTGCGATCTACCTTTTAGAAAGTGAGCCTGTCTCACAGAAAAGCCGCCCGAGAGAGGTCGCCACCTATAACGGCTGTTCTCAGGCTCGCTTACTGAAAGGCTCTCGTTGAATTGCGCGTGAGATGCGCGGTATGAAATTAAGCTGCAATAACTGACCACTATGGGGCAGTTATAAAAAAGCCCCGCTATTGCGAGGCTGGGTTACTTCAGGCACTGCTCGGTGATGTACTGCTGTAGCGCGGCTATTTTTGACTGGTCGTTTTTGATTCCGGCTCTGATACCGAGAACGTTTCGTCCAGCAATGTCAGAGAGTTCGACGGTGGCTCCATTGTCCACGCTGGCGGGTCCGGCGGTTTGCTTCTGACAGTTACCGGCGACGAGCACCCGGCCACCGCGATCAAGCTTGCGCTGCAAAGCATCATTTTCAGCTTTCGCACTTGCTAGCTCCTTCGTGTATTTCGCATCGAGTGCAGCAACATCGCGCTGGCGCACCTGCATGTCATTAATCGTCTGCTGACGTTCAGTAGCCTGGCTTTCTGCGGTGATGTATTTGTCATGGTAATGACTGGCAAGCTTCGCCATCCCGACGCAAGAGATAATCAGCGCCGCGGCGGCAATCACTTTCCAGTTATCAGCTAACCACTTCATCATTCACCTGCCGGGGCTGCCTGGATAATTACCCTGTTGCCATCCTTCTTGCCCTTTTCAACTGCGCTCGGATCGATAGCGATTGAGCACTGCTTACTGGAGCGGAGGAATTCGTTTTCTTTCTGGAGTGAATTGGCTCGCGTCTCAGCCGTTGACCGGCGGCGGGTTTCTTCATCCAGTGTCTTAGCCAGGCTGTCGAGGCGCTTGGTGATCGGCTCCATCTGGTCAGCGAACTTCATGTTGCGTTCGTTAGCCAGGAGGAACTGCTCACGCAGGCGGTTGTTACGTTCAGTCAAATAGGCGTTGTCATACCAGAGCTTAACTACGAAGCTGATGATGATTGCCGCAAACAGCGCCGGTATGAATCGGCGGTAACGGGCCATTCTTGCTTTACCTGTCATAGGAGCACCTGCAAAGCTTTGTCTGTACGAGCGCGGCGATCGGCTAATCCGTTGAATCCACCATTGACGGTTTTCGTTAGCCCGTTGAGATCGCCTTTGTCTGCGTACTGATTGCAGTTGTTGGCCTTCCAGAACCAACCGGCAGAACGTGCCGCATTGGCATCCTGAAGGAGTAAGTCAGGGTTATCTGCCAGTGGGAGATTTAGCGCTTTACCACAAGCAAGATAGTTAGCGAGGAAAGTCACCTGCTTTAACCCACGTCCGCGAAACTTCCAGCCGTCGCCATTCAGGTTGTTGCCGTAGCGTCCGCCGTAAACGAGATTGGCGATCGCCGACTGGCGCTCTGGTGACAATGCTGATTCACCGGGTTTACGCCCAAACTGCTGGCGCTGAGCATCTGTCAGTCGCGTGCCGAAAATCTTCAGGCCTTCCACGCTGTAATTCAGGCTTTCTTTTACCTGCGTGAAGCCGTTGGACTCGGTACCGATTTGCCCGATGAAATACGCCTGACGCTTTGGTGTGTCGATACCGAATTCTTTCATCGCCGCGGCAATGTGCGGGTACCACTTATCAGCCAGCGCATCATTGATGCCGGCGGCTGCTTTGAACTGGTCACGGGTAATCATTCGGCAACTCCCGCATCACCTGCGGCTTTTTGCAGGAAACGCTTTTCAAGTGCTTTGATCAGAGATGAGCCAGACCAGCCAGCCATGCCGCAGATTGCTCCGGTTACTTCCTGGGGCCACGCCCAGTAGGTGGCGAGTAGCATCATCAGGAAGCCAGCGAATATGGATACGATTAGCTGCAGGCAAAGCGTGCGCCAGCTGAAGGCGTCACCACTGAGAACTTTGTAGGCATATGCAGCCACCGCGCCGAGTACGGTCATGCCCAGCGCAATCAGCGTGGCAATAAAGCCCGGATCGGATTTGTAAGGCATACGTTTCATTTCCACCCCCGCGTAGGGGACTTGTCCAAATAGGAATTGTCTAAATGTTGAACAGGACAAGCCCGGGTAAACTTCATCTTGTCGATAGAAGAAGTTCCGCCTTGCGCCGTTGGGTAGCCAATGAGAAAGAATCCGCCTGAGTGCGGATTTTTTTATGCATAAAAGACGCCCGATGCCACACAGGATAACGAGTGAGTTTGGAGTGGATGGCATGGGCGAAAGAAGTGATCAGCTCTATGGCTGACCTTTGAATAATCTCAGGCAATCGCAAAAGTGCCTGATTTTGAGATTTGGTTGCCGGGTGCCGCTCTTTCGACCCGCCCGGCGCGAATCCTCATGACCCATCAGCGGCGTTGGTTCCCGCATCATCCTTTCAGATGCGGGGCATTCCAGCTGGCCGCCAGAATTTCGATATTCGTTATATGTGGAGCTATTCGCTTATGTGTGGAGCGAGCCTCACATATAAGGCGTAATGTGTGGAGCATCCTGCCGGATTCGAACCGGCGTCATCTGGTTGGAAGCCAGAGATACTTAACCGCTGTACGAAGGATGCAGGCAATAAAAAAGCCCTCGCAGATGGTGAGTCCGCAGGGCTTCTTAATAATCACAATTTGCTTGTTCGATTACTGTCCGGGCATCCTTAAGAACACTTACGGCAGCTTAGGTGAATATCATTGCTCATTTGCTCTTTGCTGTCAATGGCCTCTAAGCAACTTTACGCAATTTCGACACCACCTTCCGCTCGTTCATCGCTTTTAGCAACGGAGTGTATATTAAGTACAGCGACGCGGAGAGAATTTCCTTTACCTCTCTGCGGCATGTAGCCAGCGATGGCGATTTAACACGATTGCCACCTCTTGTTGCGATTTTGCGAGGACTTGCGGTCTTGTGCATATACACTGCAATTGCGTATTCAGATGAACCATGCGCGTAGTAACTGAGCAGGATGCCAAGGGCTTTTTTATCGATACACATGACGGAGTCCACGACCTGAGAAATCAAGAGTCCGTCATCATCGTTGCACATTGGCCGGTATGGATATGATTGTGGTTCAACAGTAGCCATGTATTGCGCTATGACGCTGGTCATGCGCTTTTCCAGCCTTCCTGAATATACCCACGCTCCCCACAGTTCTAACCAGCCATTCAGCCAGTCATGTTGCTCTTTGCTGAGATTAAGCTCGCGTACTGGCATGTTTCACCCCCATGATTTTCGCTGTATTACGCAATATGCGGTAGTTGATTTCGAACATGCGGCGGGCGCGGTACATGCGCAGCAGCTGCCACTTCTGTCTGAGGTAGTCGGTCATGCGGCCTGCTCCAATTCAGTGATGATGATTTCTAACCTGCCGCCCTTAACCACTTCGCAGCGCACCATGCGAACGTCATCAATCAGGCTGTCGTCAGCGATAACACCTGCTTGTGTGAGCGAGTCGAGGGGGGCTTTGAAAAGGTTGTCGAGATCACGCCGGGCGCGTGTAGGTGGATATGCAAGAATTTTTACTTTCAGCCTGCCGGCCAGTTGGAATTGCTGATTTGCTTCGGTGATTTGCTGAGTTACTGCTGAGGTGTATTCCCTTCCCTTTTTGCTTTTTATCTTTCGACCGCGGAACACTGAGAAGAGGTTATTATTTCCGGGCGGCCACGGTAGCGTAAGCCTGTATTCGTTCATCGCCTTAGCTTTCCCTCCTGCAGTAATGCGCTCTGTGTCCTGATAACGCCCTCAAGGTGAGCGATACGCGCCTCTGTCACTTCACAGCGCCTTGTGCGGCGATCTATTTCGTCGTGGCACGCTGAGCAGGCCCAAGCTCCGAAAATGTCATCTGGCTTCATGCCGGTGCCGCAGATGCCGACCATGCGGTAATGCGCCAGCACGACTGTTTCAGGGTTTCCATTGCAGATGCCGACCAGCCTTACCTGGCATTCTCTGCCGCGCGCTTCATTTCGTAGTTTGGTCATCGCTTCCTCCGCACATCCTGAAATTCGGGTCGCTCAGCAACTCCACCTCGCAAGCGCTGCAGCAATAGGTTTCCGAGCTTTGCAGGGTAATGCCGCAGAACACGCACACCAAAGCAGATAGCTCGCCAGCGCCAGTAGGCTGATTTGATGGGGTTGTGTTGCTCATATTCCTCCCATTGCATATCGCAGTCGCAGCTTTCACAGCTGACTGAGTAGTGATGCTTATCTTCACTGGTGAGGATGGTGTGGCAGCGGGTGCAGCGTTCACACGGCATCTGGTTTCTCCTCGTCTAACCACAGCAGGAAAAGCAGGCAGCAAATTGCGTGAGCTAGATGTGGAAGACCGCTCTCACTGTCGTTTTTCTCTCCGTCCCACCATGCTGTAACGTGTCGAATGGTTGCATCGAAGTATCGGGTGCGGGCATCGGGAACGGTCTTCCAGTTATCCGGAGCGTATTTCTTTGCGCCAAACTCCAGCACATCGATAACTGATTTGATTGCGCTCATAGGCACAAGGCTAAATCGCCACTTACCGGCGTCGTGCTTTGTCGTCATCACTGGCTCCATATGGCGTGTTGATAGGTTTTGCTGGGGATCGGCTCTTCTCGATACTCAGGCAGCAGCGCGCTAACCAGCCAAAGCCGGGGGTCGGTTGCGAGTGTCTTTTGGGTCTGGATATTGCGGGCGGTGTAACGGGAAATGAGTTCGTTGGCGGTGGCTGTATCTACGGGGTCGTGGGCGAACCAGGTTCTTTTCATCTCACCCTTCTCCTGCTATCAGTCGCGTTGTGCCTGATTTGTGAAAGCATGGCTGGCGTTTTCTTCAGGCCAAGGAATGTCGCCTTCGAGTTGATTGCCTGCTGGCTTTTGCCAAGCAGCTCGACAAGTAAATCGGTTGGTGATGAGGGGTATTCATTGCAGAGGATTTCGATTTCCTCTCGACTCCAGTGGCGTTTAGGCATTTTGTTTTCCTAAAAATACGAATAGAGCTGGTTGATGATGTTCTGGTCTTTGGTGCCGGCGAATACGTGTTTGATGGCGGCGTTAATCAGGGATGAATAGCAGCGCTCAAACTCTTCCTGCTCCATGTTGCTGTAAGCCAGACTCTTTGCTTCTGCCCTCACCTCGCCGCGGATGTTCGTCACCATGTCGTAATGGCCCGCCAGAATGGTCAGGTCTTTGCGGAACCGGTTGAACTGCGTGGTTTCATCGGCATGCTCAAGCCCTGCCCTGTCAGCAGCCCAGTGCTGAAAGCAGAAATTGAAGAATGCGAATGTCTTGCGATGAAATGCGGGGTTGCGGGTTAACTTGATTTCGGCGGTGTACTGCTCGCCATTCTTGAAGCGGGTAAGGCGTTGTATGTCACTATCAAGCGCTGGGGTGAATATCCCCCCGGCCGATTTTATCAGCTCGATTTGCATGGCATTCCTCGATAGCTTTCTCCAGGCATGACGCAATGCTGTCGACCAGCCGCTGTTGCTCTGGTGTCAGTTTCGTGTCGTTAAGTTTGTCGTTTGCTTCGTAGGCTTGGCGGAGTGGGTCAGGTCTGAGGGGGATTACGTTGTTCATCTGGTTTCACCTTGATTCCATTAACAGCAATTCGTGCCATCATTTTTTCGAGCGATACTGCTGGGCCTATCTCGGCAGTAATAACTCGGGGCGGCATGCTGATTTCGATAGCGGCACGGCTGGCCTGCCAGACTTTCCACATCTGGTCGACAACCTTTCCTGCATATCCTCGATCGTTGGTCAGTAGTCGGGTGTCGAAATTTTCACGCATCCATTTCTCAAACTGAGCATTACTGGTTTGCTCCTCTCCACTTTCACGGCAATCATCGCCGCTGGTTTGGATTGTCATGGTTTGCTCCAGTAATCTTCAATTGCAGCGCCCATTCTCTGCATCCAACTTGCCAGCCTTAATGCTGCCTCCCTTTCGCTACCGCACTCAGGGAATTCATCAAATTTCATATCAGCACGATAACCGCGATGATAAAGATGCCCCGTTATGACCAGTTTCTGGTCAAGCAGGCCGCCGCTGCGTTTTTCGTAACGAACGGTTCTTGATGAGTGCTGAACAAAATAAACGGATTCCGTTTTGTCTGTCGCTTTATCCAGCTTGTATGAAATCAACTGCACAAAGCTGCCCATTACCCTTCCCTCCCATCATTCTCAATCACCCGATAGGCGATGATGTCGCGCTCGTGGCTGGCGAATTCGCCATACAGATTTTTACGCGCGCCCTCTGCGACAGCAGCTGCCGTTTTCAGATCGTCATAGAACCCAAAACTATAACGCTTACCGTCTAATGTGCACCGAACATGCCACTTACCTTCCCGCTTACTCCAATTAACACCGCGAACACCGCTGGTATTGTTTACCTGCAAACCTGCGTTTTGTGCATTCTGTGAACGCGTAGCCTCCCGTAAATTACACCAGCGGTTATCAGCTTTGTTTCGGTTAATGTGATCCACCATATCGGCTGGCCAGCATCCGGTCTTGTACAGCCATGCAAGGCGGTGCGCTAGATACATTTTGCCGTTTGTCTTAATTAGTATGTATCCGTCATGATGTAAAACCCCGGCAATATCACCTGCCTTTACCCGTCCGCGTTCCTGCAGCCAAGTAAATACCCCTGTATCAGGGTTGTAGTGCATTAGTTCTTTTAGTCGTGCTTGTGCCAACATTTCTGCCCTCCATCATTTTCAATCTGCCGGTAGGTGTCTGTTGGTGACTCCTGCTGCTCCAACATGAATAACTGACCAGCTTTCAGGTCAAATCGACGCAACTGAACGCTACAGCTTCTTTCTTCGTTCGGATGGTTCCATGCAATCACATCAGCGACGGTCTGTGCCTCTAAAAGTTGCAGTGCCATCTGGTATGCCTGCAAATCATATTCATCGCGAATCGACATGCCCGGACCTTCAGAAGCCATCCATTTGAAACCGTCGATTACGCTCTGGCACTTCTCTGCGGTTAACTTTTTCAAAATCCACCACCCTTAGTTTTGTTATTGCCGCCTTTGTCGGAACGCGAATCGCGCATCATGCATACTCCGTTACGTGTTCGTTTGCCCATGCCTGGTCATATTCATCTGCTGGCATATTGGCGACGTAGTTGTAAGGTGTCGCGCCGTCCATCATTAGGAACTGGTGCGACTGCTCGTGTAAGTACAGCGGGATGCCACCTTCCCAGCCCTCTCCATTGCGCTGCTTCTCAAGCATCAGGACAGATGCAGATGTTGCCAGTGACGCCTGCTCTTTCTCATTAAGCGGTTCACCTGCGTGCTGTTTCTGGATGGCCCGCTCTCTGACCTTATTGCGCCAGATGATGAACAGGTTGTCGGTGAGGTCAGTGATAGCACTGGTGCCTTTCACGTCCATCTTGCCGGTTGGTTTCTCTTCGCTGTCTGACTTGCGGCTGTGAGTCACCATGATAACGTGGCTGTTGGTGCGGTTTTTGAAATCACAGATGGCGTCTACAAAAGCTTTCTGCCCGTTATAGTCGTCTTCCCCGATACCACACTTCATCAGGCTATCGATGATGAATAGCTGGATGCCGTATCGACGGTTGGCGTACTCGAAAATCTCCAGCAATCGCTCAGCTTTCGCCGTTCCGGTCAGACCAAACAGCCATAAACGGTCGTCGTAGAATTTGAAGGCTGATTCGATTTCCAGCTCTGGCGGCAGCTTCAGGCAGGTTGACTGGCGGGTTAGGCGCTTGAGCAGTGCTCCGGGCTTTAATTCCAGAGACGCAACGCACGATCGAACTCCCTGACGCATGGCTTCAAGCACCATGTGACCAACGACCTCTGTTTTCCCGTGACCGTTCACCCCATTGACGATGGTTAATTCAGCGTCCCGGAATGAAAAGTTGGCGTTGAGTGTTTTCCACGGGCTCTGGAACATGCATTGCTCTTTGCCGTAGAAGGCGTTAATGGTGTCGCGGTAAAACTCACGGGCGCTGTAAAGCTCCTCGGGATCGAAGTAAGCAGCTCGCTCCAGCACGTCTATGACTTCATCGCTTGTCATGCCAGCCTGTAGACACTCGTTGATGTCCTTGTGTGGCAACTTCACAAGACGGCAGCGATGCTCTCCAAGGCGCGTTGCAATCTCCTTCGCGGCAGCCTGCCCAACTTCATCTGTGTCCATCGAGATCCAGATTTCATCGAAGCGGTCGAGGTTGTGATACTCAAACTCAATCCACTGCTGCTTTGCTCCCTTTCCCCCACCGAACGGCACTGACAACGCAGGTAAGCCGTACTGGAAGTAAGTCATGCAGTCAATTTCACCTTCACAGATAACCACCAGGCGGATGTTCTTAGGCATTGCCTGCCAGCCGAACAGGCATGGCTCGCATTCACCTTCTGCCATGATGACCTTCTTGCCGTTTGGGCGCTCGGTACTGATGCGCTTTACCTGCAACAACTCACCATCTCGTTTGTACGGGAACGCCAGTGCGTCGAGTTCTCGTTCACCGTTCCAGACTTTGGCGGCGGCGACTTCAAACGTCTTGGCGGTTTCGGCGGTGATGCCGCGAGAGGAAAGATATTCGAGATGCTTTTCGGTTTTGGTGAGGTACTTGCTGATTTTCTTACGATCGGGGCGCTGAAATTTCTTCTGCTGCTTGGCTGCGAAGTGGTGATCGTTATCTTTGATGCCGAGGAACTCTTTGGCTTCCGTCATGGCCTGATGCAGGCCGCAATCTTTCACTGCTACCCACAGATCGAGCAAGTCACCACCGCTACCTTCAGCGAAGTCCTGCCAGACCTTCTTGCCAGCCAGGTTAACTTTCAGGCTATGCCCCTGTTCGCCGTTAACGCTGCCCGCAACCCACTCATGCGATTCTTTCTTGCCGTTCGGCAACAGGTATTTCGCTACCCTGTCTACATGATTCCAGAGCATGTCACTCAGTTGGGATGGCGTCATCATGATGCCCTCAGGTGAAGTTTTTCGAACCAGTACCGGACGAAGCCACTGCTCAACAAGCCGTGGTTATATCCGGCAATCAGAAGTGATTTAATTCGTGGTTTCATGTGATCACCTGTCGTAGAACACATAGCCAGAATTGGAAATCGTGATTGGCGAATGCGCGCCGTTTGATGTGGCTTGAATCGTGGATGGCTTTTCGTCCTGCCAGCGCATGCCGTTCAGGTAGCTGGTCGGATGCAACTTATCGAATCCAAACTGTTTGCCCTTTCGGCTGGCAATGTCATCGGACAGCATCTGCGCAAATTCTTGTGGCGATCCGCCTGATTCTTTCCGCCACTCCTGAAACTTCGTTCTGAAGGCTGATATCGCTTTCTGCTTTCCGGTCTTAACCATGCCTGCACACCAGAAAATCGACTCGAAAGCCTGGTCAGTTTCCTGATTTTTATTTGCAGGCTTAGCGGCCTTTTCACTCAACGTCCGAACTTGTTCGGTCAATGTGTTTTCATTGTCTTTCTTGTCTTTTGTAATATTGTCTTTTGTGGTTACCTGATTCGGGTAAGAGCGATTACCTGATTCGGGTAAATATTCCTTACCTGATTCGGGTAAATTTACCTGATTCGGGCTAACCACTTTTTCCCAGTCTCCTACAACCTTGTTAATACCGGTGAGTCGACCGTTTTGGTTGAGGATTTTTCGCTTAACCAGAGCGCTTTTTGCTGCCGAGCATTTGTGCGGCAACATCCCTGTCAGCTGTGACAGCTGCTCGTTGCTGATCCAGTCAACTTTCTTGTTGAAGCCGTATGTCTTGCGCATGACGGCCATGAATACCAGAAGCTGATGTTGGGTTAATCCTGCAAGCATGACAGCCTCAAGCAGCTCATTGGCGATGCGCGTGAACCCATCTTCAATCTCTGCCACGCGACGCTCTCTTGCCTCGATGAGAGGCTTTAGATCATGAACTTCAGCCAGATTGCTCATTGCCCTCTCTCCTTCGCTCTGTGCTCTTCCAGAATTTGCTTCAACTTCTCAGCCACCTTCGGGTTGAACGCTTTGCAGAATTCGATACGGGCAAGGTTTTTGTGCATTTCTGCCTGGTACACGACGTGTTTCTTTGTCATAATTACCCCTGTGATTTGATCCAGTCATTTCGCATCAGGCCTCGAAGCTGTTAGCGCAGCTCGGGGCTTTTTCTTTGGTCATCTCTAACTGCAACTTTGCGAACTCCATCGCTACAGTCATCAGCCAACGGTATTGATCCAGCGGCAGCTTCTTCTCTCCCTGCATGACAAAATCCTCAACGCCACAGGCTGCTAAGGTCTCCATTACTTCCGGATATTTTTCTGCTCTGCGATGAATTGTTGAGTCAGCCACGTTGAGCAGCTTTGCTACTGCCGTTTGTCGCGTATTAGTTAGAGCCTGGTGAGCGGCCGTCAGAAGGTGGCGACCGATAAACGCAATGTTTTTGCGTGGGTTTGCGCGTTCCATGTGACATCATTCCTTTTGTTAAATAATCAGTTGCGTGACATTGCGGAATGCAGTCACGTCATTGAATCGTTTGTTTGATTACTGCCCTTTTTCAGGGCGGGGATGTTTAAGAGCGGAACTGCTTAAGCTGCGGTCTTTCTTGGTGGGAACAAAACATCTAGGTTTGTTTTGCCACCCAATTTGTTCAGCGCTTTAACCAGGCTGCGGCATGACTCTAAATCTGGTGCTCGAATTCCTGTTTCGTAGTTAGCCAGGCGGGACTGATTCCAGCCGCACGCGGTCGCCAGCACAGATTGAGTGATGCCAAGCTTTTTCCGTTCGTTGGCAATGTTGTTCATACTCGTTCCTTAAAAGTGGTCACTCAACGCACATTAAACACAATTTGTGATTCGATATCAACACAAATCGTGTAAAGCCTTTTAACACGGACTGTGATACAAAATGCGTATGAACAGAATCGAATCCATTTCATCCAGAATTAAGCGCTTGCGCGAAGAACGTGGTCTTTCTCAGAAGGCTCTGGCGGAGCTTTGTGGATGGGGCTCGCAATCTCGCATCGGAAATTATGAATCAGGGACCAGAAGCGTTAGCGTAGAAGACGCAGAGGTGATCGCTAAGGCGTTGGGCGTATCTGCGCCTGAGCTTCTGTTTGGCGATGCTTATAAGGGACAATATAAGCCTGGTAAAAAATATCCGCTGATCAGCTGGGTCAGCGCCGGTGCATGGAGCGAAGCTATGGAACCTTATTCTCTTCAAGAGATCGACGAGTGGTACGAAACTGATGAGCCGGTATTCGGCAGCGGTTTCTGGCTTCGCGTGCAAGGTGATTCAATGACTGCGCCGGCCGGTGTAAGCATCCCAGAAGGAATGCTAGTGTTGTTTGATACTGGCAAAGAGCCAGTTAATGGCAGCCTTGTGATCGCCAAAATAACCGAAGCTAATGAAGCGACATTCAAAAAGTTGGTAATCGATGGTGGGCAGAAGTATCTAAAAGGCCTTAATCCCGCATACCCTGCCGTGCCTATCAATGGCAATTGCCGCATTATAGGCGTGGCTGTTCAGTCGCTTATGAAGCTCTAGCCCTCGAATTCATCCAATTAAACCCGCTTCGGCGGGTTTTTTTATGCCCTCAAAAAATATTTTCCATTCCAAATCAATCACATCACGTGTTGTGATGAAATAAATCACATTTTGTGTTGACTGATAAAACACAATTTGTGATTATTCATCCCACAGCAAGACGCTGAAGCAACAACGGGACAAGGAATTGAGTCCCCGCTCCTTAACAGATGGCGCTGAAAAAGCGCAAACATTCAAAGCAGCAAGCTTTGGGGTGGTGTGAATTGCAGCGTGAAAAAGCGCAACTGCGGAGATCAGCGTCGCAGCACGTCACCACCAAAGCTAACTGACAGGAGAATGACCATGAATGCACAAGAAAAACGCCGTGCAGCTCGTGCTGAGAAGCAATCGGCATGGAAGCAAGCCAACCCCCTGTTGGTTGGCGTGAAAGCATCACCAGCGTGCCGCGCTATCCTCACGCTTAACCGCAAGCCGGCCGATCGTGTAGTGAAGGCCGTCGACACCGAGACGGAGTATCACAAGCAGATTCTGGCGGGTGCGGCGAAGTACATCGGCGGTGAAGTGCAGGATGGGATGTGCTTACCGGAAATCGCGATTTATAACGCAGGCTACCGAACAGTCCGTAAGGGCGCGGTTCACATCACTAAGTGAGGGAAGGATGGAAACTTGCAAGAAATTCGCGGCTGAATGCCGGACTGATTACGCCGCTTACCGCGGTAAATGCAAAGCATCAGTGCGTGGTGATGGCGTTCACGACTTGTGGGTGAAGTTAGCCTGGCTTAACAGGCAACAAGCTCGTCACTGGGAATCACAGGCTGCCTAATGGCGGCCTTTTTTATTGGCTATCGGAAATCTAAAGACAACGTGACAGCGAGAGGTTGAGTATGAAACGTAAATATACCATTCAGTACCGGTCAAATGGGGCCTGGCAAAATGGGAACACCTTCGACACTAAACAAGCAGCGATAAATTATGCGCAACAAACTGGTCGAGACTATCAGGTAATTTCATCTAAACGTTAATTAGCTGAGGCTATCTATGCCGGGATTTATGAAGAATTTCATACCTAGGAAATCTTTCACGCATAAGCCTGAACGATTCAACGTGTTTTCATCTGGAGGGGGAACGCAGAGTAACGCAATCATATGCCTTATTCACGCTGGCGTTCTACCTAAACCAGACGTAATTGTCATGTCTGATACCGAACGAGAAGCAAGCAACGTATTTGAATTTCAGCGCAAGTATATGGCTCCTCTTTGCAAAGAAATTGGTGTCGATTATCACATCGTTAGTAAAACACAATATGCAACGTACGACCTCGTTGGCCCGGATCCTGATACCCCATTACCCGGATATTTTACTGAATGGAATGGTCGCTCTAAATCCGGTGATTGCGCAGGAAAGCAACCAACATTTTGCTCGGTGAAGTGGAAGACAGAAGTAATACAAAGGTTCCTAAATGAGCAGTATGGAGAGAAATATCTCACGGATCGAGGCGTTGATACTTGGCTTGGAATAAGTGTGGAAGAGGCAAAAAGAAGAGCTAAATATCCTGACGGAAAGTGGCAGCGCAGATATCCGCTTATTGAAATGATGATGACGAAACAGATGGCGATTCAATGTGTAGAGGATTACGGATTCCCTACCCCGCCAGCGTCATTATGCTGGATGTGCCCTAACCGTGATGACGATCTTTGGATATATATGCGTGACCATGTTCCAGATGATTTTAAAAAGGCATGCCTGCATGAAAAAGAAATTCAGGAGGAATGGCCGTGGTTATGGCTCACAAAATATGGAGTGCCTTTAGCTGAAGCGCCGCTGACACCAAGCGGAGGAAAGAATAGCCAGATGGACTTAGTTCAGTTCTGTGATTCAGGCATGTGCTTCGTATGAAACATTACAACCCATTAGAGCAGGTTTATGAATTAGTGAGCATTGAGAGAATCATGACCTTCATAGCGCAGTTCCCGGAAGCATACTTATTCTGCTGCGGTGACAGCCAAATAGCTGAAATAAAATTCGATGAATGAATAGCCCGCCTCCGAGCGGGTTTCTTTTTACCTACACCAAGGCCAATACCATGAGCACACAAGATTGCATTATCTGCTGGGTAGTGACTGCTTTGCTGATGGGGTTGGCGATGATAGCGAGGATTTGAGATGAGCTTAAAAAAGAATGAAAAAAAGGATAGCAACCCAGCCCCGCTTTATAACGGAGCAAAGAATTGGCGAGTAGCTTGCGACAATTGCGGACAGAAGCCAACGGTACACCCTACCGGTCTTTGTGGTCCGTGCTGCTTTGGCGAATCCGATACGGCAGGCGGAAATTGGTAGGCCAGTAACTACTGACAGCGCTCACTGCCTCCGGCACCGCTCCGAGCACTTACGCACTTCATCCCAGCACTTCTCCCACTTTTTCCGCCATGTGAAAGGCCGTCCACACACGGTGCAGATTTTGATTGGGAGTTCACTTTTCTTCATAACGCACCTCATCTGGAAAGTGATGCAGAGGGATTATTTTAGATGAATATAGAGCGGTCGCAACGAGTCGGCCGGTAACTACTGAACAGGAGAGATAGATGGAAGTTCAATTAATAAAAAGTGATGACACGAAAACTTTGATGGCTCGCGGTGAGCACGACAAAGAATCGATCATTAATGCTGCAATAGCCGCGGACGAGATAGATGAGTCTTACAAGGACGATTACCTCAAAGGAACACACTCAGTCACGTGGATGAGAGCAACTCCGCGTGATGGATACAGCATCTGGTATTACGAAGCGAAGGAAGCATCACGCGGCGCATTCAAAGCTTCTCTGGTAACAATCTTGTGGTAGCAGCGCAAGCCGTTATTAACCGATAGCGGCTGACGGTGCTAGTCACCAACGCTTGAGAGTCGAGCCCTTGAGCAACAAATAGAACGTTAGACACCCTATGGGCTGCGCAATGCGGCCCAACTTTTTTCCAACACCAATCAACCTAATTTAACGGAGTATCCCCATGCCTACTTATGCAATGGCTGGGGCGGCATCGGGCTGCCCCAAATTCGACGGCATCAAATCAATCATGTATGCGCGTCACAACACTCTCTCAGGCGCAGACTTCGCGCAGCCACCACGCAAAAGCTTCCTGCAAAAACTGGTCGAGCTTCTTAGCCGGAGTATTGAGCCATGAGCGCGCCATCACCAGTGGAACAATACCGCAAGCAACAGGAAGAAGCTGACCGGCTGGTAATGCTTAAGAAAAGTCAGCATCACCCATTCATCAACGGCCTGCTGAAATTCATTTTTGGGAGTGAAAAATCATGAACTTCCCGCAATCCCGTACGGCGCTTATTTCATGGCACCGCCACTATTTGGTACTGGCTAAAGAGAGCCGCCGCACTGGCGACAGAGAATCAGCAGCACACCTCCTATCAATGGCATCAGAGACACGCAAATGCATAACCATCCTCCACACAAAGACAGCAGCGTGAGCGACGACGCAGCGTTTATTGAATTCATGCAGGGTGCGCTGGTCGACCTGTCCAACCCTATGACATACGAGCAAGCCGCAAAGGATGCGATTGCCGACCACCGCACGGAGCACCAGTTTGAAATGATGGGAGGATGCCATGAGTAAAGAATTCTACGCACGACTCGCGACAATACAGAGCACGCTCAACGCGCCTAAAGGCCAATACAACAACTTCGGCAAATACCACTATCGAAGCTGCGAGGACATTCTGGAGGGCGTTAAGCCGCTGCTGGATGGCCTCTTCCTCTCAATCTCAGACGAGATATTGCTGATTGGCGATCGTTATTACGTTAAGTCGACAGCGACGGTTACAGATGGTGAAACAAGCCACAGCGCGACGGCAATGGCTCGTGAAGCGCTGGATAAAAAAGGTATGGATGAGGCGCAGATTACCGGCGCTACCAGCTCGTATGCCCGCAAATACTGCCTGAATGGCTTGTTCGGCATTGATGACTCCAAGGATGCAGATTCGAACGAGCATAAGCAGCAACAAAGCAACGCAAAGCCGCAACAGCAACAGCAGAAGCCTAAGCCGCAACCTGACGCAGTTTTGGCAGCCTTCAGTGAGGCTGCATTGCAGAAATCAACGCTTGAAGAGCTGAAACAAGCCTTCGCAAAAGCATGGCAGATGCTGGATGGAACGCCTGAACAAGCCAAGGCGAAGGAAGTTTACGAAATTAAGAAATCTGAACTGGAAGGAGCAGCAGCATAATGCCAATCAATGTGATCACAATATCCGGCAACGTGGGCAAGGATGCCGTTTTGCGCGTTACCCCGAACGGAAAGCATATCGCTACCTTTTCACTGCCGGCCAAATCCGGTTTTGGTGATAAAGAGAAAACCTCCTGGCTGCAATGCAAAATGTTCGGCGCGATGGCTGAGAAGTTAACGCAGGGAATCACCAAGGGTGCGAAGGTAATCGTGAGCGGTGAGTTTGTACTTGAAGAATGGGATCGTGATGATGGCAGTAAGGCATCCATACCCACAATTCTTGTTCGCGACATCGACCTGCCACCTAAGCAAGCGGGAAACGGAGCGCCATCGAATCAGCAGCAATCTCGTGGGCAATCTACCGCACCTGATTACGACGATTCGATCCCCTTCGCTTATGTAGGCCTTCAATATGCAAATCACACAATCCACTGCATCTAAGGAATGCTTCAAGTGCGGCAAGGAAAAGCCGCTGGACCTATTTTACAAACACTCCCAGATGCATGACGGGCACTTAAACAAGTGCAAGGAATGCACGAAAAAGGATGTTAAAAGCAACAGAAATGACAACATTGATTACTACAGGAAATACGATAGAGACCGAGCTGATGATGAAAAAAGAGTATTAGCAAGGAAAGAGTATGGCAAAACCGAAGCAGGCAAGATCGCTTATAGAAAATGTCGTTCAAAGTACTACCTGCGGTACCCACTTCGAAGAAAAGCTCACAATATGGTCAGCAATTACATTCGAGATGGGAAGCTTAAGAGGCCGGATAGTTGCCAGAGCTGCAAAGCAGAATGTTCGCCAGAGGCTCATCATTGCGATTACTCCAAGCCAATTGAAGTGATGTGGCTCTGCAAAAACTGCCACGTCAACTGGCACAAAAACAACAAACCATCTTACGGGGATGAAGAACCCGCCTTCTGATTTAACCTACCAATAAGGCCGCCACCATGGAAATGACACCGCAAGAAGCGGCGCATTACGCACGCCTGAATGATGCCGATCGAACAAAGTACATCGCACTTCTTCAGAGCCAACGGGAGCGCCAGAGATTGATGCAGGAAGCGTTGAGCGGTGTCGTGGCGGCCTTGCAGGCATCGAAAGAGGGAAAGGGTCACCCTCGCCTGCTTACACCACAGAGAAAGGAATATCTGTATATCAAAGAGCTTGAGCGCCGCGAGCATTACGTCATGGCTAAGCGCCCTCCGCTGCCACAAATCATCGTGACGAGGAAGGTGGACGATTACGAGTGGCGCGACTTTACCAACACAATGCGCGGGCGATTCGGCGCTCAGTTGCAAGAGTAGCGGCACAGCGCCGCGCCAGATTAATCGACGCTGGCCTGTACCCGGTTGGCGAATGAGGGGAAAGAGTGATGAGCGGACATTGTGAAAATTGCGGATGCCGTAAGGTTTCAGGCTACTGCACCAATTGCCAAGAGGAGGCTTACATCGCGTTTGAGCAGGCTCCCGAAATGCAATTCAGTGAAGAATTCATGCAGAAAGCATGGCGTCAGGAATCCGAGCGCGAGGCCACCAATGACTAACCAGCAACTAAAAGCACATTGCGAAGACGTTATCGCCAATCCGCAGGAGCATTCAGAGATGGTGCTCGCTATGGCTAAGGCGCTGCTGCCGTGCCTGGGGGCTGAGCCTGCAGGGTATTTTACTTACCACGAAGACGAAGATGGCGACCCGACAGACTTCATTGTTGAGGCTGATAACTTCGCTAAAAACTCGTTCAAACTTTACCGGTCGCCGCCAGTGGCAGAACTGAAGCCAATTGAGTTGCCGAGGCCATACGGTATGCAGGATTTCGATAAATGGCTGAGACAAGATGAAGTTATTGAAGCCATCCGCGCCGCCGGTTACGAGGTGACATCATGATGACCGAAGAACAGCAGAAGCTGGTCGCATTTCTCGAAGAGAAGATTGTCAGCCTCCGATTTGCAGTTAGGCAGAATGCTTTCGAGAAAATTCGGCCGGAATTGAAGCATGAATTGGACTGTGCAGAAATCGCACTTGCCGCGCTCACCCAACCTGCAGGCCCGGCTTTGAAGCTTCCTGAGGTGCCGCCCAATGCGCTGGTTGCACTATGCGAGCAGATGTACGACCACAGAAGCACAGGCGTAACAGTAGCCCATGATGTTTGGCAGGATTGCATTGAAGAGTTGCGCATTGATGTACCACACACAGCACCAATAGAGCCTATATGTGCCACAGGTGGTGCAGAGTGGGTGAAGGTACCGCGCGAATTGCAGCAGGTGTTGCTAGAGCTGCGAACATACAATCCGAAAGCAGATGAGTATGGCGGTAAGCACATCATGCCGGGGTGGGCGGACAGAATCGAAAAAGCGCTAGGCATTAAACCATCAGCGCCGGAGGAAGAATGATTAGTGATGAGAGGTTGGAACAATTCGCTCACGATAAGCGCATGTGCAATGTCACTGAAGAAATCGTATCGATGGCGAAGGAGCTGCTGGCGCTGCGCAAGGCGTTTAGTGAGCCCTATGGATGGATTACAGAATACCCATCAATACCGGCCGGCATTGGCGGAATGACCTATTCCTTCCACGATAACCGGCAGGATGCCCAAGATGAAGCAGAAGCCTATGACGGTTTCGCCGTTGCAGTAATCCGCAAGCCATAACCCCACCCCGAATAAATCCCAATGCCGCGAAAGCGGTTTTTTCATTTCTGGAGAATCATTATGTGTGCCGATCCAATTGATGATGCAGCAGAACTCGAAATGCTCAACACGCAGATTGCGCTGGCTAACCGGCAGAGGCCGACCATGACCTTCACCGGCGTTTGTCAAAATGGTGACTGCGGCGAGAAAGTGGATAAGGGCTTCTTCTGCTGCCCTGAATGCAAAGAAGATTATGAGCGCATTGAGCGTGCGGCTAAGCAGCGGAGGGCAGCGTGAAGATTAGTTCGCTTAAGCCTGGTGACGTCGTTTACATGCTATACCGGCACAAGATGGGCAATACGACCATCAGCACGATATCGGTTTGGCGAGTTAGCGTGAAAGAGGTTCATGACGATCACGTCATCGCATCGGTCAACGGAAATGCAGCGCGCAAGTATCGCGAGCGCGAAGTGGCTACATGGAAGAAGAGTGAGCCGGTGCTCATTCGCAGCCGAATGGGATATTCACGCCTCGCTACGAAAGCCGAGAAAGAAGCGCTCAAGTCTAAGTAATCCCCTACCCCATTAACCTTTATCGCGCTCTGCGTGAGGAGTTGTTATGTCTGAAGCAAACAGTGAGGTGTCATGAATGAGTTGGCTTTATTCGCTGGCGCTGGCGGAGGAATACTCGGCGGGCACCTCCTTGGATGGAGAACGGTTTGCGCCGTTGAGCGTGATGCCTACGCCGCACAAGTTTTGGCGCAACGACAAAATGATCGAATTCTCCGACCTTTCCCGATTTGGTCTGACGTGTGCAGTTTTGACGGAAAACTATGGCGAGGAATTGCTGACGTCGTATCTGGCGGATTTCCCTGCCAGGACATCAGCTCTGCCGGAAAAGGTGCTGGAATCGAAGGAGGCCGATCGGGACTTTGGAGGCAAATGGCAAGAATCATCGGTGAGGTTCGACCCCGATTCATACTGCTGGAAAACTCACCTTTGCTTGTGGGAAGAGGACTTGCCTTGGTCCTCGGTGACATTGCCAAGATGGGGTTTGATGCTGAATGGTGTTGTATTTCAGCATCAGAGTGCGGAGCGCCCCATAATCGCGACCGAATCTGGCTTGTTGCCTACCCCAAGGGCAAGCATGGGAAGTCATGGGATAGCATGGTGCAGAGCGAGAACGGGAGAGCATCGGCACAATCTGGAGGATTATCTTGGGTGGCAGCATCTGGAGGATGGCGGAGAGGAGACTCCTGGCCTGAACATCTGCCCAAACTACGCCGAGTGGCTGATGATGTGGCCTTTGGGGTGGACAGAATTAAAGCCCTTGGAAATGGACAAGTTCCTCGAGTGGCAGCAACTGCATTCTCGATATTGAAGCCATCAGTATGACCACCACCTGCGAAGAAATCACCCCGGCTGAGCTCATCATCGATTTCAGCCTTCTCGCTGCAGTAATCATCGCTTTTATCCTCGGCAAACCACCTAAGGAGTGAGTGTGGCTATATGCTCACATTTGCTCTGATTGGGTGGGATTGTTGCTATATACCGACACTGGAGATCGAATGGAAAGTTATGCCCTTTCTATGGATGAGGCCTGCGCGTTCCTCGGCATTTCCCGGCCTACCTGTCAGCAGTGGATTCGCACCGGCAGGCTGACGGCAACGCGCAAAGACCCATCGAAACCTAAATCACCCTACCTTCTCACCCGTCAGGCATGTATTGCCGCTCTCAATAATCCAATGCACACTGTCGCCGTGAGCGCGGCTGATGCACATGAGGAGAAATCACCATGTCGATCTTCCGCAGGGGCTCCGTCTGGTACGGGAGCTACACGACGCCAGGCGGCAAGCGCATTAAAGAATCTCTTGGCACAGAGGACAGAAAGCAAGCGCAGGAGCTGCACGACCGGCGAAAGGCTGAGTTGTGGCGAATAGAGCGCCTCGGGGATTTCCCTGATGTGACGTTCGAAGAAGCCTGCATGCGCTGGTTTGAAGAGAAGGCGCACAAGAAGTCTATCGATGCTGACAAGGGCCGGATCGGATTCTGGCTCATGCATTTTGAAGGGGTATTGCTGAAGGACATCAGCGAGGCAAAGATTTACGCGGCCGTCAACAAAATGACAAATCGTAAATCAGAGGAGCGTTGGAATCAGCGAGCGGTAACGCTGGCGAAGAAAGGAATCGACCTAGGCACCTATAAACCGGTGGCGGTCTCCACGTCGACCAAGGCTAAACATCTCGCTTTGATGAAGGCGCTTATGCGTGCCGCTGAACGTGACTGGAAGTGGATCGAGAAATCACCGGTCATAAAGGTGCCACAGGAAAGAAATAAGCGGGTGCGTTGGCTCGAACCCGCTGAAGCTCAGCGACTGATTGATGAATGCCCTGAACCTCTCAAGTCTACCGTAGAGTTTGCGCTGGCGACAGGCCTGCGCCGCTCTAACATTGTTGACCTGAAATGGCAGCAGATAGACCTGCAGAGGAAGGTGGCATGGATTTACCCGGAAGACAGCAAGTCAGGCAGAGCAATTGGCGTTGCCCTGAATGGCACAGCCGAAGCCGTTCTGCGCAAACAGATTGGCCGGCATCACAACTGGGTATTCGTTCACACCGAATCAGCAAAGAGAAGTGACGGAACCACAACAGCAACCGTGCGCAAAACGCGCGTGGATTCCAATACTGCATGGCGGGCAGCACTTAAGCGGGCGGGCATTGAGGATTTCCGTTTCCACGACCTGAGACATACCTGGGCGAGCTGGCTTATTCAGGCAGGTGTTCCATTGTCGGCATTACAGGAAATGGGCGGCTGGGAAAGTATCGAAATGGTGCAGCGTTATGCTCACCTGGCACCTAACCATTTAACGGAGCATGCGAGGCAAATTGATGCGATTTTTGGTAGTCGTGTCCCAAATCTGTCCCATGGAGAAAATTTGAAAGCGGGAGGAGAGGGATAACTCGTTGATTTTTATTGGTACGCCCTACAGGATTCGAACCTGTGACCTACGGCTTAGAAGTTCCTAGAACTCACTTTTAACACAATAACTTACCGCATCAAGTCGCGCTCACACGTCCCACGATGCCAAAACATGCAAAGGC
>Ga0256912_1000062_pt1 | contig 25680 bp, 24 predicted proteins | sample MC6MC0765MT_FD_186332 | JGI IMG/M metagenome (GOLD analysis project Ga0256912, IMG submission 186332) | Metatranscriptome of enriched soil aggregate microbial communities from Iowa State University, Ames, United States - MC6-MC0765-MT... | ecosystem: Environmental > Terrestrial > Soil >...
GAGTCACTTGACTACAAGACAGGATTACCTATTCCGGTTACAACTCCAAAGACAACTATTACAAAGATGCTTCCTATTCAGGTTGACCCTCAAAAGCAAGTCGACTCAATGTACATTGGAGGTACAGGCTACACGAGGTTGACTAGCATGAACAATAAATTCTTTGATGTATTCTTTTATGACAAGGACAACAAGTTCATCGGGGTTCACAAAAGAAGAAGAATCTACAGTAACATTTCAATCCCTACAGGTGCTACCAAGTATAGGTTACAGCTCTTAGATGAAACCATGGTGAGACAGCACTCTTTAGCTGTATGGTTTGGTCATATCCCTTCTCATAATTTAATCCAACAATGTGATATCACAAACGGGCATAGGGGAGGAATAACCTTAGGAGGTAGTCACAACATTGTTGAAAATAATAGTATCCATGGTAACGGTAAAGGGTTAGCTTATTTTCTAGATGGCAAACCACTCTTTAACGACCCTACTCGTTATGCGATTAACATGGAGGACTCATACGGTTCTAAGTGTACAATCCGCAATAACGATATCTATGATAGCTTTCACGGTATCCTTGTAGGTTGCTACGATGTGGACATCCTCAATAATCACATTCACGATACGGACTTCACAGCAATTAACTTGTATGCAATGTCATCCGCTAAGATAAAAGACAACTACCTCTATAACAATCTAAACAATATAGGATTAATGGACCCACAAATGTACAGCCCTTATGTTCTCATTGAAGGTAATTCTTTCGTAGGTGGAAAATTTAACTTGACAGCGTCTAGTCCTTACAGAGTAGAAGTTAAGCACAACCACTTTGAAAATTTAGGAAGCATATCTTTACCTGATGGTTTCACGATGTCAGATTGTCACATAAAATACACTGAGATGGTAAGCGGTGCTTGGCTACTCGTCAACAAACTAAAGAGTTGTACTTTCAAGTCAAACTCCTCAGTGTCTTTGCGAGAGTTAACTATCAAGACATCACAAGCAAGTGACTGCTCATTTGAGAATTTAAAGGTAAGACTCGAACCGGTGAATACAAAAGTACTATCTGAGTGTACTGTCAGTGATTCCGAATTTGTAAACTGTGAAGTAAGAAATCATATCTTCAACGGGTATCCTCTCAATACAAAACTAAAGAGTTGCAAACTAACTGACACGATTATCCAAGTAGGGATTACTAACGTAGACGGACAAACTCCCTATACAACTCTGGAGGATTGCCAACTCGTGTACAACTCGAAAGCGTATATGTTTCTATCAGAAACTAACAAGCCGTACACAACTTTCAGAGCTACTCGATGCAAAGTGACAATCAATAGCGCAACCTTCTCAGTACTGCAATCCGGGTTAGGGTTAGCCGTCAATGAGGTGGAGCTGAAAGAGTGTAGCTTTGCCTACACAGGTACTACCCCTCTCAACTTAAAGTACTATACAAATAAGACACATATGAGAAAGTTCGCCTCTCAAGGTAACACCTTTACAAATATAAACTTGCCAATCCCTGACGATGGCATCTATGTAGGATAACCCTTCGGGGTTATTTTTTTTTATGTTCTATGGTTGACACTAGATTCATATACTGGTAAGATTGGCTTATAACAAATAAGAAGTAAAAAATCTAGCCGAGAGAAAAGGCTTAGGAGGAAACTTGAATGAAAAAAATTGGATGGAAAACAAATGAAGATGTAATCAGATTAGCAGAAAAATCTATTAAGCTTGATATCTTAGTAGAAAAAGAACATAAAGACATAGCTGAAAAGATTGCTAAGAAAGAAAAAGCTGTAAAGGAAGCAAAGCACAATCCAACCATAGATGAATCTTGGAAGGAAATACTAAGCAACAATAAGATGTCAGATACGGATAGAAAGAAATGCTTAGAAGTTAAACAAGCTATGCAAGATAATGTCATCGGAAGAGAACCTACTCCAGAGGGAAAGAAAGCTAAAAAGTTTAGTCGAGCTGAAGCGTTAAGACTTTGGAAACAACTTCAAGTGATCCGCAGAGAAGAAATCTTGGAAGAGCTTGTGGAGAAGACTCCAGATAATTATATTTTGGTTACAACTCAAGAGGAATTACATGACATGGTGGATGACTTCGAAGGGGTAACTGAGATAGGATACGATACCGAAACAACTGGTCTAGATAAGTATGAAGATAAAATAGTAGGTCATTGCCTTTATAATCCTATAAGTGATAAAAGTTACTATGTGCCATTTAGACATTCCACTGGAGAGGAACAGGTAAGCTGGGCATATGGGTCAGCATATATAGATTACTTACTTGAAAGAATCCCTACAAAGATACTTCACAATGCTCAATACGATATGCATATGTGTATCAATGATGATTTACCTATCACAGGAACATGGCACTGCACTCAAACGATTGCTCATATGTTCAATGAGAACGAAATGAGTCATGCTCTTAAGAGTCTTGTGCCGAAGTATTTAGGGATTCCTTCAGATAAGTACGGTGACCTATTTGGAAATGGGGGCTTTGAAGGAACACCTTTAAAGTATGCCCGTTACTATGGAGCAAATGACCCGAAAATAACTTATCAGCTATATAAATTCTATGAAGCAATTGCAACCGCTGAAGATGATAAGTACAACTTAAAAGATGTATGGAAAAACTACTTAGAAATAGAGCAACCATTAATCAAAGTAGTTGTAGAGATGGAACGTGTAGGATTCATTATCAATGAGGATCACATGCAAGGAAAGTCTAAAGAGTTTGGCGAAATGGTTGATACTCTTGAAAGTGAAATCAAGTCAGCAATCGGACAAGATGTATTGCTTTCAAGTCCTGCTCAATTGCAGAAAGCTTTGGAGGAACATACTGGCGAGAAGATGCAAGGAACAGGAAAGAAAATCTTGAAAGCTATGAAAGGTCAGTACCCTATCGTAGGTAAAATACTCGAGTGGAAGTCTTTGTCTAAACTGAAGAACGACTTCTTCGACAACTTACCGAAATTCAGAAAAGAGAAGACGGGAAGATATCACTCTAATTTCAAACCTCGAGGGACTGTAACGGGAAGGTTCAGCTCTCAAGATTTCAATGCTCAACAGATACACAAAATAGTAAGACAAGCCTTTGAAGCTCCCGACGGAATGCTTCTCCTAGGGGCTGACTTTTCTGGGCAGGAGAACCGACTTCTAGGTCATCTCTGTCAAGATGAAAAGATGATACAAGGTTGGAAAACTGGGATTGATTTCTACTCTAAGATTGGTTCTGATGTGTTCAATAAACCTTATGATGAATGTGGTGACGGTACTCAGTGGCGAAACCTTTCAAAGGTAATCGTGTTAGCCGTAACTTACGGTATCAGCCCAATAGAGCTTGGATACTCAATCTTGCCAGCAATCTATGAAGATAGAGGAATCAATAAAGAGGTCACGAAAGAGGATGCCCTTAAGAAAGGCGAAGAAGTAATCAAAGACTTCTTGAAAGCTTTCCCTGCTATTGAGCCGTGGATGATTCAGACTCGAAAGGATGCAAAAGAAAAAGGATATGTAACTATGATGTTTGGAAATAAGAGACGTCTCCCTCTCCCGAAGAATGTATACATGGAAGAGAGTAGAAACATTGTAGCTGTCGATAAGATGAGACGTCAAGGGTATGACTTAGAAGAGAGACGCAAAGGGAAAGACATACCTATCCCGTGGGATTTGCTTCCAGAATGGAAAAGAAAATCTATAAAGGGAGGTATTGACCGTCAAGCAGTAAACTCAGTGATCCAAGGGAGTGCGGCTGAACAGACTAAACTTGTAATGCTTCAACTTGATAAATGGTGTCAGCATAAAAGAGAACACGGAAGGGATTTCTCCTTACTTGCTCCAATCCACGATGAAATTTTACTTTATGTTCCCGAGGATATAACTCAAGAGGAAATCGACTGGGTAGAGAAAATCATGACTCAGACGGTAACTCTACACAACATTGAAGTTAAAACAGATATTGCTATCGGGAAGAACTGGAAAGATATGATTGGTGCTAATAAGTTTATGGGATCACCTCAAGAGTATTGTAAACTTTGGAGAGAAAGAAACTGGGTAAAATAATATAAAAGCAAAATAAACATGCGATGTCTCTGCTATTATGGTAAACTACTAGTAGAGGCATATCTTAAGAGGAGGAATAATAAATGAAATTGATATCAAAAGTCTTTAAAGTAAAACAAGTCCCACAGTATGGTGACATTTTAGTGATAAATAGAGAGAGTTACATCTTAATGAACTTGAAAGATGGGTACTTCCTTGCAAACATTAATGGTACGTCAACATACAATGGATATTGGAAGTCTATTAATACATTATTAAAGAGTATCGTTGAAGATTTCAAACATTACAGTAAAGAAGATTACGTCTTATCATTGGAGGAAAATTAAATGGCAATCAAAGGAGCAAGCTTTAAGACTATCGACGATGTAAATTGTATCGTACCGAGAGAGCAAGTATTCATTCAAGATTTAGCAGATACCTTCAAGGAACAAATGGATAGCTACTTTAGAAAGAACTTATCAGACGACCCTATTATGTTGGACTGGCATAGAAACTTTGCAGATATCCTCGAGAGGGGAGTACAAGCACCTCCGGTGCGCAAATGGATTCGACCTTCAATGGTTGGAGCTGATGAGCAAGCTATCTGGATGCACCTCCATGGATACAAACCCGACACGTTTCTACTTGATGAACCACAAGATGAGGTTCACACTCGATGGCAAGCTATCGGTACCGTAGTAGGGGATATGTGGCAACGTCAGATTTTAGCCGCTGAGTATTGGACTAAGAAGGGAAAAGCTCAAGTTGATTTTGCTTTCGAGAGAGTCTGGAGCGGTAATGGAGATAATAGACAATACCCAATGTTCGAAGAGTTCGCTCGTAAGTATGTAGAGCTTGGTGGTGTCCCTGTATGGGGAACATGTGACGGTATCCTACAATATACTCCACCAGAGGATGGGCTAGGTAGAGACTATAAGGGGTTACGTATTGGATTTGAAGTTAAATCTAAACAGACAACAAATGCTTCTACAGGAACTTATAAGATGAAAGGCGCTGAAGCTAAACACATTCAGCAAATTAAAACTTATGCTTTAATGTATGACCTTGACTACTACTTTATTCTTTATCAGAATTGTTCTAAGAAGGGATGGGCTCAAGATGAAGAGACTAAAACGAAATATCCTGACGTACGTGTCTTTGGGGTCTACTTCTCCCCTGAAGATAAGAAATCACATATGGAATATCTTAAGAATATTTGGCGGTTAAAAGATACGGAAGATAAACCTCCGTTGAATCCTCTTAACTGGACATTCAACTCTCATAAGATTTCAGTTATTGCGAATATGACAACTGAAGAGTATGAAGCTTTAATGGATGAGGTCAGCCGTATAGACTTCTCAAAAGAATATACTAAGTTTGAAAAGGATAGTGCTTGGAAGTGCTTAGAAGAAATCAGACAGGCAAGGGAGGCTATGAAGAAATGAGATGGAGGAAGGTTGTTGACTTTCCTCGTTATCTTATAAGTGATTGTGGGAAAGTATGGGATACTGAAAAGTTAAGATTCCTTAAAGAGCAAATAGAATCACAAGGTTACCGTATGTATGGACTTTACAAAGGAAAATCAAATAGGAAACTTGAAAAGACCCATCGGATTATAGCCAAAGCATTTATCCCTAACCCCTTAAACAAGGAACAGGTAAACCATAAAGACGGTAACAAAAGTAATAATGATATATGTAATCTAGAATGGGCTACTAGGAGTGAAAATTGTAAACACGCTTACGATACAGGACTTAATGTGTCACCTAAAGGTGAAAATAGGTTCAACACAGTACTTAAAGATAACGAAATAGTTCAGATAAAGGACTCGATAAATTATGGGTTGTTCCAAAGAGAAGTTGCTTTACTTTACGGGGTATCTCAAGGACATGTAAGCAATTTACTTAATAAGAAAAGGAGAAATCATAATGGGTAGTACTCGATTTTTGGGTTTGGACATATCAGCAAAAAGCACTGGAGTTACAATACTTGACAGAGACGACTTAACAGGTCGTCTTTCTCTTGTGTATGTGACACATATAGATATCCCTGCCTCTGTAGGTTATGGAACTAATAAGACAAGCTTTACGGATGGACAACGTTTAGCAATTCTCAATGATTCCTTATATGAAATACTTGACAGGTTCAATCCTCAAGTGTTCATCAAAGAAGGGCTAGGTGCTAACATGAATAAGTTCAGATCAGTTTCACTTGTTAGCAAAGCAACCGGAGTCGTCGAACGTGTATGTCAATCTTGGTGGGGAAAAGAACCTCTTGAGATTCATGCTTATCCGCCTATGACTATTAAGAAAGAAGTAACTGGAAGTGGTAAAGCTGATAAGGAAGAAGTCATGAAAGCAATATTCACACTCTTTGGTACTGAACACTATAGTTTCGTATTGAGCAAACGTAAAGGGGATACTGAGAAGCGACCATACTTTAATGATGACGAAACAGATTCTACAGCGGCAATCATTACCCACTTTAGGAAGAACAATATAAAGTTTAAGACCTCTTGAGAATAAAACTCTTGAGGTTTTTTTATTTTATAGTTGACTATTAAGGACAAGCCATGTTAAGATTCATTCATAAGAAAATAAAACAAGCCGTAAGGCAAGGGGGAAATTAAAATGACAAACTTATTAGATGTTAAAGGAATTGAAACTTTAGAGGAAAAATCTGTACGAGATAATTTAGTTGAGAGAGTTGAAGTTTTATCTAGAGTTAAAGAATTGGTACTACTTCCTAATATAGAAGCAGCTACTTTAAAACAAGTTTCAGACTTTTACAGCGTTAATGAGGTAACTGTTAAACAACTTGTAAGATATCATAATGAAGAATTTAAATCTGATGGTTACAAAGCAATTACTGGTTCAGAACTTAAAGAACTTAAAGGACAGATAGGAAATCTATCTACCCTAAAACACCATTCTCGATTGGCTATTTTTACTAAACGAGCAATCTTAAGAGTTGGTATGTTCCTTCGAGACAGTGAAGTTGCTAAGGAAGTTAGAAACCAATTATTAAACATTGAAGAACACGCTTCAAAGGAAGTAAAAACTTATGAGATTGACATGGAGCAAGAGCTACATATGAAAGTAGGTAAGGCACTCTCAGAAGGGGACATGTTTGCTTTCGGACAAGCTATCAAAGAATTGGAAGACTACAAGAATAGACACATGATTGAGAAAGCTGAAAAGTGGGAAGCATTCCTCGACGATGACGGCACAGTATCTATCCAGTTTGTCGGAAAGAAATTCTTAGGTGGTTTATCTTCACAGAAAACTCGGGAGCGATTACAATCAAAAGGTGTCCTCTTCATGAAGCAAACTAATGGGGCGTACTTACCTAAGAAGGGGTATGAGAAGTACTTCTTCGTTAAGATGTCAGAATACAACGGAGTACAAAAGAATCAAACAAGAGTAACTCGTGAAGGTATTGACTTCATTGTTGACTTGATGAATAAATAAAAAGCAAAAGAAACCTCCCGAGATTATCTCAGGAGGTTTTTCTTTATGTTATAGCTCGATAATCCAAGCTCCGTAGTTTAGATTCTTCTTGACATCAGCTACAAAGTTTTCCGCATACACTCGATTGTTGAAGTCTCCGAATTTAGCTTGATAGATGTACTTGCCTTCGGAGTCATTCCACTCCACGCTTTCCCAATTGTGGTACTGCGCTCCGTAGCGGTTCTGCATAATCTCGTAAGCTTTGCCAAACCAGATCACACTATCAAAGTCCCCAACAACTACACGATATCCTTTCTCTTTGGGTTTCTCTGGCTCTGGGGAGGCAACTCCGAAGTATGCCTCAATGACAGCGTCTGCGATAGCAGGAGCATTCCACTTAGCCATGTCCTCATCGTTATCTATGAAGCCACATTCAACTAAATAGACAGGACACTTAGTGCTACGGATAACTCCAATGTCTGGTCGGATTTTAGCTCCTCTGTCTTTCCAGCCAATCTTACGAGCAATAGCTGCTGAGATTTTAGCCGCCATAGGTGCTTCCTTTTCTGAGTAGCAAAGTACTTCTACTCCGTGACCTTGTCCGTCTGAAGCATTCAAGTGGAAAGAGAATCCTACATCATTGTAGCGGCTGTTAATGTTTGCTATTTGGGTATTCACTACCTGTGAAGCTGAAGTTCCACCCTCGTAAGTATCATCTTTGACGTTGTGTCCTAAAGCTCTGAGCTTACGGATGAAAGCATCTTTCACCTCTCGGTCCATTACATGCTCTTTTCTACCTCCGTAATTAGCTCCTTGGATTACAGGGGTGTGACCCCCATGTGCGGATACGTTCATGTTTATTCCACCTTTCTAGATTCTATTTAGTTTTAACATCACGGGACTTGCCCCATCAGAAGATAGTACTGAATGTTTACCATTGAAGTTACATTCCTGCCCAGAAAATTGCAACACTTTCTCTTCAGCTGTTAATACTTTCAACACTCCTGCATCTCTCTTCTCAGCAATGTATTGGCAGAGAGCTTCAAAGTTTTCAGGTGGCCAGTCCCAGTTACCTGTAACAGTTGCCCCTATGTCATGGAACGTCATATTAAACCCCTGCTTGTTGGCAATAACTGCGTCTACTTCGCCTTTAACTTTATCAACTGTGTCTGCTTTTAATACAGAGCGATATCCTGAAAGCAATGAGTCATCACAAGGGATAGAATCAAGATTAGGAACTTGACGGAATACCCTAGCGTATAAGAACCTAGTAAGTGCTTCCTCTCTAGCTAAGTCACTCCATTTTCCTTGAGGAGCGGCTATAAAGTAAGAACCTGAATAGAATCCATGCTGTCTAAGTTTACGTTGAGAGTCATCAAATTCTTTAATGATTTGCTCTCTCGTAAGAGTAGCTAAATCTTGATGTTGGTCTGTATGACTCCCAATTGTCCATCCTGCTGTTCTAAGTTCTTGAAGCTGTCCCCAAGTTAAATACCCTGGTGTACCGACCCTACTAGTGATTGCGTATATGCTCCCTTTTAAATTATATTTATTCATAATAGGTAAAGCATTCTTGTATACAGACTCAAGAGAGTCGTCGAAGTCAATATTCAATATACCAGTCTCAACATTTAAGTTTAAGATATTTGCAACATTGACGCTTGCCACTGCCGATTGTGAAATCGTGAAAGCTATGAATATTTTATTGATTGCACTCCAATCAGGAGTACCGTCATTTATAGAGAAATCACTCTTGTTTATTCTAATTCGTTTCCATCCTTCTTTTTGTCCGTTCTCACTATTAATGTATCGGTAAAGGTCAGCCTTGAAAGAACCATTCGCAGAGTGAAAACGCAAGTTGGAGTTAGGTCCAAAATTAATTCCACCTACAATATATACATTCATCTCGATGTAATCAAATCCAGTTAAGTTGATAGGGGTTGCCAACACGAGACTGCCGTAAGGACTTGTTTGTCCAACTGCATGTGAGAACTTAATAGTTGACTTCCCTTCAAACATAATAGTTGAATCTGTAGTGAGTAGATTCTTAGCCGTCCACATGTTAGCGTCATCTGTTACGGCTATGATATTACTTGAAGTATCATAAAGCTTAGGTAATGGAGGGAAGTTCGAGTAGACCTTAGCCCCTCCACCTCCGCCGCTTGCTTCAATGGTATCAACACGAGTCTTTAGAATATCTACTTTATTGTTTACGGAATCCAATTGAGTTTGATCCGCTTTTAAACTAAGCTTGGAGTCTATCTCTGTCTTCGTGTAGGAGTTACCTCCCCCTCCTCCAAGTTTCTTAGCAGTTTGAATTGTTGTGTACTCCGTATCAGATTCCTTACTCTTTCCGACTGCTTCGTAGATGTCATCGACTTCCTCGCTCGCACCATTAAGAGATACCTCGAAAGCTCCGTACTGTGTAGCATAGTATGCGTCATACTTAGCATAGAAAGCTGACTCCTTTTCCCCTCTTGTTAGGCTGATGATATATCCATCACGGATAACTTCAACGTTAGGGGAATCAAACTTTATGATGTCCCCTTGCTTTAAGGTAACTTCTAGAATCTTAACAGGGGATAAGTCAGCAACTGATATAATTGTAATCATATAAGCATCATTCCTTTTCCTGTTTAATCTTACGTAGCTCGTGCGCTCTTACATTAAGAAGCATGAGTGCGCTCGTAAGAGTAGTGATTGCTGTAGCGATATCATTAACTTGTGTATCGCTTATAGTTTGAACTCCGAAGAGATTCAAAAGAGAATTGATGACTGCAAAGATTAGTACTACATACTTAGAAGTAAGTGTTTTATCTTTTAAGATATCTTTAATGTTCAATGGTATTCACCTCCTTTCAATGGCTGTTAAGCTTTGCCTCAATTCTTTCTAGACGTTCCCCGTGCTTCTCTTGAGCCTTAGCAATATTGCCCACCTCTCGGGTAATATCTTTTAAGACATCCTGCTGTTCTGTGATAAACTCCTGTTGTTTAAAGTTGGTTTCTTTCAAGTCGTTCTTGTCTTTGTTTTGAAGGTAATACCCTATTAAGAATAGCCCAAAGAATACTGTCTCCTTATTGAAAATACTATTCAGCACTGCGTTTATCATCTGTGAATTCGGTTCTATTGTAATCAGCCCCTTAGTTTATTATACTTTTCTAGGTATTACAAGCCCATTTGTGAAAGTTGTTTTAGCTTCAAATTTTAAAAACTCTTGAGCTAATGCATCGTATACAGTCTTAGTGATCCGCATCTTCTGAGATGATACTGGATAGTAACTAGGAAAGTGTACATTGAATCGTCTTCCTAGTTTGATAGTCATAAAATCTTTAACATCTCTGAAAGCTTCAATAAACTCCGGGGTGCTTTGGATGTCCATGACGTCAACCTCGAAAGATATTTCCGGGTTGTAAGCTAGTTGATATTGTAAGCTACTCTTAACTTCACTGACACGAGATAATAACGCTTGAGCAATTAAATATCTCACAGTATCTATGTTGTTTACACTCTTAGCCGCATCATAGTCATCCTTAGAGAGCATATCCGAAAAGTCAACTGGTACTGTTCGCACATATGGGAAGTCTTGAGATGTCCCGCTTACAATGTTTACACTCTCTGAAGGAATTGCTTCATGGCTTGGTCTTCCATCTGTGGCGTGTCTTAAATTGACATAGACCTCTTTAGCCCCGGAGCTTCTTGTGTTGTCAGCTTGAGGTGGCTCCCAGTTGTATATCACGTAAGGCATAATATGAGTTACAGCTTTAGAGTTGTCTATCGAATACTGGAAGTTTCTAACATTCTGATTTACTTTAAAAGGTAATTCATCCTCTTTATTAACTCCGCTGTATCCTCCAATAGTCCCTCGAGGATAGATAAATACCCTGTTACGCACCCTCTCAAGTTCTCCTCCTACTTGCTCAAGCAATCCTTTATCTCCTAGCAGTTGATCCATAAAGGTTGCATTGTTTCCCCAAACAGCCCCTTTCTTGATGTTTAAACTATCATTGATACGGAGAATGAAGGGAGGGGTGTACCCTTGAGGAAAGGATGTCCCTTTTTGTAGCCAGTAAAGCATCTCTGAAGCTGTAAAGAATTGTGTACCCATATTAGGCGCAATAACTCCGTTAAGGTCATAGCTTATATGCTGTGCGTATATCCTCATCATTTCAGATTCGTCGTACTCTATTTTGTATATTCTAAAAAGGTCATTATCATTTATAAGTCCCGGTAGGGTCTGGATAGCTATAACTCTTCCTACTTTGACCTCTTTGATGAAAGGATGGTCTAAAGGTACTTCCACATAACACTCATATACACCGTTAAGTTCATGAGTTATTTCGCACTTTGTGGCAAACTTTAGGATAGCGTACCCGTTCCAATTTGACCAGTTGATGTAAGTATTTTCCCAATCGACCCCACCGCCAGATAAGTAGACAAAATCTGAATTTCGAGGAGCTTCCCCAAGTACTCGGGGGTATACTTGAGGGAGTTTTATTTGAGGAGGTAATAAATCTGTCATGGTTTAGTCCTTTCTAGGATAGGAGGAATTTGTCTCTATAGTAAATCGTTGCTCCTACTACTCCCGAATAAAATTGTATATTGGTAAAGTCACTTGCTATATAAGGGAAACCACCTTGAGAGTAACCATTATAGAAAGTCCACTTATTAGGTTCTGCATTAGAGGTTGATTGAACAATCATTGATTCTGTATCTATGAGTATTTTATTAAGCGCTCCCGCTACTTGTAAATCTACATTGAAAACTGAATAGACACCTCCATTGTAATAAGAGTCAATCCTTACCTTTGTTGCCGTCTGATCCACGTCTATTAAGATTGTAGGAAACACTGGGGCTTCTTCCGCAACGTCGTAGAACGATATAGATTTAGACGTGTTAGGGACATCTATAGTTACTTTACATTCGGTGTAACTCGGCTGAAGCCAAGCAGTATTCTTTGAGACACTGTCCATGATTACTACATTGATGAGTTGTCCCGAACGGTTAGAAGCTCCGGGAGCATCTGCTCTTATGTAGGTCGATGGGGTAGGAACCTCATAAGTTAAAGTGCCTATCTTTTGATAAAAGTCCGCTAAGGTGCCAGCGCTAGATAGGTTCAAATGTTTATCATAAGTGGAACGGTTGTCAAACTTCCGAGTTCCTATGCGAATGCTATTGAATGTCGATGTCTTGTCAGCGTCTTGACTCCAGAAGCCGAGCTTATAAGTAAGGGACACTCTCAAGTTTCTAGCTGATAGTTTGTCTTTCATTTGTTGCTCCGTAGTTAAACCACTGAAAATATTAGGGTCTATCGCTTTAGCTATCGCAAAGATATCCCAAGAGGTTTCGTATACAGCTATCGTGGAAACGTTAATGGAATGCTGTGAAGGTTTTGCATTTCTAAATAGCCCTAAATCCTTGATACGCGCGGATGACATCTTAGGAACTTTTATACATAGCTCGACAGATTCAGCATCCGAGGGGAGGTTAACTTGGTGGGAAGCTGTCTGCCATCCTAGGGATGTCATCATAGTTGTACCTGCTTTACGGTAACGTACAGCAACTTGTGCGCTTCCACCTTCTAAGGTGAAATTACAATAAAGGGGTTTCCCTCTAAGGTCTGTATTCGGATAAGTACTGTCGATGGCAGAAATTGAAGCGTCAACGGGAGACCAAAGTTTATAGAAGATTAAGAAGTCCTCTGAGTCATGGTCATTGTAAATCGTGAATCTGTTTTGAGTTCTTCGTGTATACTTCGGGCGACCTCCAGTATCATAAGTAACCAGTCTCCGCCAAGAAGCTTCACCATTATAGTACTCGCCCCACCCGAGATACCCTCCCCATGTAGTTCCTTCTGCTTGGGGATCAGTCCAACATGAACGAATAAGGTTACGGTCATTCGAGGTAATGTCTGCTTCCTTTACAGTTCCGATACTTGTATAAGAAGATACATCTGAGCTTGATAGTACACTGTACTCTTGAGTTGTTGCACTGTCGCTAAACTGAGAAGATTCATATCCTACAGTTGTCGTCTGGTTTCCCACGTTTCCGGGTACATAACTCATTACACCTATGGAGGAACAGTATGAATCTTTCGGATATACTTTCTTTGACTTCACAATAGCATCAGTGTTTGTCCCTATGTTGTAAGTCTTAAGAGAACCATACCCGAAAGGATCACATAGGAAAGTCAATTGAGTAAACCACTGCTGAGTTGACGGATGCCACTCCCAAGAAAACGAAGCTATTGTTTTAACTTTGAAGGTTACGTTTGGCATGTGATGAAACTGTAAGTGTCCCTCTGGTTGATAAATCGGAAGGGATACTATAGTGTTGGGAATGTCTACATTAACTTTAGAATAGCCATAACCATAACGCAACCACTTCACGATATCTCTTTTCTTTTGAGCGTCAGCCGCCATCCCTCTTGAGCGGAATCTTATACCGAAACTAATAGAGATGTTGTCGTATGTTCCATCACTATGCATCAATGTGCCGTGTCTACCTTTTATGTAAACCTGTTCGGCTCTCATCTCAGCAGTTTCAATTTTAGGTTTTCCCATCATGTAGACGTCGTAATCTAGAAGGGAGTTCTTTGTCATATAATCAAAGTTAGGCTGTACAGCTTGTTCGCCTTTGCTTATTGCATCGCTATGTTGATAAACCAAATTAGCTTCCCCTTTCTTGGAAGCACCTTCCAGAGTTAAATACTGAAAGGTGTCCTATTTCTTTTTTCAAATTGTGAGTTTCTCGGTTGAGTATACTTTGCAGTTGCTCTTGCATAGGTGTTTCCATCAATCTGTAAAGGAACATCTACAGTGACATAAATCGGATTACTTTGTTGCATTCCTGCCATAGCAATTCCTTGTCCTGCATGTCTTGCTCCTGCGTTTAGCTGTGAAGACATTGAACGAGAAGCTCCAAGAGCGCTTCCTAGTCCAGAATTAACAGCTCCCATAGTTCCCGCAATAGCTTCTTGTAAGCCACCTCCTGCGAAGAACTGTAAAGGTAATCTATTAAACTTTCCTCGTGACTCGTCTAAGATGTCGAACCCGAAAGGAGAGCGTGGCATGGTTTCCCCGATAGAATTGTTTTCAGGGTCAATCATATACCGTCCGCTTCCACCACCAAACCAATTCATAGGATTAAGCTTTGATCCTATCTCTGACATAGTACCCCAGAGGGATGAAGACATTGCGGTGATACCTCTGATTAGTGACTTGATAAGGCTTGTCCCGATGTCATACCAATCAAGGTCTTTCAACCACTTGACAGCATCGTCGAAAGCATCTTTAATCTTACCGGGTACTTTCTTTACCCACTCCCAGATTGCATCCGGTAACCCTTTAATGTTATTAGTAGCAAATGAGACAACATCATCTGCCCACTTTCCAACATCTTTGACCTGTCTTTTTGCCCAATCAAGGAAACCATCTGCAAGTTTGGTGAATATCTTTTTGAGTCCTCCAATGAGTCCCTTACCTACAGTTGCGTCTATAAAGCCGATAATAGCTTTCCAAATACCTTCGAAGATATTTTTTACACCTTCCCAGACTTTCTCCCAGTCACCGTTGATGAGTCCACCGACTACTTGGATTACCCCCATGATAATCTTCATAGCTCCTTCAATCATGAGCTTGATACCTTCCCAGATAGGAATCACTATGAACTTGATAGCTGTCCATAAGACATTCCAGACGGCTTCTATTTCCTTTCCGTTCTCATCTATAAATTTCTTTACAGTTTTCAATTGCTCGTTAAACCATGCTAAGTTTGTTTCCCATATAGGTTTAATAATGTCCCACATCTCAGCCATGAAATCTTTAACTTTAGAGAGAGCATATTGGAAATTCTCAAATGAAGCGTTTGCCTGCTTCTGGTCTTCACCTACTTTGACAAGTGTCTGCCCAAGTAGTGCCGCTTCTTTAGCCGCTTCTTGTTGTTTAATCTTGTATTGGTCTTGACTCATCCCACCCTTAGCATATTCAGCATCTAATGCTTTCATTTTCTGCTCAAGGATTCCGGTCTCTGTAGTATTAGCGGCAAGTTGCTTTCTAGCTTCTTCTAATCCTGCTCGGTACTCATCATCGTTAATCTTCCCTTTCTGTTTCTGTTGAAGTAATAATGCTTCTTGTTGAGCAAACTTTTGTTGCTCCGTTTGCAATAGCTTTGTAGCTTCAACTACATTACCGAGAGGGTCAATAGATTCTGACATCTTAGTTATCCAAGCACCAAACCCGTTAGTTGAGTTTGTGAGCATAAGCTCCAATTTTGAAAAACCGATAAGTCCTAAATTCTCAAGAGCTGATTGCGTATTAGCAACCGCACCAGATAAGTTGTTGGACATTACTTTCGCCATTGCTTCAGCAGAGCCTTCAGACTTATCTAGCATCCCTTTAAATTTATCGAATTCGCCTACTCCATTTTTCAAGACCATTATCCAACCTGCATAAGCTTCTTCACCGAAGATTGCCTTTGCCGCTGCTATCTGTTGGGAGTTTGATAGTGCATTAAACTTAGGAGATAGTTCATCAATGATAGTACGGATATTTTTCATAGAGCCGTCTGCGTTGGTTGTCTCTTGACCTAAGTCCGCTAAAGCATTCGCCGCCGCCTTCGGAGGTTTAGCTAGTCGAGATAAACCTGCACGAAGCGCAGTACCCGCCATAGATGCTTTAATCCCACCGTTAGCAAACTCCATTGCTAATACTGTAGTCTCCTCGATATTCATACCGAAGGTATCAGCAATAGGAGCAGCATACTTCATAGTTTCCCCAAGCTGTTCAACGTTTAAGTTTGCCGCTGCTGATCCTTTTGCGAACACGTCAGCCGCTCTTCCTGCTTCATCAGCTTTCATTCCAAAGGGGGTCATACTGTCGGTTACTATATCAGCCGCCCTTGCAAGGTCTAGATTTCCCGCTGTAGCTAGATTCAGTAAAGGCTTAGAACCTGCAATCATCTCGTTAGCACTCCAACCCGCCGTTGCCATATATTCATAAGCTTCAGCCACGTTAGTTGCACTCCATACAGTAGAAGCACCTAGCTCTCGAGCATTAGCTCCAAGCTCCGCCATCTGTAGAGATGTGGAATCCGAGATAGCTTCTACGGTTGACATCTGCTTAGTATATTCCATACCTGTTTTGACGACACCTTCGAAAGCCTTCTTTACAGTATTAATACCTCCGACGACTGCCCCAATGCCAGCCATTGCCTTAATAGCTGATGAAAAAGCATTTCCCATATTAGTAGCACCGTCTCCGGCTTCTCTTGTTGCTCTATTTGTTGAGTTAAGCTGAGTGATAATATTACGAATACCCGCTTGAAACCTCTGGTCATTGAGGACGACGTCAACGGAAATAGTTTCATTGTTACCTGCCATGTATTATTTCTCCTTTCCTCAATATTTAGAGTTGTCAAGATTAGCGAGTTTCTTGTGATACTCCTTGACAGCTTTGTATACAGTTATTTCTACAAAGTCAATAATGTCTGTATTATCTATTTCATTAAGAGTCCAACCTTGCTCGAGCCTACTTTGATAAAAGTCCATAATGAAATCATTTGAGGGACTGTCATCAATGCCCCACTCTTCAGGTACTCGTGTGTCTTCACCTTTGGAAGATTGGACTCCTGTTAGTTTTTTAATGGTTGCATTTTAGCTTGCATACGCTTAGAAGGTGCAGATAAAGCTTCTAACAATACAGTTGTAAATTCCTCTACGTCAACACCATTCCAGAAATCTTCAGCGGTGAATTGCTGTTCAAATAAATCGTTTGCGATAAAGTTTACAGCCGCTTCCATTGTTTCGTCTGAGAAGTCTTTGTCCAATGCTTGGCTGTAAGCTAAAGATTGCTTGAAGCGTAATGCAGACATGCGTCCATTATTTTTAAAAGTTTTATATTCACCGTCTAAGAATAATTTAATTTCCATTTGTATTTCTCCTTTAAGTTTGATTTGAAAATAGTTGCCCCTCCGTAGAGGGGATACATTTTAGTTTAAGGTGTAGGTGATGCAGTCAAGCTTGGTTCAATTACTTTAGCAAAGAAGGCTGTCTTCCAAGGGTCAGTATCTTTATCAGGGTTATCAATCTGGAATTCATAAATGCTATCTTTTAAGCGAGGCATAAAGTTGACTTCAAATTCTGCTGATTGGAAATCAATCTTATCTTCCTTAGTAGTTGTTTCTTCTTTAGGAAGTGAGAAGCGTCCACGGTATAAAACTTTGTAGCGGTATGAACCATCAGCTTTCATTCGACGATAAAGCACGGCTCCAAGAGGTGCAACGTCCTCAGCTGATTTGATAAGTTTTCCTTCTTGTTGTTTATGCCCTAAAATTAAAGCCTCGTTCTCTCCTGAGATACCTGTGAACTTTACAGTCCCCTTGATAGAACCCATTGCCGATGCTGTCTCGATAGCACGGTTGTCTCCGTATTGTGAAGCTGAGTCTGTTTCAGGCTCAATAGATAGCTCTTGCACTGGTGCAATATACACTGGTGTGTCATAAGTCTCTAATTGCTCATCAAGCATTTTAGCAAAATAAAACTTGTCGATACCGATAATAGTAGTTGACATGTAATAATCATCCTTTTCTGTTTATTTATTTCTAAGATATCTCGCTGAGGTAAGTCGTGAAGCTCATGTGGTTGATACCGTCAACAATGTTGAACCTTCCGTCTTTGATGATTTTCTCTACATTGCCTAGCTTGATAGACTTGATTTCTGCAAAGCGGTTATTCACCCAGTTATCACTTTCGGGAGATACAACTGCAATGTCGGTGATAAGCGTTCTACGTTGAACATCTACGGATGCCCTTTGGAGATACGCTTGTTTGATAACTACAATGACAGACTTTCGAGGTAGTCTCTCCCTTACTTGTCCTACAAAAATCTCATAGTCGGGAAACACTCTAAGGAGTTCAGCCACTAAGGAGTCTTCATAAGATTGCATCACATCAGAGGTAACGAAATTCATATCGGCACTCATCCTAGTAACCTCCTCATAAATAGTTCAACTTCACTGTCAACGGCATTATCTACCTTGATAGCACTTTGACCCATATAGAAAGCTCCGGGGATGAAACCTCTTCCGTAGACAGGGTGTCCGTATTCCACGTATGGGGCATAGACTACATTCGTACCATATCCACCTCTAATGGTTCCGGGAGACTTTGTGATTGACTTTAATTGTATTGAGCTTCTAAGATTACCAGTATCCACAGGGACATTTCTTTTTGCTTCAGCGACACCTATGACAGATAAACGCTTCACAAGTTGCTCACCCTCTGAGGGGAACTTCTGTTGTATTCTGTTGAGCCTTCCCAAGAGAGAAGAATAATTGATTGAAATACTCATAGGCTTTTATCCTCGTCAGCTAAATCTTCATGGCGACAAATTACCTCTTGATGAGATTGATATCTCGAAGGCATGCCTGCTACACATCTAAGTGTTCTCCCATAAGATGTAACATATATGGTATCTCCTTTTGTGATATCTTGAGAGAGTCCAACGTAAAGTTGATAGTCACCTGTTACAGGCTGTACACTTCTTCGTCCGTCAAACTCTTCAGACCGGAATACGTAAACACCACAGGGAATATCTTTAGCGATTTCTTTGTAAACCATCTTAGTTGATCCGTTGGGTTGCTTCTCTTTAACGCTTCTCCATACAGCACAAGTGGAATCAAATGTTTTCTCAATAGAGGTAATCATATAGTTCTCAACCTCCGATACTTATTGAGATACTTGATGTAATCACTTGTAAAGAGTGTCCCTCTTGGAGTATTAGCTTCAGAGCCTTTTGTTTCATACTCTTCCATGAATCCACCACGTTGAACTTTCTTGACAACTCCTTGAGGTTTATCATTCTTAAGATTGTTAAAGTAGTCTGGAAGTTGACGGGCAACCAATTCAGCGGTAACGAAGTAGAGGGGCTTCGGAAGCTCAAGTCTATTCATGTAAACTAAAGCTTTATAGATTGTAGACTCGATAGATGCATCAACAATAGGAGCTTGCGAAGGTTCATATGAGACTAGAATATTTACAAGTTTACGTATCTCAGTGGTTACTTCATCAAGATACCATTGTTCGACATCTGCATACTCATCAGTTATATATCCTCGCATGTTTCCACTCCTTTCATTTAATAAGATAAGGGCAACCTTACGGCTACCCTATTCAGTTGTACTTTCTGCTTCAGCTTTCTTCTTAGCGATGGTGTATGCTCTCTTCTCAGAAGGTGTCATGTCCTCGTAAGCTTTAGGCTCTTCAGTTATTACTTCGGTTGTTACTTCAGGTGCAAGCATTCTAGACATCATCATCACCGGAGAAGATTGTTCCTCTTCAGCCGGAAGGTCTCCGCCCTCCGGAGGCTTAGGGTGCAACTGGTACGTTTAACACTACCGCACGTAACTTAGTAGCATCACGAACGTAAGACACGAAGTGAACGTCAGCACCTACGACACTTGAACGTGATTTCATTAAGCGCTCTTGTTCAACATGTACTTGACGCTTAAGAGCGATTCCCAATCCACCTGCTCGTACTAAGTAAGCTTCTGTTTCTGCTAAACGGTTTGTAACTACAATGTTTAATCCCATTACGTGACCTACATGTCCAGACATGAAAGCTTGTCCTTGAACAACTGCAACGAATTCCTTCATAGCTAAAATCTTACCGTAGTCCTTAGGAGAGATTAATAAAACAGTATCTTCGATATCTTCACCGAAAGCAACACGTAATAGTGCAAGACCTGCTTGAGTGATTTCAACTGTGTCAGTAGGAATCTTAACAGGGTCAGTTGCGCCACCTGCTGATGCTTTAGATTCACGTAAACGTGCAAGCACATCTTTGTCAATTGTTTGAGCGATAGATTTAGCTAGTTGGCTGTCAATCTCGTTAGATACAGCACCGTTAGTACCCAGTAAAGCTTCGTCAGTGATTTGGATGTCTTTAGCAATCTTTTTAACTACGAAAGATTTTGAAGCCGCTTTGATTTCTTCACGTAACACGTCAGCACCTTCATCGTAGAAAGCAGCATCTCCAATGTATTCCCATGTAGGGTAAGATACAGACATACCTGCTGATGCCACTAGTTGAGTATTGACATCTGCTAATGGTGTAAATTTAATTAAGTCGATAAGTTTAGCTTCAATAGAGTCGGCTACGACTTGAGGGATAATTGCTTTCACATCTTGTGTATCTGTAGAGCCAGTAATGCCTGTCCCGTTTACATCCCAAAAACCAGTCGCTGAAGGTTTAATTTTGATTGCCATGTATTAATCATCCTTTTCTGTTTAGATTTATTACCGCCCTTGGAGTCTCACCAAAGGCGGCTTGTTAGCTTACCCTTGAGCTTTCATTCTCTCATAAGTAGCACGGTCATGTGTATACAAGTAGTTTCTTTCTTGATTGCTTAACTCTTTAAAGCTCTTTGAAGGTGTCGCAGGAGCTTGCTTGTCTTGAAAGTCCGGCATTGCACCACGAGGAGAATGTCCCATAAGCTTCTCAGCTTCTACCTGTAAAGCTGCTTTCCAGATTGTATCTAGACTGTTAATGCCCATCAGAGTTTCCTCGGCGTTCTTACCTACGAAGCGTGAAGCTAATTCAGTTGGGATTCCTTTTTGGTTAGCTAACTGGAAGGCATAAGCATTTTGCTCTGCAAAGATTGCTTTCTCTTGTTGAGCTTGGAACTGTAACTCTAACTCCTTGATACGTTTTTGCTCTGGAGTATCTGAGGGGTTTGCTGATAAGATAGCCTCTTGGCGAACCTTATCTAAGTTGTTATTTTTCCAAGCATTGATTGCTTGTGAAGCAAATGAATCCTTGATAGGTTGGATCACTTTCTTACCGTCTTCTGTTTCGATAAATGCAGTGAATGCCTCTGGAGTTAAAAGAGTAGACTGTAAAGATTTGCGAACCTCTTCATTGTTTTGAACTAATTCTTGTACCTGCTCTAAAGTTACTTGTACTTCTGTCATTTGTTTTCTCCTTTCGAAGTCCTCTAAGAGTCCTTCCAAGTAGTTTTTTTGTTTTCCTTGAAAGTTTTTACATTCCGTCAAGAAGCGGAACTAATGTGCATCTACAATGTGGATGCAATGGAAGTGAAGGCTCATCTCCAAGACGGTATTTCTTACCGTGCAATGCCGCACACCGTGAACAAGTCCTCTTCTCAAGTGTAGCAAGCCATTCGACTTTTTGGACGCCGTAGTCCTTGAATGAACGTTTTGCGCCCTCATTAGATACCCTTGATACTTCAGTCCTTGCTATTCGGTTAGCTTCATAGTCAGTAAAAGCAACCGCCGCCTGTAAAGCTTTCGTATATTGAGGGATTCCCCAACCTTTGGAGAGTCCCTCTTCTAAGACTTTGTTGAGCTTGTTCCCTAGTCGTATAGACGACTTGAAGACTGAGCTTTGAAAGTCATAGGCACTATATTGAAAACCTGATAAGAATTCTATTGCGAAAGTAGGAAGCTGAGTGAAGCCCCCTAAGATTAGAATCTTATTCATTTCCTCATATGAGTAGTTGGCGTATTGTGCCATCTTCTCAGGTAAAGCATTTGTAAGTTCGATTCCTATCTCTTGTGTTCTCTGTTGAGCTTGGAATGCTAGGGAGGAGAATCTTGCTCTCAATTGCTCTATTGAGATTTTACCTTTTGAGAATTCTTTCTCTAATGATTTAAACTCGGAGATAAGAATATCATTGATGTTGTCATATGAAGCTTTAGCTTTTAAGAGCCATTCTTCCAAGTTGTCATCTATCGAGGTATGAACTTTGAGTGACTCATCAATGAGCCATTGTTGCTTCTTGGATAACATTGATAGTCAACTCCTTGTAGTGATTTTACTTTGTAGGTGGTGGGGTCTTTTCAGTTGGCTTTGGAGGTTGTGCAACTTCTTTACCTTGAGGCGGCTGTAAAGGATTAGCTTTGAAAGGATTGGCACCTGCTTCAGCAGACATTTTCTCTTCAGCTTCTTTCTCAATTTGTTTAACCTCTTCAGCTTCTACGTAGCGAACCATTGGGAACATTGTACGGAGAGTCTTGTATGAGAATAAACCTTCTGGAGCTTTAGAAACCATTTCAGCAATCTCAACTAAGTTTGTAGGAATGTTTCGTGTGAATACGAAAGTGACAAAGTCGTCTGTTTTATCGAGGGAAACTTTATCGAGGAAGTTGAAGATAATTTCATATCGTTTACGGAGGGACTTTTCAAACTTTCTTTCTTTGGCAGATGTCTTGTCTTCCAAGTCTTTGATCTTCATCCGAATAGCTACACCAGATAAGTTAGTAGCAAATTGCTCATCATGTAGGTTTGGAACTTGAGCGAACTTGTGAATATCTTGAGTTAGTCTATTTTTGATATTCTCTAGATGTCTGTCATTAGTATTCTTCTGAAGGAATTCAGCTTTGCCGTCACCATCAATAAGCATAACTCGATTGGCTTTCATTCGAGCGATATCTTCAGAGTCAGTTCCTGTCATATTAGTAAGAACCATATAGCTATCTGCCCAGTATTCAACATCGTTGATTGTATCCGATATGGCAACATTGTAAGAGTCAATTAAAGGGATTACTTTCTCGAAGGAAGAGGCTCTGTCTTCATTGTTTAAATACTCAATAACTGGAAGATACCCAACTCCGTGAGCTTCATCTACTCCGGGTCCGATATCTGCCTCACTAGCTCCATTAAGAGTAAATGAAAACTTAGTAGCAGTTACTTCATCGTAAAGAGTAACACTGAAATGTTTTATCTTTGTAGCTTCATCTACACGCTCACTCCAGACAACAGCCGCAATAGGTTTTTCATCTATCTCCATAGAGTGGAAGACAATACAATTGAGGGGACTTAATGGGATAAATCGTGGGAGGGGTTTTCCTTGTACTTTCTCTCTCCAGTGGAACTCATAAGCATGTCCATACAAGTTAGACAGTCTATCAAGCTCAGAGTTAACGTCATCGACATCATTAAAGTAGTGAATACGTTTGAGGTCTTTCTCTCTGTCCTTGTTGTCAAATAAGACCTGTATAGGTTCGCCTGTAAAGTAAGAAGTAGCCGTGTTTACAATTACTTCTGCAAAGGGATGTCCGATACGGTTATTTGGCTTTGTGTCATCATCAAAGACTCTTGTGTTTATCTTTGTAATATTACGGTGGTACTTCTCTAGAGTTTTATACTCTTCTTGGCGAGGAGCATGTGAGACAATTTGAGATACGACTTCTCTCAAGCTTTTCTTATCTGCTAAGTAATACTTTCGAGGGGATGTAAACACTACAGGGGCGTAATAATTGTAACGGTAATCTTGTAAGTCGATAGCCAAGTTGATTTCTCCTTTCTTCTAATTTTATATACCAAACCCTAATGCGCCTTTCTCCATAGTATTCATACGGTTAGAAGGCATTTCTGGTTCAATGGCATAACGTAAAGCATCTATAAGATGATTGTATGAGTCAATCGGCTTATTAAGATACTCATTAGTTTTCTTATCTTTTTGATACTCATAGTTTTCTAGTTCTTCTATCATGTTTACACATCGAGGGTGAACGATAAGCTTGTACCCTTGGAGGAAGTTCAACCCCCAAAGCACACTATCATTTCCCTTCCGTGCAGGTTTAATCTTTCTAACTCCGTATCGTTTGAGTTCTTCAATACTTTTAGGCTCAGAACTATCTGCAATGATTTCCTGCTTGACATACCCACGGAGCTGTAACTCTTCGAATATCTCAACGTTTGTCATAGCTTTCCGATACATCTCATCAAAGATATAGATTGTTTTAGTTGCTCTATCTACGAAGGTACAAACCAAAGTAGACGGGTCAGCGGAGAATCCAAAGTCCATTCCAAAACGTGAGACGAATCCTTTCTTCATGAGATCAAAATGGTTGAACTCTTGAGTTTCCCAATTATTAAAGACTAGCTTACCGAGTGATGCAAATACTCCGAGGGCATAAATCTTATAGTAGGTAGGATTTGAGCGCATCATATCTTCAAGGGAGTTTATAAAGGAGCTAGTAAGGAATTTATTGTCCTTATAAGTAGTGTGAATAATAGTAGTATCAACAAGCTCGGGGTTACCTTCAAAGAAACGCTTGTATATCCAGTTGGTTTTGGATACTGGATTAAACATCATTACTATCTGATTATTTGGTTTACGAGAACGTAACCGAAGATTCAACTGAGAGAAGTCATCGAGAGTTAACTCGGTAGCTTCTTCTATCATGATGTCATCAATACCTGAAATAGATTTAATCTTTTCAGAATCATCCATTGCTTTGAAAATAAATTGTGATCCATTTGGGAGTGTAATTGTGAAGTTTGACTCTGATACTTTACAGAGGTCGAGGATGTTAAAGCTTGAGAGGGTGTTTTTCAATTCAGCAAAAACAGATTCTCGAATAGTCGCCCCTACTTTACGGACAACCAAACACTTTCGGGGTACAGGGCTTTTAAGGTAAAGAATAACCTGTCGTTGAAATGCAAATACAGATTTTCCACTTCCAGCCCCTCCGTAGAAGAGAAGTAAGCGATTGGTATTGTTCAGAGTAGGGAGATAAACTTCATTGAAGAATCTCTTTTTGAAGACAATCTTTAGAGGTTCTGGCATTGCATCTCTCCTTTCTCGAAACTAGAAAGGTGTTTGCCTTGAGAGGGGACACAAGGTCTTCGGAGGGAGGGGGGGATAAACCTTTCTAGTTCCCAAAAAGGGAGGCGGAGGAGGTAAATCATATTGACAAAAAGACTCTTGAGGAGGGGACTCGTATATCCCTTTAAGGGTTCTCTCAATGTATATAGTGTCTGCTCGCTCGTATCGATACATCAGCCAGTTTTTAATTTATTGAGAACCCTTAAAGGAATCCACGAAAGTGGAGACCTCAGGAGGAAGGATTACTTGAGGTTGATTATCCCTAAAAGGGTTAAGTCCTCTCTTTCATCTGTATACATGATAGCACAACTCGTATATATAAGTCAAGCCTTTTGAGTAAAAAAAAATAAATTTATTTTACTGCTCGCTTACAACCTCAATAGTTTCGTCATCTTCTTCGTCGCTCTCAATGTCAACAATGATGACTTGCTCTTTCTTCTCAATTTGCTTTTCGATCAACATGCCGTATGATTTCATAAGAAGCTCCATTGCTTTCAAGACATCTTTGTTGTCGACCTTTTTGTCAATCTTGTCCCCTCGAGGA
>Ga0256912_1000065_pt1 | contig 25237 bp, 20 predicted proteins | sample MC6MC0765MT_FD_186332 | JGI IMG/M metagenome (GOLD analysis project Ga0256912, IMG submission 186332) | Metatranscriptome of enriched soil aggregate microbial communities from Iowa State University, Ames, United States - MC6-MC0765-MT... | ecosystem: Environmental > Terrestrial > Soil >...
ACGGTCACGCCGTTGGGTCAGACGCGTCCGGGCTGGAAGGTCCTGCGCGTGCTGGGCAACGTCCTGCATCTGGCCGGCTTTGACGATGAAACGTCGGAATCCGTCCGCGACGCCGCGCTGGCGGGTGGCATCGAAGGCCGCCTGTCCAACGACGTCAAGGCGCCGCTGGGTCTGGGCCAAGCCGCAACCGGCCTGGAACGCGTGGCTGATGTGCCGATCTACCGCACCGACGCCATGGTTCGCCGTTCCGAGCCGCTGCAAGCCTCCCCGGCCTCGAAGAAGCCCGCCGCCGCCATGAACGGCCGCACGCTCACCAGCCTTGGCCTGACGGCCGGCGTCAAGGTGCGCGTGACGGGTGCGGAAGGCGCCGTCGAGCTCGAAACCGTGCAGGATGATGCCGTGGCCGATCGCGCCGTGCGCATTTCCGCAGCCTTTGAAAACACCGCAGCCCTGGGTGGCGCATTCGGTCAACTCAGCGTGGAGCGTGCCTGATGGAATGGCTTAATGTTCTTGAGAGCCACGGGCAGGCATTGCTGGGCCCGACGGTCTGGATGGTCCTCTGGACCCTCATCAAGATTGTGATCATCGCTGTGCCGATCATTCTGTGCGTTGCGTACCTGACGTACTGGGAACGCAAAATGATTGGCGCCATGCACGTTCGCGTCGGTCCGAACCGGGTCGGTTTCAAGGGGCTGTTGCAGCCGTTTGCCGACGTGTTCAAGCTGCTGACCAAGGAAGTGGTCGTTCCCAGTCAGGCCAACAAGGTGCTGTTCGTCGTGGCCCCCGTGGTCACGCTGATGCCCGCGCTGGCCGCCTGGGCCGTGGTTCCCTTCGGTCCTGATGTCGTGCTGGCCAACGTCAACGCCGGCCTGCTGTACATCATGGCCATCACGTCGATTGGCGTGTATGGCGTGATCGTGGCGGGCTGGGCGTCGAACTCCAAATACGCGTTCCTGGGCGCGCTGCGCGCTTCGGCACAGATGCTGTCCTACGAACTGGCCATCGGCTTCGTGCTCGTGACGGTGCTGCTGGTGTCGGGCAGCCTGAACATGTCCGAGATCGTCAACGTCCAGAACCGCGGCTGGTTTGCCGACAAGGGCCTGACGTTCATGTCCTGGAACTGGCTGCCGCTGTTGCCGCTGTTCGTGATCTACGTCGTGGCGATCGTGGCGGAAACCAACCGCCACCCGTTCGACGTCGTCGAAGGCGAATCGGAAATCGTGGCCGGCCACATGGTCGAGTACTCGGGTATGGCTTTCGCCCTGTTCTTCCTGGGTGAATACGCCAACATGATCTTGCTGTCCTGCATGGCGTCGATCATGTTCCTGGGCGGCTGGGCTTCCCCGATCGACATCGCGCCGCTGACCTGGATTCCGGGTTGGATCTGGCTGGGTCTGAAGACGTTCGTTGTGGTCTCGTTGTTTGTGTGGTTCCGCGCATCGTTCCCGCGCTACCGCTATGACCAGATCATGCGTTTGGGTTGGAAAATCTTCATCCCGCTGACCGGCGTTTGGCTGGTCGTGGTGGCGATCTGGATGCAGACGCCCTGGAACATTTGGCGCTAAGCCGCCAGGCAGAGGCAGGATATGGAAGCGATCAAAGATTTCTTCGGCAGCCTGATGCTGACCGAGTTGCTCAAGGGCATGCGCCTGACGGGCAAGTACTTTTTCAAGCGCAAGGTGACCTTGCGCTATCCGCAGGAAAAGACGCCCACGTCGGCGCGATTCCGCGGCCTGCACGCATTGCGCCGCTACCCCAACGGGGAAGAGCGCTGCATCGCGTGCAAGCTGTGTGAAGCCGTGTGCCCGGCCTTGGCGATCACCATCGAATCGGACCAGCGTGAAGACGGCACCCGCCGCACCACGCGTTACGACATCGATCTGACCAAGTGCATTTTCTGCGGCTTCTGTGAGGAAAGCTGCCCCGTGGACTCGATCGTGGAAACCCATATCCACGAATACCACGGTGAAAAGCGCGGCGACCTGTATTTCACCAAAGACATGCTGCTCGCCGTGGGCGACCGCTACGAAGCCGACATCGCCCGCCGCCGGGCCGACGACGCTCCTTACCGTTGAAGCCCAGGGTCTGATCCATGACTTTTACCACTGTCCTTTTCTACATACTGGCCGCCGTGCTGGTGATCGCGGCGTTCCGCGTGATCACCGCGCGCAGTCCGGTCACCGCGGTTCTGCACTTGATCCTGGCATTCTCCAACGCAGCCATGCTGTGGATGCTGCTGGGCGCTGAATTCCTGGCGCTGCTGCTGGTGCTGGTGTACGTGGGCGCCGTGATGGTGCTCTTCCTTTTCGTCGTGATGATGCTGGACATCCGCATGGACACCATGCGCCAGGGCATGAAGACCTACCTGCCGCTCGGCCTGGTGATCGGTCTGGTGCTGGTGCTGGAAATGTCGTTCGTGCTGGGTTCCACCTGGTACGGCTCGGGCCCGCAAGCCCCAGTTGCTGGCGACTACAACAACGCTCGCGCACTCGGCGAAGTCATGTACACGCAGTACGTCTATGCCATCGAAGTGGGCGCCGCGTTGCTGCTGGTGGGCATGGTCGCCGCGATTGCGCTGACGCTGCGCCGCCGCCGCGACGTGAAGTACAACGACCCGGTTGCCGCCGTTCGCGTCCGTTCGAAGGACCGCTTCCGCATGGTGAACATGCCCGCCCAGAGCGAGCGCGCCCAAGCCAAGCGTGACGCTTCGTCCGGCGCCGCCGCCGCGCCCCAAGGAGAAAAACAATGACGCTGACGCTGGCTCACTATCTGATCCTTGGCGCGATCCTGTTCGCCATCGGGATCTTCGGCATCTTCCTGAACCGCCGCAACCTGATCATTCTCTTGATGTCCATCGAGCTCGTGCTCCTGGCCGTCAACATGAACTTCGTGGCGTTCTCCAGCTGGTTCGGCGATACCGCCGGCCAGGTGTTCGTGTTCTTCATCCTGACCGTGGCCGCCGCTGAAGCGGCGATCGGCCTGGCCATCCTGGTGCTGCTGTTCCGCAACCTGAACACGATCAACGTTGACGAACTCGATCGCCTGAAGGGCTGACGGGGTATTGGAAGAAAATGTCTAGCTCACCCAATCTCTACTTGCTCATCGCGCTGGCACCGCTGGCCGGAGCAATTCTCGCGGGCCTTTTTGGCACCGGGTTCCTGGGCCGTCCCATCGGCCGCCGCGCGTCCCACGTCATCACGATCCTGGGCGTGCTCATCTCCGCCATCGGTTCGGTGGTGGTGCTGGGCGACGTGCTGAACGGCCTGCGCTTTGACGGCGCGGTCTACACCTGGAGCCTCATCGGCCAGACCAAGCTGGAAATCGGCTTCCTGATCGATCCGCTGTCGGCCATGATGATGGTCGTGGTGACGTCCGTGTCGCTGATGGTGCACATCTACACCATCGGCTACATGGCGGATGACCCCGGCTACCAGCGCTTCTTCTCGTACATCTCGCTGTTCACGTTCTCCATGCTGATGCTGGTGATGTCGAACAACATGGTGCAGCTGTTCTTCGGCTGGGAAGCGGTGGGTCTGGTGTCGTACCTGCTGATCGGTTTCTGGTACACCCGCCCGACGGCCATCTTCGCCAACATGAAGGCATTCCTGATCAACCGCGTCGGTGACTTCGGCTTCGTGCTGGGTATCGGCCTGTTGTTCGCGTACGCCGGCACGATGCACTACGGCGAAGTCTTCGCCCAAGCCGACAAGCTGGCCGCGATGACCCTGCCGGGCTCTGACTGGATGCTGCTGACGGTGGCGTGTATCTGCCTGTTCATCGGCGCCATGGGCAAATCGGCCCAGGTTCCGCTGCACGCCTGGCTGCCTGACTCGATGGAAGGCCCGACCCCGATCTCCGCGCTGATCCACGCCGCCACCATGGTGACGGCCGGTATCTTCATGGTTGCGCGCTTCTCGCCGCTGTTCGAACTGTCGGACGTGGCGCTGTCGTTCATCATCGTGATCGGCGCCATCGGCGCGCTGTTCCTGGGCATCCTGGGCATCATCCAGACGGACATCAAGCGCGTTGTCGCGTACTCCACGCTGTCGCAGCTGGGCTACATGACCGTCGCGCTGGGCGCTTCCGCCTACTCGGTGGCCATTTTCCACCTGATGACGCACGCGTTCTTCAAGGCGCTGCTGTTCCTGGGCGCGGGTTCGGTCATCATCGGCATGCATCACGACCAGGACATCCGCAACATGGGCGGCCTGCGCAAGTACATGCCCATCACCTGGATCACCTTCCTGCTGGGCACGCTGGCGCTGGTTGGCACGCCGTTCTTCTCGGGTTTCTACTCGAAGGAAAACATCATCGAAGCCGCCGGCCACGCTAACGTCTGGGGCGCAAGCTTCGCGTACTACGCCGTGCTGATTGGTGTGTTCGTGACGTCGCTGTACTCGTTCCGCGTGTACTTCCTGGTCTTCCACGGCAAGGAACGCTTTGACACCAGCGACCATGGTCACGGCCATGGCCACGACGATCATGCCCATGACGACCACGGTCACGACGACCACGGCCATCATGGCGGCAAGCCGCATGAGTCGCCCTGGGTGGTGACGCTGCCGCTGATCCTGCTGGCGATTCCGTCGGTGCTGGTTGGCGCCTGGGCGGTTGACCCGATGCTGTTCGGCAAGTTCTTCAACGGCGTGATCACCGTGCTGCCGCAGCATCCGGCCATGCACGAGCTGCAAGAAGAGTGGCACGGCTGGGTCGCCTATGGCCTGCATGCCTTCCAGACCCTGCCGTTCTGGCTGGTTGTGGCGGGTTTCGTCATTGCCTGGTACTGCTACCTGATCAATCCCAAGGTTCCGGCCGCGATCAAGTCCAGCCTGTCTGGCGTGAACAAGGTGCTTGAGAACAAGTACTACGTGGATTGGGTCAACGAGCAGATCATCGCTCGCGGCCTGCGCGCCCTGGGCCGTGGCCTGTGGAATACCGGCGACCGCGGCATCATCGATGGCCTGCTGGTCAACGGTAGCGCCCGCGTGGTGGGCTGGGTGGCTGCGGTCAGCCGCCACCTGCAGTCCGGCTTCATCTATCACTACGCGTTCGCGATGATCATCGGCATCATGGCGCTGGTGACTTTCTTTGTGCTGATTCCCCAATGATGGCAAGCGAGATGGCATCCAACACTTTCCCCTGGCTCACGCTTGCGATCTTTGTCCCGATCGTATTCGGCCTGCTGGTGCTGGCGGTGGGCCGTGACGATCGTCGCGGCCTGACGCGCGGCCTGTCGCTCGTCGGCGCCGTCGCCGGTTTCCTCGTCACGATTCCGCTGTACACCGGTTTTGACAACACCACGGCCGCCATGCAGTTCGTGGAGAAGACTTCCTGGATTGAAGCCTTCAACGTCAACTACCACCTGGGCATCGACGGCATTTCGCTGTGGTTCGTCCTCCTGACCGCGTTCATCACCGTCATCGTGGTGCTGGCGGGCTGGGAAGTCATCACCAGCCGCGTGGCGCAGTACATGGCCGCCTTCCTGATCCTGTCGGGTCTGATGGTGGGCGTGTTCGCCGCGCTGGACGGCATGCTGTTCTACGTGTTCTTCGAAGCCACGCTGATCCCGATGTACATCATCATCGGGGCGTGGGGCGGCGATAACCGTATCTACGCGGCATTCAAGTTCTTCCTGTACACGCTGATGGGTTCGTTGTTGACCCTGATCGCGTTCATCTACCTGTGGCACGCATCGGGTGGTTCGTTCGACATCCTGACCTGGCACAAGGTCAAGCTGGGCCAGACCGAGCAGATCCTGATCTTCGTGGCGCTGCTGGCGGCTTTTGCGGTGAAGGTGCCGATGTGGCCGGTCCACACGTGGTTGCCGGACGTTCACGTTGAAGCGCCCACGGGCGGCTCCATCGTGCTGGCTGCGATCATGCTGAAGCTGGGCGCTTATGGTTTCCTGCGCTTCTCGCTGCCGATCACGCCGGACGCGTCCCACAGCCTGGCTGGCCTGATGATCACCTTGTCGCTCGTCGCGGTGATCTACATCGGCCTGGTGGCGATCATCCAGGAAGACATGAAGAAGCTGGTGGCTTACTCGTCCGTGGCCCACATGGGTTTCGTGACGCTGGGCTTCTTCATCTTCAACACGGCCGGCGTCGAAGGCGCCATCGTGCAGATGATCTCCCACGGCTTCGTGTCGGGCGCCATGTTTATGTGTATCGGCGTGCTCTATGACCGCATGCACTCGCGCCGCATCGCCGATTACGGCGGCGTGGTCAACGTGATGCCGCGCTTTGCGACGTTCTTCATCCTGTTCTCGATGGCCAACAGCGGCCTGCCGGCCACCAGCGGTTTCGTCGGCGAGTTCATGGTGATCATGGGCGCCGTCGAGCACAACTTCTGGATCGGCCTGTTGGCGGCTACCGCCCTGATCCTGGGTGCTTCGTATTCGCTGTGGATGGTCAAGCGTGTGGTCCTGGGCGACATCGCCAATGACCACGTCCGCGAGCTGACCGATATCAACCGCCGCGAATTTGTGATTCTTGGCGTGATGGCGATCGCCGTGTTGTACATGGGGATCTATCCCAAGCCCTTCACCGACGTGATGCACGTGTCGGTCGAGGCCCTGCTGCAACACGTTGCCGTCTCGAAACTGTAAGACAAGACAATGATGCAATCCCAAATCGATTTCGCCCTGGCGACACCGGAAATCCTTCTGCTGGTTTCCGGCCTGGCTATCCTGCTCGTCGACGCGGTCAGCAATCACCCCGAGCGCAAGCCGACGTTCCTGCTGACCATGCTGGTGTTGGGCGTGCTGACCGTCGTGTCGGCCGTGCAATGGAAGAACGGCGTTGCGGGCGCGACCTTCAACGGCCTGTACGTCACCGACGAACTGTCGCACCTGCTGAAGATCGCGTCCTACATCGCGGTGGGCGCCACGCTGGTTTACGGCCGCGTTTATGCGCAAGTCCGCGACATGCTCAAGGGCGGCGAACTTTACGTCCTGACGCTGTTCGCGCTGCTGGGCCAGATGGTCATGATTTCCTCCGGGAACCTGATCTCCATCTACCTGGGCCTGGAACTGATGTCGCTGGCGCTGTATGCGCTGATCGCATTGCGCCGTGATGACGTCGTCGCCACCGAAGCCGCCATGAAGTACTTCGTGCTGGGCGCGTTGGCTTCTGGCTTCCTGCTGTACGGCATGTCGATGGTGTACGGCGCCACGGGTCACCTGGACCTGGCTGAAGTGTCCAAGGTCATCGCCGCTGGCAAGGCCGAGAAGATGGCGCTGGTGTTCGGCATCGTGTTCCTGGTGTCGGGCCTGGCGTTCAAGCTGGGCGCCGTGCCGTTCCACATGTGGGTGCCGGACGTCTACCAGGGTTCACCGACTGCGGTCACGCTGATCCTGGGCGGTGCGCCCAAGCTGGCGGCCTTCGCCATCACGCTGCGTCTGCTGGTGGACGGCCTGCATGGCCTGGCCGCCGACTGGCAGCCGATGCTGATGATCCTGGCCGTGTTGTCCTTGGCCATCGGTAACCTGACCGCCATTGCACAAACCAACTTCAAGCGCATGCTGGCTTACTCGACCATCTCGCACATGGGCTTCGTGCTCTTGGGCCTGATGTCGGGTTCGGTCGCGGGCAAGCCGGAACTGTCGTCCGCCGCCTATGGCGCGTCGCTGTTCTACATGCTGACCTACGTGCTGACCACGCTGGCGAGCTTCGGCATCATCCTGCTGTTGTCGCGCCAGGGTTTCGAGTGCGAGCACATCGACGACCTGAAGGGCCTGAACCGCCGCAGCCCGTGGCATGCCGCCATCGTGCTGCTGCTGATGTTCTCGTTGGCCGGTATCCCGCCGCTGGTGGGCTTCTACGCCAAGCTGGCCGTGTTGCAGTCGCTGGTTAGCGCCGGCCACGTGACGCTGGCCGTGGTGGCCGTGCTGTTCTCGCTGATCGGCGCGTTCTACTACCTGCGTGTCGTCAAGGTCGTGTACTTCGACGAACCGGCAGCGGACGCCGCCCCGATTGTCGCCACCTGCGGTCAACGCGGCCTGCTGTCGATCAACGGCGCCATGATGCTGGTGCTGGGCTTGTTGCCCGGTGGCCTGATGGCGCTGTGCGTGCAAGCCATTCGTTCGTCGCTGAGCCTGTAAGCAGAACGCAGCCATGAACCAGACGCTGGCGGTATGGCTGTTGATTGCGCTGGCTTTGGTCAGCGCAAACCTCCCGTTCCTGACGGAGCGGGTGTTCGCCGTATTGCCCTGGAAGCAGGGCGGGGCGGAAGCGGTCAAGCCGTTCTGGATGCGCCTGATCGAAGTGCTGGTGTTCTACGCCATCGTCGGCGGGCTGGGCTTTGCGTTTGAGTCCACGCTGGGGAATCGCTTTTCCCAGACTTGGGAGTTCTACGCCATCACCTTGAGTTTGTTCCTGGTGTTGGCGTATCCCGGCTTCGTATACCGCTATCTGTTCAAACGCCACCCCCGTTTGCGCACCTGAAGGCCCGCCAATGTGTCAAACGCCCCGTCTGGGGCGTTTTTCTTTTGTGGACGTGGAAAGTGATCCGCCAACGCTCGCCCCGCGTGGCGGAGGCAGCAAAGGGCTTTCCGGGGTGTCCCTGGTTGTGGTGGGATAAACAACTGCGCGAATGCCCGCGGCTATTTATCCGGCACTATTAAGCGTCGCTATAAGCAGTTATATATAGCGATCATCGCCGATCAAGTGTTGTATTTTTATCTTTTCAACGCGTCGATGGCTTTCATTCAGGTTTCATTCAGCGCCCAAGATCAAAATCGCAACCGGTAAAAAAACAAGAATCGTTGCTATTTACGTTCTGGAGAAGCTGGTTTGAAGCCCCAAGATTCGTATTCCCTGAATACGCTCACTACCTCGCTGGCCGCCGCCATTGCCGCGCCCGCCCTGTTCATCAGCCCCTACGCTGCCGCCCAAACCGCTGACGCGGGCGTGACGCAGCTGTCGCCGGTTCGCGTGGAAGGAGAAGGGTCGGCGTACCAGACCACGACCGTTCCGTCGCCGAAGATGACGGCGCCGCTGCTGGATACGCCGCGCACGGTGCAGGTCGTGCCCAAGCAGGTGATTCAGGATCAAGCCGCGTCAACGTTGCAGGACGTGCTGCGCAACTCGCCGGGCATCACGTTCGGTGCGGGCGAAGGCGGCCGCCCGGGCGGTGACTTGCCGATCATTCGTGGCCAGAACTCGGCGGGCAGCTTGTTCCTGGACGGCATTCGCGACTCCAGCACGCAAGTGCGCGACACCTTCAACCTTGAGCAGGTGGAAGTGATCAAGGGGCCGGATTCGGTCTACGCCGGCCGTGGTGGCGCCGGTGGCAGCATCAACATGATCAGCAAGACGCCCAAGGCGACGGACTTCACCGAAGCCACCGCGCAGATCGGTACGGACAATAACTACCGCGCCACGATCGACAGCAACTGGCGTCTGGACGAGAAAGCCGCATTCCGCTTGAACGTCATGGGCAACAAGGGTGATGTGGCCGGCCGCGACAACGCGGTGGATTTCGAGCGTTGGGGCGTAGCGCCGTCGTTGATGCTGGGTGTGGGTACGCCGACCCGCATCACGCTCAGCTACTACCACTACCAAGACGACAGCATGCCGGATTACTCCATCCCGTATGACCCGAAGACGGGCCAGCCGGTGACGGAAACGATGGGCGTCAGCCGCAAGACGTTCTACGGCCTGACGGGCCGCGACTTCATGAAGACGCGTGATGATGTTGCCACCGTCGACTTCCAGCACGACTTTTCTGACAAGCTGCAACTGCGCAACGTGACCCGCTACGGCCGTGGCACCACGGACTTCGCCGCGACCAACCCGGACGATAGCAAGGGCAACGTGGCCAACGGCCTGGTGTACCGCGCGTTGAAGTCGGGCTACTACGTGACCAAGAGCTTCGCGAATCAGACCGATCTGACGGGCGAGTTTGACACCGGCAGCCTGAAGCACACGTTCGACCTGGGCTTCGAATACAGCAACATCAAGCAGAACAAAGACGGCTACACCGAAACCGGTGTGCCCTCGGGCGGCAGCAATTGCGTGACCGCCACGACGAACGGCCGCAACACCTACGCCAACCCGGCGTTGTGCGCCTCGTTGTGGAACCCGGACCCCGGCACCGACTACCCCGGCAGCCTGCAACGCAACGACAACCCGGCGCGCTACAACACGGACACGGTGGCGGTCTACGGCTTTGACACCATCAAGTTCAACGAACAATGGCAAGCCAGCGTCGGCGCCCGTTGGGACAACTACCGCACCAGCGGCAGCAACATCGCCGCCGGCCGCAACGACCCGGCTGGCACGCCCGCTTTCTATAGCACCAGCCGCGAAGACAGCCTGTTCAACTACCAGTTGGGCCTGGCCTACAAGCCGCTGCCCAATGGCACGATCTACGCCACCTACGGCACGTCGTCCACGCCGTCGGCCATCGCCGCAGGCGCGATCAGCGACGCAACATCGCTGTCGACTTCGTCGCTTGCGCCTGAAAAGAGCCGCACGGTGGAAGTGGGCACCAAGTGGCAGGTCTTCGAAGACCGCCTGACGCTGTCCGCCGCGGCATTCCACGACACGCGCAAGAACACCAGCGTGGCCGTGTCCGCCACCGAAGTGGCGCAAGTGGGCGAGGCCAAGGTGCGCGGCATCGAACTGGGCTTCTCGGGCAGCATCACGCCCAAGTGGAACGTGTTCGGCGGCTACACCTTCATGGACAGCGAAATGACCAAGGGCGCCTACAACAGCGGCGCCGTCGGCCAGGATCTGCCCAACACCCCGCGTAACGCCTTCAGCCTGTGGACCACCTACAAGGTGCTGCCCAAGCTGACGGTGGGCGGCGGCGCGTACTACGTGGACAAGGTGTACGGCAATTCAGACGCCACGAAAAACGCCGATGGCACGCCCAAGGCGCGCTGGGTGCCGTCGTACTGGCGCTTTGACGCGATGGCGGCCTACGAATTCAACGACCACTTCTCGGCGCAGTTGAACGTGCTGAACCTGTTCGACGAAACGTACTACACGAAGGCTTACGCGGCGCACTATGCGGCGCTGGGTACGGGCCGCGCGGCTCTGTTGTCGCTGAAAGTCCGGTATTGATCAGTAGCGGGAATGAAAAAGCCACCTGAGCAAGGTGGCTTTTTTTTGCTTGGCGGATACGCGATCAGCGGGTCAGCTTTCAAACCAGTTCAGCACGCCATCCAAACCCGTCACGTTCAGCGCGAAACGCGTCTGCTCGCGCACCAGCGGCTTGGCGTGATAGGCGACGGGGAAGCCCGCGGCCCCCAGCATCAGCAAGTCGTTGGCGCCGTCGCCCATGGCGATGATCTGTTCCTTTGTGGCGCCGTGCGTGCGGGCGAACTCGCGCAGGTAGACCGCCTTGGCTTGCGCGTCGAGGATGTCGCCCACGACGTTGCCGGTCAACAGGCCGTTGTCGATTTCCAGGGTGTTGGCGTGCGCGCTGTCCAGATTCAGGCGTTCGCGCAGGCGGTCCGTGAAGAAGGTGAAACCGCCGGAGACCAGCAGCACTTTGATGCCCGCGGCCTGCGCCGTGGTGATCAGACGTTCAGCGCCCGGGTTCAGGCGCAGCTTTTCCACATAGACCTGCTCCAGCGCTTCGGCCGGCACGCCCTTGAGCAGGGCCACGCGGCGGCGCAGGCTTTCGGCGAAGTCTTTGATTTCGCCGCGCATGGCGGCTTCGGTGATCTCGGACACTTTGTCCTTCACGCCCACCACGCCCGCGATTTCATCGATGCACTCGATGTTGATCAGCGTGGAATCCATGTCCATCGCCAGGACCTTGCAGTCAGACAGCTTCAGGCCGGCGGGCACGAACGCAACGTCGACGCCGTTGTTATTCGCCCAGGCCACGACTTCGGCTTGCGTCAGGGCATCGTGCTGCACGTCGAGCAGGCGCGCGGCAGTGTTGCTGATGCGCGCCACGCCCTGGGCCTGAGCCAGTGCGGCCAGCTGCTCCGCCTGTTCGATGCGCAGGCCGGGGGATTGAACGACAAGGTGATGGGTGGTCATAAGTTGTAGAGGGGTAGCTGGTATTACTTCAGGGCGCGCAGCACGGCGCGCACGGCGTCAGCGCGGGCGGGAATTTGCGCTGCCTTGATCTCAACCCGCAATTTATCCTGTCCGGCCAGTTTGATGTTGCGCTGGCGCTGCACGAGTTCGATGATCTTGGCGGGGTCCACCGAGGTCTTCGGCCCAAATTGAAGCAGGGCCTGTGTTTCGCTGGCGTCGATCTTCACGATGCCCAGCGGTTGGGCGGCCAGACGCAGGCGGTGCGTGGTCAGTAGCGTCTGCGCCGCTTCGGGCAGCTTGCCGAAGCGGTCGATCAGCTCTTCCTGGATGTGGATCAGATCGTCTTCGTCCGCCGCATGGGCCAGGCGCTTGTAGATGCCCAGGCGCGCGTGCACGTCGGCGCAATAGTCCGACGGCAGCAGCGCAGGCGCGTGCAGATTGACTTCGCAGGCCAGGTTGAAGGGCGCGTCCAGGTCCGGCTCTTCGCCGGCGCGCAGCGCGCGCACCGCTTCGTTGAGCATCTCGTTGTACATCGAGAAGCCCACTTCCTGGATGTTGCCCGACTGCGAATCGCCCAGCACTTCGCCGGTGCCGCGGATTTCCAGGTCGTGCATGGCCAGGTAGAAACCGGAACCCAGTTCCTCCATGGCCTGAATGGCTTCCAGGCGCTTCTTCGCGTTGGTGGTGATGGCGTCTTCGCCCGGCGTCAGCAGGTAGGCGTAGGCCTGGTGGTGCGAACGCCCGACACGGCCGCGCAGTTGGTGCAACTGCGCCAGCCCAAAGCGGTCGGCGCGGTGGATCACGATGGTGTTGGCGCTGGGCACGTCAATGCCCGTCTCGATGATGGTGGTGCAAAGCAGCACGTTATAGCGCTGCTGATAAAAGCCCTTCATCACCTGTTCCAGCTCGCGCTCGGGCATTTGGCCGTGGGCGACCGCGATGCGGGCTTCGGGCACCAGCTCTTCCAGCCGCGCGCGCCGGTTGTGGATGGTCTCGACTTCGTTGTGCAGGAAGTAGCACTGCCCGCCGCGCTTGAGTTCGCGCAGCAGGGCTTCGCGCAGCGTGCTGCCGTCTTCGCGGCGCACGAAGGTTTTGATGGCCAGGCGCTTCTGCGGCGCGGTGGCGATGACAGAGAAGTCGCGGATGCCTTCCAGCGACATGCCCAGCGTGCGGGGAATGGGCGTGGCGGTTAGCGTCAGCACGTCGACCTCGGCACGCAGCGACTTCAGCGCTTCCTTCTGGCGCACGCCAAAGCGGTGTTCTTCGTCGATGATGACCAGGCCCAAACGTTTGAACTTCACATCTTTGGACAGGATCTTGTGCGTGCCGATAACGATATCGACCCGGCCATCGTTGATGCCTTCGATGGCGGCGGCCACTTCCTTGGCCGAGCGGAAACGCGACAGCTCCACGACGCGCACGGGCCAGTCGGCGAAGCGGTCGGAGAAGGTCTGGGCGTGTTGTTCGGCCAGCAGCGTGGTGGGGCAGAGCAGGGCGACCTGTTTGCCATTGGCCACCGCGAGGAAGGCGGCGCGCAACGCGACTTCGGTCTTGCCAAAGCCCACGTCGCCGCAGACCAGGCGGTCCATGGGACGGCCCGACGTCATGTCGGCGATGACGGCTTCGATGGCGGCGGCCTGGTCAGCCGTTTCCTCAAAGCCGAAGCCTTCGGCAAACGCCTGGTAGTCGTTCAGCGGAAGATTGAAGGCGAAGCCTTCGCGCGCGGCGCGCTGCGCATACAGGGCCAGCAGTTCCGCAGCGGTGTCGCGCACTTGCTTGGCGGCCTTGCGGCGCGCCTTGTCCCATTGGCCGGAACCCAGCTGGTGCAGCGGCGCGGCTTCCGGATCGGCGCCGCTGTAGCGGGCGATCACGTGCAGCTGCGACACCGGCACATACAGCGTGCTGCCGTTGGCGTACTCAAGATGAAGGAACTCCATCTCGCCTTCGCCCATGTCCATGTTGACCAGGCCGTGATAGCGGCCGATGCCGTGCTGCGCATGAACGACCGGGTCGCCCGCGCGCAGTTCGGACAGGTCGCGCACCATGGCTTCGACGTTGCTCGCGCGTTCCTGGTCGCGCTTGCCGCGCCGGCCGGTGGTGGCAAGACCCGGGTACAGGTCGTTTTCGGTCAGGAAGGCCAGGTTGGCCTGGGGCAGCCCGAAGCCGGTCGTCAGCGGCGCGGCGACGATACCGAAATTGGCGTCCGACGCGAGGAACGCTTCGATGGTGTCCGGCTGCGCATCCGGCGTGACGCCATATTCATTCAGCATCTGCACCAGGGTTTCGCGGCGGCCGGCGAAGTCCGCGCACAGCAGCACGCGGGTGTGCCGCGTTTGCACCAGCGCGCGCAGCTTGGCGATCGGGTCGTCTGAACGGCGTGCGACGCTGACGTCTGGCACGGGGCGGAAATCAGGATGCGGCTCGCCTGCCGACAATGACAGGCGGCGGAAGTCCTTCAGCCGGGTGTAGAGCGTTTCGCTGTCCAGGAACAGGGCCGACGGCGGCAGCACGGGGCGCTCGCGGTCGCTCTTCAGGAAGCTGTAGCGGCTGGAGGTGTCTTGATTAAAGCGCTGGATGGCGTCGTCGATGTCGCCAACCGTGACGGTGACCGTTCCCGTCGTCAGATAGTCAAACAAGGTTGCCGTTTCTTCAAAGAAGAGCGGCAGGTAGTACTCGACGCCGGCAAAGGGGATGCCGTTGCCGATGTCTTTATAGGGCAGGGCGCGCGAAGGGTCACCTTCGAAGACTTCACGGAAACGCGCGCGAAAGCGCGTGCGCGAATCCTCGTCCATGGGGAACTCGCGGCCCGGCAGCAACTGGACTTCGCGCACCGGGTACAGGCTGCGCTGCGTGTCCACGTCAAAGCTGCGGATGGTTTCGATTTCGTCGTCGAACAGGTCCAGCCGGTAAGGCACGACCGAACCCATCGGGAACAGATCGATCAGCCCGCCGCGCAGGCAAAATTCGCCGGGCGCGGTCACTTGCGTGACGTGGTTGTAGTTGGCCAGCGTCAGCTGCGCGCGCAGGGCGGCTTCGTTCAGCTTGTCTTTCTGCTTGAACGAAAACGTGTAGGCCGCCAGGAACGAGGGCGGCGCCAGACGATAGAGCGCGGTGGTGATCGGCACCGTCAGCACGTCCACCGTCTTCATCATCAGCGAATGCAGTGTGTGCAGGCGCTCCGAGATCAAGTCCTGGTGCGGCGAGAACGCGTCGTAAGGCAGCGTTTCCCAGTCAGGCAGCTGGCGCACGCGCAGGTCCGGGGCGAATAGCTGAATTTCTTCTGCCAGGCGCTGGGCCTCGAGCGGTTCGGCCGTCAGGATAACCAGCGGCGCGGACGCCTGCCTGGCCAGATCCGCCAGCAGCCAGGCGTCTCCCGAGCCTGGCGGACGGGGTTGCGCATAGCGCGCGCCGGGTTTCAGCGCGGACAGAGTCGGGGCGGTCGCAGGGACCGGCGGCGCGGCGGTGATAGGAGAAGTGGGGGCGGGCATCAGGGTGGAAGCAGGCATCAAGCGGAAGATTATAAAATCACCGCACCATGTCTGACTCAATCATTGCAATCGTTCCCGCTGCGGGCGTCGGCGCCCGCGCCAGCCACCCCGGTGCGGAGCCCGTGCCCAAACAATATCGTCCATTGGCCGGACAGCCCATGTTGCGCCACGCGGTGCAGGCGCTGCTGGCCGATGACCGAGTTTCCCAGGTGCGCGTGGCGGTAACGCCGGGCGATGGCTGGGTGGACGCGGCGCTGGCCGGCCTGCCGCGCACGGTGTGGCGGGCCTGCGGCGGGGCGACTCGCGCGGATACCGTCGAAGGCGCGTTGGCCGACAGCGGTGTGGCTGATGACGTTTGGGTGCTGGTTCATGATGCGGCGCGCCCCGGTTTGCCCGCGGCCGCGCTGCGCCGCCTGATCGACGCCTGCCTGGCGGACCCGGTGGGCGGTCTGCTGGCGCTGCCCGTGGCGGACACGGTCAAGGGCGGCCACGACCGGGTCGAGCGCACGCTGGACCGCAATGGCTTGTGGCTGGCGCAAACGCCGCAGATGTTTCGGGCCGGCGTGCTGCGCGATGCGCTGGCGGCGGCCTCCGTAAATGGCGTGACCGTCACCGACGAGGCCTCGGCCCTGGAAGCGGCCGGTTATGCGCCATTGCTGGTTCCCGGCGCCTTGCGCAATTTCAAGGTGACGTGGCCAGATGATTTCGAACTGATGGAAAAATGGTTATGAGCATTCCTTTTCGCGTCGGGCAGGGCTTTGACGTACACGCATTGGTCGAAGGCCGCCCGCTGATCATCGGCGGGGTCACGATTGCCCACACGCATGGTTTGCTGGGGCATTCGGATGCGGATGTGCTGCTGCACGCCGTGACCGACGCGCTGCTGGGCGCGGCTGGCCTGGGCGATATCGGCCGCCACTTTCCCGATACGGACCCGGCCTTCAAGGGCGCCGACAGTCGCGTGCTGCTGCGCGAAGCCATGGCGCGCGTGCGCCGTGCAGGGTGGACGCCGGTGAATATCGACGCCACGATTCACGCCCAAGCGCCCAAGATCGGCCCGCACGCGCCGGCCATGGTGGCGAATATCGCCGCCGATCTCGGTTTGGCAGAGACCGAGATCAATATCAAGGCCAAGACCAACGAAGGCTTGGGGTATCTGGGCCGCAAGGAAGGCATTGCGGCCACGGTGGTTGCGCTATTGGCCCGCGCGTAAACCTGAACACGGTCCGACGCTAATGCAATGAAATTCCATTGCATTTACTTTGCTATACATCTTTAACAAATAAATAAGCGGGTCGGATTGATCTGGAATATTCTGCGCACCTCAATCTGCCTACATAGAGAAATTCAGATGCGTTTACGCGGCGTCGCCCTGTTTTCGGTCCTTGTTGCTGCGGCTTCGCCCGCGCACGCTGAGTTTGAACAACAGCTGGGACCCCTGGCAGGCGCCGTCAGACAGCAGATGCTGCAAGGCTGGACCGCCGCCGTGCAGGATGGCTGGTTCACGTTGCGCAACCCGGCCACGGCCGGCAGCGAACAAACGCTTTATCTTTCCGTGGGACCCGCGCCGGAACAGGGCCGCGTGACCGATGTGAATGTGGTCGTCAATTCGCAGAACCCGAAGGCGTCGATTGGCGTGGCGCTGAATAATCGCGCGAAGAAAAGCCTGTGCCTGATCGAAATTACGGCGGACAAGAGCACGATTCTGTTCTGTCTTGAAGGCCAGAACCGTCGCGATATCGCAACGGTTCCCAATCTGGCGAAGCTGGATGGCTCGGACCGCATCAAGGTGGTCGAGTTGCCGGGCGCGGCCCGCTTCATCGTGAACGGCAAGATCATTGGCGACGTCACGGATTCGTCGGCGGTGGGCGGCGACATCGGCATCATGGCCTATGACATCGGCACGTTCGGCATTGCGGATTTTTCGATCAATACCGACCTGGCTCCCCGGCAGGGCGCGCCCGCGCAGCAAGGCAGCGGTTTGCCCCCGCGTAGTGGCGCTACGGCGCCGCAACCTGCCGGCTTGCCTCCGCGTGGTGGCAGCGGTGGTGGCGCCAGCGCGCCGCAGACCAAGCAGGCGCCCGCGCCCGCCCAATCCGACAGCTCGGGCTTGCCCGGTGCGGGTCCGTACCCCCGGTTTGGCGGCGATACGCTGCGTATCGTGTCCGTGTACATCGGCATCATGCGCAGCATTTTCATGCACGAATTCGGCCATGCGCTGATCGGCGAACTGGAACTGCCGTCGACCGGCGCCGAAGAAGACGCGGTCGATATCTACGCGGCGCTGCAAATCGTTGAGCCGACGATGTACCCGTCGAACGACAAAGACGTGAACACCATGGCGCGCGACGCCGCAACCTACGCCGCCTTGCAGTGGTATTACAGCGGCAAGCTGGCGGAAAGCCGGGGCGCGTCGGAAACGTCGGCCTGGCAGGACGAGCACACGGGCGACTTGAAGCGCTTTCGCAACATGCTGTGCATCATGTACGGCGGCAACCCGTCGGTGTTTGAATCGGTGGCCAAGCACGTGGGGCTGGAAGACCGGACCAAGGCCCGTTGCGCTGACGAATTCAACAAGCAGAACCGTGCGTGGCGCAGAATCCTGGCGCCGCACACCCGTGTTGGCACGTGGTCGCCTGATGGGCAGCAGCCGGCCAATGCGCCCGGTGCGCCGGTCAACGTCACCTTCGAGCGGTCGTCGCGCAAGATCGGCAATCTGTTCGCCAACAATCTTTCCGAAGCCATCACCAACAACATCAAGCTGCTTGGGCAGACCTATGTGTTGCCCCGGCCGGTGAACGTGGTGTTCAAAGACTGCGGCAAGCTCAACGCCTGGTACAACCCGCGCGAAGGCTCGATCACCATGTGCTATGAGCTGATCGAAAACATTGCTGTGATGATTTCCGACATCGAAATGGGCACGGTGGGCGGTGAAGTAGCGGCCAAGGATGGCGGGCGCGCGCCGCAGCAGCAACCCCAGCAGCAGCCCCGGCAGTCGTCGCCGGGTCAGGGCATGCCGCCCAGCCCCATTGATGAGCTGGCAGACATGGGCGTGCCGCCTACGTCGTTGCTGTTCGCCGCGCCGTATAAAGGTCCGACGCCGAACCAGATTTTCCGCGCGAAGCTGGTTACCACGGGCGACCTGGTCGGCATGATCAAGAACGACAAGAATCTGCTGATCGTCGATACCAGCGGGCTGGCCGACACGCTGCCCATCTCCTATCCGCTGCCGGATGCGGGCTCGGACGGCAGCGTCACGGACCAACTGCAAAGTGCGCTGGATTCCTGGCTGCTGAAAAAAGCGAACAACAATCGCGGTGCGTCAGTGGTGTTTGTGGGCGCGGGCATGAACGACCGTTCGTCCTACAACGCGGCATTGCGCGCCGGTTCGCTCGGCTGGTCCGCCTACTGGTATCGCGGCGGTGTTCAGGCCTGGGTCTCGAACGGCTTGCCGACCACCTCGGATATGGCGAAGAAGAACTAAGCGCGGGGCCAAGCGCTTCTTCCAAACAAAAACCCGCCTGTTTGCACAGGCGGGTTTTTTGTTGGCTGGCAGCTTGCGCGGCTTACTTGCCTTGAGCAGCCAGGGCGAGCGCAGCGGCGTTGACCACGGCGGCGATACGGCCGGCGTCGCGCAGCTGTTCGGTCGACAGGCCGTCGTTCTTCAGGTTTTCATAGTGCGAGGCCACGCAGAAATGGCACTTGCCAATGATGGATGCCACCAGCGCAAACAGTTCGAAGCGCTTCTTCTCCACGCCGCCATGGGTGGCGTAGGCGTTCATGCGCAGTTGGGCCGGCAGGCTTTTCAGGTTGGCGTCGCCCGTCATTTCGACGTAGGGATACCAGGTGTTGTTCATGCCCATCAGCGCCGAGGCGGTCAGCGCGGCATTCGCGTCGCCTTCGGACAGGCCGCTCTTGAAGGCTTCGACCAGCACCGGGCTGCGCGCAGCGTAAGCGGCGGACAGGGCGGCGCCAACGGCGTCTTCAGGCGCAAGCGTCGAACGGGCAATGACGGCGTCCAGATTCAGGCGGATGTCCTTGGCCCAATCCGGCAGCTGTTCCTTAATGGTCGTAAGAAATTCCATAGTTTTTACCTATAATCTAGAGCAATTAAAGCCCAGCGCCGGGCCTGCAAGCAGACCCTTGGCCGGGCTGGAAATTACAGCGTAGCGCCGCCAACCGTACGGTTGCACGGGCACAGCTCATCGGTTTGCAGACCGTCGAGCAGACGCAGAACTTCTTCCGGGTTACGGCCGACGTTCAGGTTGTTCACCGAAACGTGCTGGATCGTGTTGTCCGGATCAACGATGAACGTGGCGCGCAGAGCAACGCCAGCACCCTTTTCACGGACGCCCAGTTGGTCGATCAGGGCACCGGTGGTGTCGCCGAATTGGTAGTGACCCAGCTTGTTCAGGTCCGGGTGCTCACGACGCCATGCCAGCTTGACGAATTCGTTGTCGGTGGAGCCGCCCAGCAGGACGGCGTCGCGGTCTTCGAAATCCTTGGCCAGCTTGTTGAAGCCGACGATTTCGGTCGGGCACACAAACGTGAAGTCTTTCGGGTAGAAGTAGATCACCTTCCACTTGCCGGGGAACGAGCTTTCGGTGATGTCTTCAAACGCCGACACGCCATTTTCTTCGTGCTGGTTGAAGCCGGGCTTGACGCCGGTGACCTTGAAAGGCTCGAGTTTGTCGCCAACAGTTTTCATGTTTACTCCCAGTAGTTGTTGGTGGAAATAAGGCAGTGCCTTAAACCATAAATTCTACGCTATGGATTATCGTTGTCTAATTGATAATTCCTAAACTTGGCTTTGGGCAACTCTATCCGCGCGGTCAGTCCGCCGCCTTCACGAGGCAGCATCCGCAGCGCGCCGCCCACGTGCTTGAGCAGGCGTTCAACAATGGCCAGACCCAGGCCCGCGCCGCTGACGCCAGTACGCGCTGCTTCGCCACGCGAGAAGGGCCGCAGCAGCCGGTCCACGTCTTCGGGGGCGATGCCGGGGCCGCGGTCTGAAACCTCGATCACGATCATCGCGCCTTCAGCTTGCAGTGTCATGACCAAATGCGCCATGCCATCGCTGGAACGGCCATAACGGCGGGCGTTCTCGATCAGGTTGCTGACCACGCGCTTCAAGTCCAGCGCCGTGATGCGCGCGCGCAGGCCTTGTTCCAGAGACGCGTCGAGCTCGCCGCCCAGCGACGCCGTGTGGCTGCGTTCGCGTTCGTAGAGCTCGGCCAGGACGGCGGAAATATCAGTTGCCAGCTGGGGCAATGTGCCGGCCGGGCGCGCGTATTCCATCAGTTGCCCGATGCTGTGGTCGATCTGCCCAAGGTCTTCGTCGATGGCCTGGCGCGCGTCTTCCGACACGCCACTGAGTTCGATTTCCAGCCGCATCCGCGCAAGCGGAGTTCGCAAGTCGTGTGAAATCCCCGCCAGCATCAGTTCCCGGTCGGCCTCGGCTTGCCGCAGATCTTTGGCCATCCGGTTGAAGGAGGCGTTCAGGTCGCGGATTTCAAGCGGGCCTTGTTCGGGCAGCGCCGCCGGCGTTTCGCCGCGCGACAGCACTTGCGCCGCGCGCGCCAGCCGCGACAGGGGCCGGTTCACGAAGCCCACGCTGACCGCCGCACCGACAAGGGAAAGCAGCAACGCGGTCGCGCCCCATCCCAGCCATTCGATCCCGCCCGTCAACCCGATCTGCTCGCGCTCGAACACCAGCCAATACAGATCTTTTTCAATCTGGAAGCTGACCCAGAACCCAGGCACCTGATTCACGCCCCAGGCAATCTGCGTTTCCGGGCCGAAGCGCGTGCGGATGTGCTGGGCAACGCGTTGCCAGTAGTCGTCGTCAGGGAGGGCTTCGGCAAAGTCGGTGACTTCGCGCGGGTAGACCTGGATGCCTTCGTTGGTGGCCAGGTCCAGCAGGAGCTTGCTGCGTTCGCCGTTATGCGAGTAGATCAGCGCCGTGCGTGTGATATTGACGGCCGTGATCACCCGCTGCGCCATTTGATTGGCGCGCGGCCCCAGCTCCATGCTGAAGAAGACTTGTAGCCACGCCCCCAGGCTCACCAGCATCAGCGCGGCGAGCAACAGGAACGTGCGGCCGAACAAGCCGAGCCGCAAACGTGAAGTCAAGTTCCTGAAGGTTCTGCGCAAGCGGGGCACGAGGCTGCGCTCCTGCCCGGGGCGGGCGAGCCGATCAGCTACCACCGTCCGGCACAAACACGTATCCGAGACCCCAAACGGTCTGGATGAACACGGGCTTGGACGGATTGGGTTCGATCAATTTGCGCAGGCGCGAGATCTGAACGTCGAGGCTGCGATCGAAAGCTTCGTATTCGCGGCCACGCGCCAGTTCCATGAGCTTGTCGCGGGACAGGGGAATCTTCGGATGGCGCGCAAATACCTTGAGCACCGAGAATTCACCGGTGGTGATCGGCACTTGTTCACCGTTGCGCGTGAGCGTGCGGGTGGACAAGTTCAGCACGTACGGGCCGAAGGCGATGGACTCGTTTTCCTGGCTGGGAGCGCCGGGATGTTCCTCGGTACCGCGGCGGCGCAGGATCGCGTTGATCCGTGCCAGCAGTTCCCGGGGGTTGAAGGGTTTGGACAGGTAATCGTCCGCGCCCATCTCCAGGCCCACGATGCGGTCGATTTCTTCCGCCTTGGCCGTGAGCATGATGATGGGGGTATTGTCGTGGCCACCGCGCAACCGGCGGCAGATGGACAGGCCATCTTCGCCGGGCAGCATCAGATCCAGCACAAGCAGATCAAAATGCTCGCGTTGCCAGAGTTTGCCCATCTCTTTGGCGTCTTCGGCAACGAAAACGTTGAATCCCTGCTCGGACAAATACCGGCGCAGCAAATCGCGCAAGCGCGGATCATCGTCAACGACGAGGATTTTTCGGGTGGGGGTGGTGTTTTGCGTATTCATGGCCGGAAATGTAACAGTGACAAGAACCAGCGGCTAGTGGGCGTTCACAAGATATTACACATTGCGAACCATGGTTGAAATCCCCCTTACAACCGGGGGACAAGTCGCGGTATTTCGTACAATCTGCATCTATGGAACTAAACCTGCTGGCTTTGGAAACGTCTTCGTCCCGTTGTGGGGTGGCCCTTTTGCGGGCGGTCGATGGCCGCCTGGTGGTCAGTACCCGCGAACACGAGGGGTCTCAGGAGCATGCGGAACGCCTCTTGCCGATGGCAAATGAGCTGTTGGCGGAGTCTGGATTGGCTCCCGCCGCCTTGCATGCCGTGGCGTTTGGCCAGGGGCCGGGCGGCTTTACGGGCCTGCGCGTCGCTTGTGGCGTTGCCCAGGGCATGGGGCTAGGCTTAGGTATACCCGTTTTGCCCGTGGTGTCGCATCAGGCGGTGGCCGCGCAGGTGGCGGAGGCCGGCCCCGATGACGCGATAGTCGTGGCGCTGGATGCCCGCATGAACGAGGTCTATCTGGCCGTTTATCGGCAAACGGCCGCCACCGAAGGCGAACCCGGCTGGGATGTCTTGCAGGCGCCCTTGCTGATTGCCGCAGCAGAAGTCGTGCCCTGGACCGCGCATCATCTGGCGAACTGGTCGGCGCAAGCCGGCCGCCCCTTGCAGCCGGTGCTGGCGGGAGACGCCTGGGACGCCTACGCGTCCGAGATGGAATTTCCCGATTTGTGGCGGCGTGCCGCAGATGCGCTGCGCCCTGAAGCCGCAAGCGTGGCCCGCCTGGCGCGCCAAGGTTGGCTACGAGGCGAAGCCCTGCCGCCGGAGCAGGCCGCGCCGCTCTACGTGCGGGACAAAGTCGCCTTCACCACCGCTGAACGCATGCGGGGAGAAGGGGGCAATCCGAAGGCCCAGCCGTCGCTGGCGCCGGGTTTGACGCTGGTTCCGCAGGTGCTGACCGAGTCCGATCTGGACGAGGTCGTGGCGCTGGAAGCCCATGTGCAAGCCTTCCCCTGGACGCGCGGCAATTTCGCGGATGCGCTGGCCACCGGCTATGGGGCGTGGGTGCTGCGCCGCGAAGGCAAAGTCGCCGGGTTCTGCATTCTGATGTTCGCGCCAGACGTCGCGCATCTGTTGGTGATTGCGGTTGCCAAGGAGCTGCATCGCCAGGGCCTGGGCGGCGTGCTGCTTGACTGGTGCGAGCAGCAGGCGCGCCAGCGCGGCCTGGAAGGCGTGCTGCTGGAGGTGCGGCCGTCGAATACATCCGCCGTCGCCTTCTACAAGCGCCACGGCTATTTGCAGATTGGTGTGCGCCGGGGCTATTACCCGGCGGAGAAAGGCACGCGTGAAGACGCGTTGGTGATGCAGAAGCGGTTCGCCGCCGTGACAGAGGTGGCGGCATGACGTTGCCGACCGCCGCCGCGCCCCGCGTTAATCCCCTGCAGCGCATCTGGCTGCGCGAGATCGGGATGGAACGCCTGTGGCTGCGCCCGGCGCCCGCCGCGCCGCGGCGGGTTGCTGAACCGCAAGCGCTTGTTTCCAAACCAGTTTTGCCGGTTTCCGGGATTGGTTCTGCCCCCGGGCCAGCTCTCGGTTTTGGTCCGGCCTCTGCGCCCGCTTCCGCAGCGCCTGACACGGAGGCCATGCCCGCCCAGGGCCTTGCTGCCGAACCCATTGCGTCCCAAGCAACCCCACCCGCCGCCCGCCCCGCTGAACGAAGCGGTGAACGCGCCAACGGCCGCCCCGGCATTCCCGCGTCCATCCTGAACCGCACCGGCCCGCCGCCGCGCCCCGTTCCCAAGACGGCAGAGGAAGAAACGGTTGAAGCGCCGCGTATTCCGGTCGCCGAAGCGGTCAAGAACGCCACGCTGGACGAACTGCGTGAGCAGGTCGTGGCCTGCACGGCCTGTGGGCTGTGCCAGGGACGCCGCCACGCGGTCTTTGGGCATGGGGCGACCCCTACCCGTTGGCTGGTCGTGGGCGAAGCGCCTGGCGAGCAAGAAGACCGTCAGGGGCATCCGTTCGTGGGCCGTTCCGGTCAATTGCTGGACGCGATGCTGGCCGCTGTCGGCATGAGCCGCGATACGGATGTTTTCATCACCAACGTCATCAAGTGCCGTCCGCCGGGCAACCGCAATCCTAAGCCCGAGGAAATCGCCTCATGCAGCCCGTACCTGATGCGGCAGATTGCGCTGCTCAAGCCCGAACGCATCCTGGTGCTGGGCCGGTTCGCCGCGCAGACGCTGCTGGGCACGGACGCTACCATCGGCAGCCTGCGCGGCCGCGTGCATACGCTGAAGACCGACGAGGGGGTGGAAATCCCGGTCATCGTCAGTTATCACCCGGCGTATCTGCTGCGCAGCCCGTCCGAGAAGGCGCGGGCCTGGCAAGACCTGAAGCTGGCGTCGCGGATGGTATGAAAAACCGCCAATAAAAAACCGGGCCTGAGCCCGGTTTTTTATTGGCAGATCAAGCGCTTAGTGTGAGGAATCCAGCGCGCGGCCGTGGCCTTCCTGGCCGATCTGGTCGTGCAGGTCGGGGTTGGCCTGCAAGTTGCGCTTGCTCCAGCGCATGAACACCACCATCAGCACGGCGACCACGGTGCCGAAGATCACGATGATGATGTTGATGGGCAGTTGCAGCCAGAGCAGCAGCGTGTACATCGCCACCATCAGCAGGATGTTCAACTGTTCGTTGAAGTTCTGGACCGCAATCGAATGGCCCGCCGACAGCAGCACGTGGCCGCGATGCTGCAGCAGCGCGTTCATGGGCACGACAAAGAAGCCCGCCAGGCCGCCGGTGAGCAGCAGCAGCAGGTAGACG
>Ga0256912_1000094_pt1 | contig 21003 bp, 21 predicted proteins | sample MC6MC0765MT_FD_186332 | JGI IMG/M metagenome (GOLD analysis project Ga0256912, IMG submission 186332) | Metatranscriptome of enriched soil aggregate microbial communities from Iowa State University, Ames, United States - MC6-MC0765-MT... | ecosystem: Environmental > Terrestrial > Soil >...
AACGGAATGAGTTACTAATATTTTGTTCAGGAAAATATTTTCAAACTCTTGAAGATGAATTCGGCAGAAATAACTCCTATTCAAGAAAGTAACAATATTGCCAAAGGTTTTAATAACAAATTGGGCGAAGACAACTCCGATTTTTTGGTTGGGGGAGCTTTCTTAACAACAACTGATTTATTAAAGTTTGCAGACAATAATCATTCAAACAAAATTATCAGTAAAAATTCATTATTTGAATTAGGTCAACACTTCAATCAAGAAGATACTCAATCTGCTTTAGGTGAAACAAAATTTAAAAACAAAAAATTGCTTGAACATTCACACGACGGACGAGGAGGAAATTATGAGGCACTAATGATGACAGATATAAAGAATGGTTTTAGTATAATACTTTTAAGTAATAACTATCAAGGTAAAATTTTTGAAATTTCCGAAGCTATTACCGCAATACTTACAAATCAAAAATACACTTTGCCGCAGAAAGAGAAAAAGTAGAAATAACGCAATTGGCACTATAGCTAACATGAACTGTGTAAAAAACCAAACATTTTAAGCAGTTTTACAAAACAATTATCTTACTAAAAAAATAAGAATTTTTATCTCTGTAATCGATCTAATCACTATAATCAAACATTATCTATATTTGACCCATTAAAATCAACCCGTGCAAACAACCATGCTTCGATGCTTCGATAGTTCGGCGGGCTCACTAACCGTAAACTCAGCGACCATGCTTCGATAAACTCAGCAACCGCCCTCCTACTCGTTTAAATGGGAAATGGGGAAAAAGGGAATGAGAAAAAGGTATTATATTCGTAAATGATTAAGTTAGCGTCATTGTACAGCGACACCGTAAACATTGAACAAATAGAAAATGATTGACAATTTACCGACATATATTTCACTGACTTTTGGACTGACGACACTTATCACGTTGCAACTTTTTATTTGGACAATCAGAAATTCAAATTCTGAACTGACACGAAAAAAAGCAACGCCAATTTTTATCGGTTTGTCAATTTGGTTGACAATTCAAGCTGTTTTGACATTCAAAAATATTTACAACTCTGACACAAATTCCTTTCCACCAAAAATAATGTTGATTGGAATTTTGCCGACAATTTTGACAATTATTTTATTATTCGCAACTTCAAAAGGAAGACAATTTATTGACAGTTTACCACTTAAAAACTTGACTTACCTAAACATTGTGAGAATACCAATTGAAATAATTTTGCTTTGGCTTTTTCTCAACAAATCAATTCCAGAATTGATGACTTTTGAAGGTCGAAACTTTGACATCATAGCAGGAATAACAGCACCAATTATTGCATATTTCGGAATAAAAAAAAACAAACTGAATAGACAGACAATTTTAATTTGGAACTTTATTTGCCTTGGACTTTTAATAAATATTGTTGTGAATGCTTTATTTTCAGCACCTTCACCAATACAGAAATTTGCGTTTGACCAACCGAATATTGCAATTTTGAATTTTCCGTTTAGTTGGTTGCCGACATTTATAGTTCCAATTGTTTTATTTGGACATTTAACATCAATCAGACAATTATTGAAAAATAAAGCAAAAATTATAACGAACGAAAAAACAACGAATGGCTAACATGAACTGTGTAAAAACGCTAATTTATTAGGCTCTTTTTATAATAAAATTATCATACTAAATTGTAGTATTTTTTATTATCCAAAATACAATTTTAAGCTGCTTGTTGCACACCGCAATTACGGATGCTTTTTTGTTCTTTCCCCACTCTACTAATCTGTCACAAAGTATATTATGCCTGCTGATTAATAATCGATTTAATTACTAATTATCAAACTTTATCTAGATTTGACCAATTAAAATCAACCCTTGCAAACAACCACCGCCCTCCTACTTGTTCAATGGGAATTAGGGAATGGGGAAATTTATTATATTCAGAGATGTTTAAGTTACAGATAATTTTATGAGCCAATACGTCCATTAAAATATTTCATTATCTTTGTTATCTGTTAAACTAATTTTAAAATATTATCTGGCCTTTCTTAAAAGGCAAGCTCGGTGTAAAATAACCGACTATTATTGTATTGGCTACTACTAACGCCAGGAGACAGATAATAATATCCCTTTAATTTTCACAGAATTTTTAATAAAAGACAATTGATTTGCGAATTAATTGTTTTATCACATTGCGTTGTATTACACATGCAATTGTGGCAATAATGTAACTAAGAAATGTTTAGTAAACAGTTAATAAGTAGAAATGTAGAATCATTTTACAATAAAGCATCCGAAGAAACCAGGCTGGACAAAGGTATGGGAATATTTGAATTTGAGAGAGTTAAATCTCTAATAGAAAAATATACAATTAATTCATCATCAATAATAATTGATGTTGGCGGTGGAACTGGAAAATATTCGGAATGGCTTGCAAAAAAAGGACATCAAGTTCATTTGGTAGAACCTGTTGCAAAACATTTGAAAATAGCTCAAGAAAGAGCAAGTAAATTAAGAAACAAGTTTTCTGTCCATCCTGGCATAGCTCAAAGATTAGAATTTAAAAGTAATTATGCCGACCTAATTATATTACACGGACCTCTTTATCATCTTCAGAACGAAAAAGACAGGAGCTTAGCTATTCAAGAAGCTAAACGAGTTGTAAAACATAACGGAATAATATTAGCATTTGCAATAAATTACACTGCCTCCACTTTGGTTGGGTTATTAAGTGGTCTTATCCACAAAAAGAAATTTTTTGAATTGTGTAAAGAAGAATTAACTACCGGAATACATAATCCACCAACTGAATTCCCTTGGCTTTTAGCAGAAGCATACTATCACAGACCAACACAACTAAAAGATGAGTTTATCAATCAGGAACTAATATATATTAATACCTATGCGGTTGAAGGCTTAGTGTGGCTAGATAAAGATTTTTTTTCGAATATGTTGAACGACAAAAAAAGAAAAACACTGTTGGAACTTATGCAGGTAACAGAAAATGATCCTGAACTTTTACCTTTTAGTCCGCATATGATGATCTCATTAAAAAAACAAGCAAATTATGGAAAATAAAGACAGATTTTATGCCGTTTTGAAAGAAGATAATGGTAAGCTAAATGAGATTGACCTTGGAGAAAGAATAGGACTTACTGAATATAAAACAATGGAGATAATTGCAGAGCTTTTAGCTGAATATAAAATTGAATATGAAAGAAATAGGTTATGTGATTATCGGGTTTTGAAAAGAAAATAACGGTAGGTAACATGAACTGTATACAAAACCGAAGATTTCAATCACTTTTACAATAAATTTATCTTGGTACATTGTACTGTTTTATACTACCCAAAATACAATTTTAAGCAGCTTGTTGCATACGCAATTACGGCTGCTTTTTTGCTCTTTGATCTATCTAACAATAAACTGCAAAATTGAATTATTTCTTCTTATTAAACGATCATCTTACTATTATCAAACTTTATCTATATTTGAAAAGTTCAAAATAAGCCCCTGCAAACTACCATGCTTCGATGCTTCGATAAACTCAGCAACCGTGAACTCAGCAACCATACTTCGATGCATCGACAAACTCAGCAACCGTGAACTCAGCAACCGTGAACTCAGCAACCATACTTCGATGAACTCAGCAGCCACCGCCCTCCTACTCCTTTGCATCATTATATTAGCTATTGTTGTGATTCGGCATCGATCAGCAAAGAAAAAATATGAGCACCTCAACTATCTTGAGCATCTTGAAACAATAAAAATGTTTATTGAAGAAGTAAACAGTTTGAACGATTATGTTACCTGGGTAGCGCGAGACGGCATTAAAAGCCGATATGCGTTGGCAGGGCGATATTTTAAAAACAGAAACAACTACTACAAAAAAGAGCCTAACGTAAAGGAATTTAATGCTATTTACAGAGATTGGGATCAATACATAAAACAGTACAACCAAGACTATATATCAGCACAAAAAGAAAAACTGGAGGGGTACTTTGACGATATAGAGGGCAAGACACTGGACGATCAGCAACGGACGGCGATTATTACAGACGAATATTCGAACCTGATCATAGCCGGAGCGGGATCGGGCAAAACACTGACCATTTTGGGTAAAGTGCAGTATTTGATCGAACAAAAAAATATCTATCCGACCGAAATCCTATTACTGTCGTTCACCAAAAAAACCGTAGAGGAACTGAACCACCGACTGCAAAAGATAAACCTTAATACCAGAGCCACCACCTTTCACAAGCTGGGATACGACCTTATTAAAACGTATTATGAAGCCGTACCGGTTGTTACCAATGAAAATACGCTGAGCAGTGTGGTTACAACGTATTTACAGGAAGATTTGTTTAACGATACCGATGCCCTGCAAGCCTACATACAGTATGTTGCCTGCTATATGAACATTCCGGAAGATTACGACCACTACGGGTCACTAGGCGAAAAGACAGATACCGAAAAAGGTATTGACCTTGTGACCCTGAAGGAGAAATGCGAGCCTTTGAATATGGTTGCGAACGCCATACACGACACGCTGAAGGGCGAACGTGTAAAGTACGTGACGGTCGATTTGATGTTGTTGCGAATTTTTAACATTTTTTTTTGATAGTTGATATAATTTTAATAAATTAGCCATAACCAAATCTTTATACTCATGAAAAAAATATTGATACTTCTTACTGCCCTAACAGTATTATCCTGCAAAAATGATGACACAGCCCCAGATCCCGGCAACTATCAAACTCCATTACCTGAAGCTACTCAAACAGGAAAAGGTACTTTTGCCTGTTATATAGACGGTAACGCATATATTGCAAAATCAAATGAGATTACGTCTTATTATCAATATACACAAGGTAATTATACATTTAATGTTGCAGGGGCTAAAAAAGAAAAACCACTTTTTGGTATACATATTGGTTTTTCTTCAGCTGGTTTAACAGAGGGTATTACCTATGATTTAAAAAAGAGAGAGACCGGAAATCCATGGGGTGGGATATCGTTCGTATATGAACCTGAAATTCCATATCAGATCAATTATACTGACGGTTCTGATTATAAAGGCGAATTTACTATAACAAAATTAGATCTACAAAATCAGATTATATCCGGTACATTTTGGTTCGACGTTAAAGATCCAAAAACCGGAGAAACCCGCAAAGTGCGTGACGGGCGCTTTGATGTTGTTGCAAACTTTTAATTTTAAATAAATCATTTATGAAAAAACTACTATTTATGTTGAGCTTGTTCTCAACAGGGCTTTCCTATGCCCAAACTGAAGAGCCAAAAGAAGAATGGCGAGAAATAAAAACATTTTCAGAAAATGTCCGGCTTTTCGGCAGTTTAGAACGTGAAAAAATCCCTTATGGAATATTAAGTGACTATTCTATGGCAACTACAAATCTGGCAGTTTATGATGGTAAAAATGAGGGGGATAGTATTTTGATTGATCGTGATGTATTATCAGAAATTTACCGTACCCTGCAAATGGGCCGTATTCATGAGAGATCTAAAGAGCACTTTATAAGCTTTGACGACTATTCCAAACGCTGGCGAGATTATAGAAAAAATAGTTTAAACGATATTACCGATACCATACCCACCATTTACCTATCGGGAATGTATTATAAATACGCCAGATTAGCGGCGAATGCAGTACAAGAGCAAAAAATTCGTTTTGTTGATAACCGTTTGTTAGACAGTTATGTAAACAATGTATGGCAAAATCCATACGAAACTGCTGCCACAATAGCTGTAGCCGCGCCATTTAATGTATTTAAATCTAAAAACATTAAAGTAGCGTTGCCTCAAGATTTGTTTTTATCTAACGAATACGATTTAACAGACGCTATGGTTGATTTTGAGGACGGTAACGGGTTTCAGCCTTTTGAATTCGGGCAGGAAATCCCTGTAAGTTACACCCAAAATGGCAGCTATACATGGAAATTTCGCTTTAGAAACAATATTGGTGAATGGTTAAGTACGCGTATACCAATAAAAATTGGTTTCCCTATAGACATCGATTTCCCTATACCTGTACCTGCTACCAGCCAGTTTTCTACTGTAGCTATTAACAACGGAAACCACGATGCTATTCTGCGTATAAAACACATACCTGGAAATGGCAAAACCATCACCCGCCCATTTATTGTTGCAGAGGGATTTGACCCTGAGACCATTTTTTACCCGGAATACCCGCAGGGAGGTATTTCTTATCCCGACTTTATGATTTCATTGATTGATGGAAATGATACATTAAACAACCTTTTAACGCATGCCAACAATGCAGAATATGATATTGTTTATATAGACTGGGTAAACGGTGTGGGCGACATACGTAAAAATGCCGAAACACTAGAAAAAATTATAGCATGGGTTAACACCAAAAAGCAACAAGCCGGCAGTACTAACGAAAATGTACTGTTAGGACAAAGCATGGGTGGTCTGGTAAGTAAATATGCATTGGTTAAAATGGAGCAAAAAAACATGCAGCACCAGGTTGGATTATTTATAGCCCATGACTCACCTTTTCGTGGAGCAAATGTGCCACCAAGTACACAATTTATGATGAGACATTTATTGGGTTTATATGCAAGCAATCCGCTAGCAGTAACTTTTGGAGAAATTTTGGTACCATTTATTGCTAGTTTTCAGGATGTTGATGAAGACAATTCTGATTTAAATGGTTTAGAAAGTTATGTTAATCCGCTAGCAGCTTTAACAATACAGGATACACCAGCAGCCTTACAAATGAATAATTATTATGTTGCAATTAACAGTCAGCCCTCAAAATTTTTTCACAATCAATGGCAAACCGAATTTGATAACATAGGGTACCCACAAAACTCACGAAATGTAGCTATTAGTAACGGTAACATGTGTGCAGTAGAGCAGGGATTTACCGCAGGCGATTTCTTGTTGAATGTTAAACACGAAGATAATTCAAAAGCTTTCTTTACAACCGTTTTAAGAGATTTTATGGTTGGCCTATGGGGTGCTGGTTCCGGCAATTTACGCTTGGCTTTTGTGAGCTCACTTCCAGGTAAAAGTAAATTAAGATATGATTTTGAAGTTAAGACAACTCCTGAGACAACAAATGGAAACAGACATGTTTATAGAGGTATAATTAAATATGATAAGAAACATATTACAGGAATAGGACAACATACAGAAACAATTACCAATCTTGATAGGCACATATCTTCTGATTATTTACCTTTAGATGTATTTGCAGGAGGTTTTTATGATGTAAATAATTTTGCCAGTAGTTTTGAAGAGTACTTACCAACGAATGCAATTGTTAATGCAAATTATTCTTTTATAGCGGTACCAAGTTCGTTAGACATTCGAAGAAATTATAACAACCCAACTTTATACGACTACCGAAAAGCTTATAATTCAACAAATTTAGACGATATTAACTTATCTACCGGATTTGATAACTTTGTTACAGAAATGTCTGAAAACGATATAAATAATTATGAGCATATAAGTTTTAGCCCTAAAAACGGTAACTGGTTAGCGCAAGAACTAAATGCAAGAAGAGTAACAAATGTTAATCCACCAAATGCCGATTGTTCTTTCTTTTGCGGTACAAACGAAATTTACGGTGCGGATATTATTTGTAATACAACTACTGTATACACATATAGTATACCACAATTACCTGCAGGAGCAGAAATAACATGGTCTGCAAGTGGTTTAGAAGTCATACCCGACGAAAATGATGAATCCATAGTTAAAGTAAAGGCTGTAAATTCAGGCTCCTTTAATTCAAATGTAAAGACTTTGACAGTTACAGTTACTTTGCCTGGATGTGGGGATATCGAAATTACAAAAAGAATTCATTATGGAGTACCTACAATGTTTGGATCGATTACGGGAATGAACCCTATTTCTGTTTTCAACAATCAAAATTTCAGTACAGCATTAACCTATACTGCACCAGATGCACCAGGAGTAACCCATTATGAATGGATTTTCCCAGGCAATTTCCAAGTGGTTTCAAGCTTTGGAAATCCTTTAAGCATTCCTCAAAACTGGCAATTACTAGGTCCAGCCAACGGTCAGGAAGTTACAGCAAAATCAAATCTGTCAACTAATGGTCAAATTAAAGTTAGAGCATGCAACGATTGCGGTTGTTCAGCATATATAGTAATGAATGTATCACATAACCATTACAACATTCCTGGATGGGAAATCGCTCCAAATCCAACAACTGGTGACATACTTAATGTTATGCGAGCTGATGGTGCCCCAACGCTTGAATTCCCAGGTAACCGTACGGACGTATTTATATATAATTTACAATCGCAAAGAGTACACCAATTTGAGATTACCAGTGAAGGTGGAACTACAAACATTGGCCATTTAGCAGAGGGTGTTTATAAAGTTCAAATCGATATGAAAAATGGGGAATTTGAAGTGTTAAATCTGAGCATTTCTAGATAACCCATACACATTCAAAATTTTTATTTTAGTATTTTGAATAAGTACTCACTTTAAGAAAGAGGTTGCAAGCTAAAACTTGCAACCTTTCTTTTTTATAATATGAATGATAACTTTGCTCATTAAATATTTATATACAGTAACCATTGATAAAGGAAAAAGGAAACATTACCCATCTGATACAGTACATAGAATACAACAACTTTTCCGTTATTGAAAGTGTGAATTATATGATTTATTAAAAAGATTTAAATCATAATAAAGTTTAAAACAACACAGTGATTAAACAGCATTTAATCACCATCATCAAACTTTATCTATATTTGACCAATTAAAATCACCCCATGCAAACAACCATGCTTCGATGAACTCAGCAACCACCGCCCTCCTACTCGTTTCAATGGGAAAAGGGAAAAGGAAATGAGAAAAAGTTATTATATTCGTGAATTAAAAAGTTAGCAGTAATTCTATAAAACACTATTTGTAAAATGAAATATATTTTTCAAGTCATATTTATTTTATTGCTATATGGCTGTAAACAGTATCAACAATCAAAAGAAAATGAAGTTTTTTTCGCTGGACCAAATGAAAGTGGTTTCGGAGCAACTTTTTTCACTTTATATGATGACAATTCATATAAATTTTGTGACGGTGATTTTTTTAATCCAAATTGTTATTCCGGAATATACGAAATTAATGGAGACACATTAATTTTGGAAAATCTAAAAGTGAATGAACATGTAAAAAATAATAGATTTATTATTTATCGAATGAGTGAGCAAGATAGCACTTATTGGAAAAATAAATATCCAAAATCCAATGACTGGAAGTATTCAAGAGAAAGTGATTCATTGAGAGGATTTCAAGGTGATGTTTATGAACTTGACAAAAATAATGTTCCAATAACAAAGGTTAATTATTACTATGTAATTAGGCTTGATAAATTAACGAAATAAAAAAAATCTGCTAACGAGAGTTTGCAAAAAGCGAGCTGAAGTTCTTGGATTGAGCATTTCCCGCAAAGACAGGACGAGGCATTTAAGTTAACAGCAGTAATTCTATTGAACTTTTGTGCTCCCCCTTTCGGCAAGCTATGAAACGTTATAAAGCATTATGAATAACGTGACACTAAAAGAATTAATCAAAAAATATCCATCTGAAATATTGTTTGAAGAAATTGTTGATTTCGGAAGTTTCGACGAAAGATTATCAATTATAGATTGTATTGTAGCAAATACTATTGGAGTTACTGAAAGATCTATTGAATTTATTCCTGATAATAATCCACCATTAAAAGATGAAATTCTTTGCTGGATTTGGTCTTTCAGACCTGACTTATCAAAAGAAATTCTTGAGATAACTGAAAATGAAAATATGAAATTTGCATTAAGTTATTATTTAAATGATACAATGGATAAATTTTGGGATTATATTAGTTAAGCTATGAGTGAAAATTATATACAGTATCTTGGCGGATACAGTAAAGAGAATATTGATTTTTCTGATATTGAAAAAGCAATATTAGAAATTCAGGAAACTGATGATGAACACGGTGTATTTTGGGTTTCGGTTATTACAGATGATGAAAATGTAATTGAAACAGACAAGTTTTTAAATTTAGCGATTGTGTTTGATGGAAACCAAATGGACTACAAAGCTAAAGATTGGACAGAAGTAAAAGAATTCTATAAATTACTTTTAGAAGAAAACTTTGAAGCTATAAAACAGAAATTAAATAACTATTGATTACGCCTTCTACTCTTTTAAATGCGAATTAGGGAATGGGGAAAGCTCAGCGACCGCAGGCTCACTCAACAGGGAATGGGCAAAGTTATTATATTCGTTAATGATTAAGTTACCAAAACTATAGGGCAGAAAATATGAAGAAAATAAGTGACATAAACCAAGGATATATACTGACATTTAAAGCAAATGATGGAAAGTATAAAGCATTGCTTTGCACGAGTGCATACAAGGAGGATAGTCCACATTACTTCACTTTGGCTGCGTTGACCTATGATGATTTTGAAAAACCAGCAGTTGCAAATATTTTACATTGTGACTTTTGGGGAATTGGTAATAGAAAAGATTCCCATTTTAAATATTCAGACATTGAACTTAATCAAATGTGGACTTGTCATCCTGAAATCAAACCATACGTTTTAGGTTCATACGGACTAGTGGTTCTAAGAAAGGATTTTATAAAGTTTAGAGACGATTTTGAAGTTATTGGTAACCTGAAAATTGTTGACAATCTAGATAAAAATGGCAATGGAGGAATGAATGCTAGTGATTTGAATTTTATTAAGGACTTCTTATCCGACAAAATTAATTCTATTTTGCCTGACAGAGGGCAGAAATTATTTAAGTTAGAAGCAATAGTTAAAGACTACAAATAAAGGAGAAAGAATAGAGAATGACGGCAACTTAGAGTATATGAATTGTAACTTCACTAATCTGCATTAAGTAACTTGTAGAAATAAGATTACCAATTTAATAAACAACCACAGAAAATATGAAATTAACATTACTATTTTTAAGTCTTTTTATTACCTCCTATTTATTTGGACAGAATATAAATTCGGAGAATTACTACGACTATTACAATCCGAAAGTTGATCTAAAAGGAAATGCTCCTACAACGGCTTGGTTAAACAAGGCAGAAGCATCGAAAATTTTATTTGAAGAGATGGAAAAAGCTGGATTTGAATGGGTAAGCACTTTTATTATAATAAAATTAAACGAAACAACCTATATAAATGCCATCTGTTATTCGGAAAAAAGCAATGTAGGTTTTGTTTACGAGGCATCACATGAAGCATTTCCTGATAAAGAAAATAGAAAATTAAAAAGTCTGGAAAAAAAACATACGGGTAATGATTTTTCTGCAAAGATTGTTGAACTAAACGGAAATTATGAGTTTATAGAGGTGAAAGAGTTGCCAACCAATATTCAAATAATCAAGGAAGATTTGTACTGGTACCAATATAATGACAGTAAAGAAGATGAGGCAAAATTTGTAAATAAAAAAATAATGCTCGAAATTTTTAGAAGTGATGTAAGAAAACTCATATCTAATTTTAAAAAGTAAAATTTTTATAAACTATGTTATTTTGTAAGCAATAATTTAAAAACGACCATGCTTCGATACTTCGATAGTTCGGCGGGCTCACTAACCGTAAAATCAGCAACCATGAACTCAGCAACCACCGCCCTCCTACTCGTTTAAATGAGGAAATTGGGAATTAGGGAATTAGGGAATGGGAAAAGTTATTATATTCGTGACTGACCGAATTAGCGTTATTCTAATAATGAACCCAAACTAAAATGAACATGATAATGATGAAAAAAAGTATTTTAACCGCACTAGTATTTTTTGCGTGTGGTTATTTAAGCCTTGCACAAACAACATTTGACAAGAAAAAGTTAGACAATTACTTTGTAGCACTTGAACAAAACGACAAATTCATGGGCAGTGTGAGTGTTTCCAGAAACGGGGAAATTATCTATAAAAAATCTGTAGGCTTTGCAGATGTAGAGCGCAAGATAAAAGCTACTGATAAAACAAAATACAGAATTGGATCGATATCAAAATCATTCACGGCAGTTTTGGTTTTAAAGGCAGTTGAAAATAATAAATTAGAATTAGCTACAACTATAGAAAAATGGTTTCCTACCATACCAAACGCTGATAAGATAACGGTAAAGCAACTACTAAACCATAGAAGCGGAATACACAATTTTACAGACGACAGCGACTATTTAAACTGGAATACGCAGCGCAAGACCGAAAAAGAAATGATTGGAATTATTTCTAAAGGAGGCAGTGACTTTACCCCTGACAGTAAAGCAGAATACAGTAACTCTAATTATGTACTTTTAACCTACATTGTTGAAAAAGCTTTTTCCGAATCTTTTTCCGAGTTATTAAATAAATACATTGTGAAACCTGTTGGCTTGACGAATACATACGTTTTTGGTAAGGTTGATACAAGCCTTAACGAAGCCAAATCATATAATTATATTGGTACATGGAAACCGGAAACAGAAACAGATTATACCATACCATTAGGAGCAGGTGCGCTAATTTCTACTCCAACTGACCTGACAAAATTTGCTGATGCTTTATTTGGAGGAAAACTTTTGCAAGCTGCCAACCTTGAACTGATGATGACTATTAATGATGGTTACGGTATAGGGCTGTTTAAAATTCCTTTCTACAAAAATGTAGGATACGGGCATACTGGTGGAATAGATGGTTTTACATCGGTCTATTCACATTTTGCAGACGAAAAGATCTCGTATGCCTTAACCTCGAACGGGACAAATTTTAAAACGAATGACATTTCCATTGCGGTATTAAGTGCTGTTTTCAATAAACCATATGAAATTCCGACCTTCACCAGCTACCATTTAACTTCGAGTGATTTGGACAAGTATTTGGGCATATATGCGTCTAAACAAATCGCCTTAAAAATTACAGTAACCAAAGACGGTAACATATTATTTGCACAAGGAACAAACCAGCCAGCCTTACCGTTAGAAGCTACTGAAAAAGACAAATTTAAATTTGACCAGGCGGGTGCAAAATTTGAATTTAACCCCGAAAATAAAACAATGACTTTATTTCAGGGAGGTGGACAGATTGAGTTTACAAAAGAATAATATATATTTTTAAATGTTTTCTAAACAACAGTTACTACCGAAAGAAAACCTTGTTCATTTTGACATTTATTTTCTACTATCACCAATACAGACAGCAAAGAAGATCTTAAAATATTGACCCATTAAAATCAACCCGTGCAAACAACCATGCTTCGATACTTCGACACTTCGGCGGGCTCAGTGACCACGGGCTCAGCAACCACCGCCCTCCTACTCGTTTTAATAGGAAATTAGGGAATGGGGAAATAAGGAATAAAAACGTTATTATATATGTCACTGTCACGTCCTAAAAAAGTTTACAGTTTTCGATTTCTTTTGTCCTAATAAATCTTTATTGAAAATAATCTTAAATAGATATAATTAAAATAGTCTACTGTAACATTCCTAAGCAAAATAACAAAGATTGATTAAGATAATGCTGTAAATATTGATAACCTTCAATTTAAGTTTTTATAAAAAACGGAAATTAAATAATAACACAAATTATTTTACTAAAAACTACAATAAATTAAATAATAATGTTTTTTTTATTATTTAATTTATTAATTTTAATTAAATATATATGTTTACATCTATAGTTTAACAACCTCTATAAATTAACTTTCCAATTATAAAACCTTATGAAAAATATTATTTCCCTTATTTTAGTTTTCTTTTCAGTATCTAATATAAATGCCCAAATGCAGAACCAAGACAGTATTTTTATGGCAAATGTATGGCTGTTGCAAAAATTAGAAATAAACCAAAATATAATACCTGCACCTAATAACAATGAGCTTAGCTTTCCAAAATTAACACCGTCTATAATTAATGGAGAATACCAATACTACATTGAAAGTTGTACTGATAATTGGGGATCTTTCCATTTTATAAATAATAATGAACTATTTATAGATGATAATTACTCTCTTCCGCTTTCAACTTGTGGAATTCAGTCCAATACCATTTTTAGTGGTATCTATGGATATGATTTTCTGTACTTAAATATACTGAATAATTTCGGATTTATAATTACAGACCATACTACTTATTTAGAACTGGTTATTACAGGTCAAAATGGTAATAAAGCGTACTATCATAATAACTTAAGTGCTTCGTTAGAACATATTATCAGAAACAACGTTAAAGTATACCCTAACCCTATATCTGATGTTTTTTATATAGAAGCCGATGCTACCATACTAGATGATATAAACGAAATCAGCATATATGATCTTTCAGGCAAACTTGTTTTCAAAAATAAAATGGAGACTAATAACCCAATTAATATTTCAAAGCTTTCATCTGGTAGTTACTTGTTAAATTTTTTCTACAAAAATCAATTAATAAAATATGGAATAATCTTAAAAAAATAACATATGAACTTAAAAAACATTTACACTTTATTAATATTTCTCTTTGTTTATTTTTCAAATTATGCTCAAGAAGCAAAAAAATATTATTTGGTAGGTAAAAACTTGTCAAGTTTAGCCCCCATTAAAAAAGTAACAAAAAATGATGGCTCATTGAGCTTATCTTTTGAAAATGAAAATTTTAACAATTATTTAAGTAGAAAAAAGATTTTAAAATACGAAAAATCATTTCCTAATGTTAAAAATGATTATCTAAACAAGGTATTTACTTTAACTGTTGAGGGCTCTATAAATTTAGAGAACATGACAGAGTTTAGTGATGTAATTCAGCATTCAGAAGAGATTTTTGAAGGGGAATTAGCTTCTTTAGAACCTAACGATTATATGATTCCACCACCTGGTCGTTTAAAAAGAAATGCTTATTTAGATCTAATCCGTGCGCCTTTGGCGTGGAACGTTACTAAAGGGAATCCCAATATATTAATTGGTATTGCAGACACCTATTTTACCTATTCACACGAAGAATTAGCCAATAAAATAGTAGATATTATTGGTCCAAATACAGTACCCTCACCAACAGACAATACCTATTTAACACATGGAACAGGGGTTTCTTATATGGCAGCGGGCGACACCGATAATAATAAAGGAGGAGCATCTATTGGGTATAACACTAAAATCGTAGGATATGGAGATGGAGTAAGCGACGCACAAGCTGTATATCAATTAAGTCAATACCCAGGCGTAAAAGTAATTAATATGAGCTGGTACACTAGTGGGATATATTCATCTATTGAAGATACACTTTATAATTATATTCACAATAATTTAGATGTTGTTTTGGTTGCCGCTTCAACAAATGGCAAATATCAGCCAACAAGTCAATTTAATTACAAATACCCAGCTTCTTATGACAGTGTTTTATCAGTTACAGGTATTGGCAGCCAAAATTACAGAGGTACAACACCTTATTCTTGGGAAGATGTGCCGGAAGTAGTTATTGGAGATACAACTTCTACAATGACTATTAATGATAAGGTTGATATTAGTGCACCGGCATACGGTTTGTTCCGTGCACGTAATTTATCGCAGCAAGGTACAGTTGATACTTATGTAGATGGTGGTGAAGGAACATCTTTAGCAGCACCAATTGTCGCGGGAACAGCTGCTTTGGTATTTGCTGCTAATCCTAACCTTACTGCGCCACAGGTTAAACAAATTTTAAAAGAGACCACTGATAATATTTATCATTTACCGCAAAACCAACCTTATATTGGTAAATTAGGAACAGGGAGATTAAATGCATATCGAGCTGTGATGGCAGCTAAATGTAAAGATTCAGTTGGCGGACAGTTAGATTTAATGGTGCGCGACAACTATGACGATTTTGGTCAACAGCCAAATGTAAGCACTAATGAACACTGGGAAAGTGTAGATATGTGGGTTAGAAATCAAAGCGATGGGAAAGATATTAGAACTAATGAAAATCCTAAATATTCTGGTCCAGAATCGAAAGCTTTTATTTATGTAAGAGTTACTAACAAGAGTTGTGTTGTATCAAGAGGTGATGAAGATTTAGAACTTTATTGGGCTAAAGCCTCAACAACGTTAGATTGGCCGGTAAGTTGGAATGGAACTCTTATTTTAAACGGAAAAGAAATGGGAAATCACGTAGGTACTATTAAAATTCCCTCATTAGAACCAGGCGAAGATACAATTATAGAATTTGAATGGGATATACCAAATCCGGATGACTATAACTTTCTAAATAATGAACCATGGCATTATTGTTTGTTGTCAAGAATTAATACAGTTGATGATCCTATGACTGTAGCCGAAACCACCAATACTCCCGAAAATGTTAAACAAAATAATAATATCGGTTGGAAAAATATTTCTGTCATTAAAGTTAATGCTGAACTTATCGGTGCTGATATAGCCCAAAGTGCTGTTATTTCGGTAGGAAATCTAGTTCCTCACAAAAGAAAGATGAGATTAAATATATGGGAGAAAAGAAAAGCTAGCGATGTGCCTTTATTTCAACAGGCAGAATTAAAAATTAAATTAAGCCCTGAACTAACTGCCTTTATCAAGCCTACTACAATTTTTAACAATTTACAATATAATGAATATGATAATACTTATTTAGTTAAAGGCGCTGATTCTTTTATAGAAAATTTAGAATTAGACGGAAATGTTATTGGTACTGTTACTCTAAGTGTTAATTTCTTAGCCTCTAATGTAACTGACAAAAATGATTTCGATGTTAAAATAGCTCAATATGTAGATGGAAATGAGCTCTTAGGAGGAGAAACTTTTTTAATAAGTAAAGATTATAATAATGATATTGAATCACATATATATACAGAAACTTCAGGTAACAATACAATTCTTAAATCTAGTAACATTTATCCTAACACAATTTATAATTGGTACGATTCACAAAATCAATTATTATATTCCGGATCGGATTTTACTATTAATTCATCCGTCTCAGCATTATACAAATTAGAAGTATTATCTCTAGAAGATGGATTTAAAGATTACTCCGAAATAACTGTTAGTGGTAATTCAAATAATACGCTTAATATCTATCCTAATCCTACTAACTCGATTTTGAATATTGATTATGATCTACAAGGCGGATCGGGATACTTAAATGTAACAAAGATTGATAGTAGCGTATCTAATAATTACATTTTAAATAATTCAAACACTACAACATCTATTGACGTAAGTAATTATTCCAATGGATATTATAATATTGCAATAATTAAAAATGGAAATGTTGAAAAATCCGCTATATTTTTAAAAAATTAATTTGTCTTATCTAGACAAAAATATCTTATCATCTATATTAAGCAGCACAAAATTAATTTTGTGCTGCTTTTTTAATTTGCAGACTTAAGAGGTGCAAATTAAGAAAGCAATCAATGAAAAGAAAATAAAGATACCGCATTGATTGATGCGTTAGAAATTAAGAAAATAGCAACGGGCTTGAATGCAGATGGTAAAAAAGGTTACCAAGGCTATAAATGGAAACACAAAGAGAGTGTTGACCTAGTATGTTTGGTGTTTTGAACCATTAGATAAGTTTCAGATAGAAAGCATTGAAGCCGTAGTGGTTTATATAATAAGATCGAAAACACAAAAAAGACCATTGAACAAATACGAAATTCACTTAAATAACGAATTCGAGGAAGGAATATAAACTGCGCAAAAGATGTTTGGGCACATTGGGAAGATATAAGCGTCAATTTCAGTTTTCTGTGAACATAATATGCTAATACTTTAACCAATCATCTTATTTTAAAATATCTTTTTATTAAAAAACAAGATTATTACATAATTTAATACTAAAATATTTATTAATTTAACATAAAATTAAAACTAAAAAAATGAGTGAAATTATACAAGATGTAGAAGGAAACAGCTACAAGACAATAAAAATTGGTAATCAGATTTGGATGGCAGAGAATTTGAGAACTTCCGTTTTCTCAGATGGAAGATCTATCAATATGATTGAAGGTAATTATGAGTGGCAAAATGCTTATACCCCTTGTCAGTGTTTTTATCAGAACAAATATAAAAATTTAACCTTTGGAAGGCTTTATAACTGGTTTTGTATAAATCAAGGAGATATTTGTCCTAGTGGATGGCGAATTCCTACATTAGCTGACTGGAAAATGCTTGCTGAAAATTTTGGAGGATTTGCATCAGGAGGTAATGATTTGCATCAGGAGGTAATGATTTGCAAAAAAAAAATGGATTTAATGCACAATTATTAGGGAGTAGATTTGCCGATTTTGAAGGATTAGATGAATTTGTTTTTTACTGGACTGCAAGTACTGATAAAAATCAACCTACGTTGCCTCCTCCAGGCAAAACTTCAAAAGCAATTTGCTTGAAAAAGGATAGTGAAATTATTTCTGTTTCTGAGGAATATCAAATTGAAGGCTTTTATATTCGTTGCATTAAAATACAATAATCTGTGATAAATTATTCCTTAGTAAAATTACTTCAATAATAATTTTTAAATCTAAACTAAAAAACATTATTGATTTCTTATGCAATTGAATAAGGAATAAAAAAATACCACCAAACATTAAAAAAAGACAAAATGAAACATCTACTTTTAATTCTTACAATCTCTTTTTCCATTTCAACAGTATATGGGCAGTCTAAACTTAAAACAGCACCTACTTGGAAGGCTGTGATCTTTAACAATAATGTATACAGGACATATAACAACATTACTGAAATTTTCATAATTGAAGACAATTTGGGTAATGATTATTATTCTAAAGCTCAACAAGCAGAAAAGTATACACTTGATTTAAATGGCCGCGACTTTATTGATTACAAAATAATACGAGAAGCAGATGGTATCATTTTCTTTAAAATAATTCCATGTGCTAAAATCGACAAAATAACGAAGACTATTAGAATTGAAGAAGAATTAAATGATAAATGTCCAAGTTTAGGTGCAGACAATGCAGCAGATTATATTTTTGGCATCTCTACAAGATCTACCAATTTATCGGCGTTTGAAAAAACACCTATTAGTTCAAGACTTGTTTTAACTCCTATATTACATCCTTTAAAATTCAGACCGGCTTACTCTGGAAAAGAAGCAACTTTAACAGGTGAAATGACCTTGAGCTTTAATTTAGGCTATCGAATTAAGCTCAATAAAAGTATTGTTAGACCTACCTATCTTACAGCAGTACCTTACGGAATTGGAATTTCGAACTCCCAATACTTCAAAAAAGATACAAGTGATAGACCGGTCCCAGGAAATATTTCTTTAACATATTGGAATTTTGGAGCATTTTTAACCTTTGACAGGTATAATATTGGCTTTTTTGGTGGAATAGATGCAATGGTGACTAAATCACAAAAAGACTGGCATTACCAAGATCAAACTTGGTTTTCATTTGGACTTGGATACAGTTTGAAATAACTAGATAAAGCCAGAAGTAAACAATAGCTTTGGAATGGTAGCACTAATCTTACCAATAATAAAACAAAATGAAACAATTTTATTTAAAAGACAAATCAATTGATTTAGATTTAGGTTATGGAAGCTATCATATATTTTTCACTGGTGGCTGGTACATAAAAAACCTTGAAGAATTAGACATAGAACTTATAGATTTAGAAACAAAGGAAAAGATAAATCTAAAAGCCAAAGACTTTCTTGGTTTACGCAAGCAAGATTATATTGGCGGTGAAAAAGCTGTTCAGGCATTTGAATTTGATCTGTTAAAAGCATCAAAACTGAAAATATCAATAAAAAATCCTGAAGTTTTAATTATGAAAAAGGTTAATCCTTTTATGTTTATGTACAGTATGTTATTTCCTAGAAAAATTGAAATTGACAAAATTAAAGTTGCAATTAAATAAGAAATACTGAAAAGATATTTGATCCATTAAAATCAACCCGTGCAAATTACTACCGCACTCCTAGTCGTTTTAATGGGAAAAGTGAACAGTTCGACACTTCGGAAAGCTCAGCGACCACAGGCTCACTGACCAGGGAAATCAAAAAGTTGCTATATTCGTTAATCTTTATGTTGTATGCAACTTAATAAAACTGTAATTAAAATAGATATGAACTTAAAAATGTACTTACCGATATTATTTATATCAATTACCAGTGTGGCCTTTAGCCAAGAAATAGGTTTCGAAGCGCCTAATTACAAAACAATTAAATCAAATATCGAAGATAAAAATTCAAAGTTTTTTTATTCTGATCTTTTGCAAAGGTTATCAGTTAACGATACTTTATTAAATAATGAGGATTATAGACATATCTATTATGGGTATGTTATGCATAAAGACTACAATCCTTACGGAGAAACTTCAAATGAAGATAAACTTCGAACATTTTATCATAGAGAGGAATTGGAAAAGAAAGATTATATTGAATTTATCGATTTAGCTAATCAATCATTAAAAGAATTCCCAATCGACTTAAGATTAATGAATTATTTAGCTTATGTATATCACTTGAATGGTGATGAAACGATGGCTAAAAAAGTTTCAAATAACTTTCATGGATTTTTAGGTGCAATTATGTCTTCTGGCGATGGATTAAAATGCGAAACGAGTTTTCATGTTATCTCCGTAACTCACGAATATGTAATATTGAATATGTTCGAACTTGAAAATGTTTCTCAATCTTTGATTGGAAATTGTGATTATTTGGCATTTGAAAAGGATAAATACAAGATCCCTGGATTATATTTTAATGTTAGTAAATTACAGGAAAAGAATTTAGAAATCCTAAAAGCGAAATAAAGCTAAAAAGAAAATAAACTGTTTAAAAAACCCGTGCAAAAAACAACTGTCCTCCTATTCGTTTAAATTGGAATTAGGGAATCTGGAAAAAGGGAATAAAAAAAGTGATTATATTCGTTGATCATTAAGTTGTCCGTAATATTAGAACCACAATCCATACAAACAAAATATGAAGAAATTAATACCTTTTATACTAATCATAATGACATTAAATTCTTGTG
>Ga0256912_1000106_pt1 | contig 19702 bp, 16 predicted proteins | sample MC6MC0765MT_FD_186332 | JGI IMG/M metagenome (GOLD analysis project Ga0256912, IMG submission 186332) | Metatranscriptome of enriched soil aggregate microbial communities from Iowa State University, Ames, United States - MC6-MC0765-MT... | ecosystem: Environmental > Terrestrial > Soil >...
CTTACCAAAAAAGGTTTTGAAGTTTTTAATGCATTTTCATTTAAAGAAGCTACTACAATTTTAAACGATCAGCAGCTTGATCTTGTTTTAACCGACGTTCGTTTGCCCGATAGTGACGGTATTGAAATACTAAAATATATTAAAGAAGTAAATGCTGCCATTCAGGTAATCCTGATGACGGGTTATACCGATATTAAAACCGCAGTAAACGTAATGAAAATGGGTGCTTTTGACTATGTTTCAAAACCCATAAATTCAGACGAAATTCTACACACCATTCACAAAGCCCTTACCGAAGGCATTAAAACGTCTACTGTTGTAAATGCTTCAGCTGAAAGTGATAAAAAAGAAACCCGTCCGGTAAAAAATGCCTATACTGGCAGTCATTTTATCAAGGGAAGAAGTGCAAAATCAAAAGAATTGTACGATTTTATTAATGTGGTGGCACCAACAAACATCTCGGTTCTTATCATTGGCGACAGTGGTACGGGGAAAGAAAACATTGCGTACTCCATTCATAAGTTAAGCAAGCGCGAAAACATGCCTTACGTGGCGGTTGATTGCGGTGCGATACCTAAAGATTTGGCAGCAAGTGAGTTTTTTGGTCACGTTAAAGGATCGTTTACTGGTGCTGTTACCGATAAGATTGGTCATTTTGAAGCAGCTAACGGCGGTACTATTTTCTTGGACGAAGTTGGAAATTTAACGTACGATGTTCAGGTCCAGTTATTACGTGCATTGCAAGAGCGTAAAGTGAAACCGGTGGGAAGCAGTAAAGAAGTTGATGTGGATATCCGTATCATTGCAGCAACCAACGAAGATTTACAGAAAGCGGTTCGCGAAGGCGATTTCCGTGAAGATCTATATCATAGATTGAACGAGTTTTCTATTCAGGCACCTCGATTGAACGAACGCGGAAAAGATGTGTTGGAATTTGCTGAATTCTTTATAGCACAATCTAATGCTGAATTAGAACGTAACGTGGAAGGATTGTCTGATGAGGTAACCGAAGTTTTTTTAAGTTACGAATGGCCTGGTAACCTGCGTGAAATGCGTAATATTATTAAACGTGCGGTGCTTTTAAGCAGTTCAAACCTTATCGAGAAAAATGTATTGCCCGCAGAAATGTTTCAGCAAAATGTTTTAAAGAATATTGAAGTACACGATCACGTAATGGCATCACCTGATAGCTTTGCGGCTACAAGCATGCAGCGGGAAGATTTAAAACTGTATTCTTCAAGCAACGAAGAGCAATTGATCCGTGTAGCGTTGGAAAAAGCAAAATACAATAAAACAAAAGCAGCTCATATATTAGGTATCGACAGAAAAACCCTATATAACAAATTGAAGTTGTACGATATTGAATTGTAGATAATCTAATCCTAAATGAGTTTTCTCCTGTAAACTTATGTGTTGCATTAAGTGTATCGTTTTCAAAGAAGTACTTTACGGTAATACTGTTGGCAGTTTCGTTGGTTAAAATAACATTTTTTGCATCGCGAAGTTCAAACCATGTGCTGTCATTCTTTTGAATTTCATCTTGATCTTCATATTTTATCTGATCAAATAAGAGGTTATCTTTAACAATTTGTACGAGAGGTCTGCCTAAAACTCCATAATTTACAATTTGTATACGTATATTGTTATCAAGATTAAAATGATTGATTCTTCTTTCACCGCTAGCAGATAAGAAAATAGCGAAAAATGGAATAGCCATTGGCAGAATACTTAAAATTAAACCATCACAAGTAATCCAAAATAGATTTTTGTAAAAAGTTTTTTCCAGCAAAGAATGATAATAAAAGGAGTTGTAAAAACCCAGATCCAAAACAAAATACGATCTGACCAATAACCAGTGAAACTCATTCTAGCAGAAACGAAAAGACAAAGGTTAAGAATTATTAAAGCAGAAATAACTAAATAAAATGTAATTAATTTGGTTTCTTTGGTGCGAAAATCAATCTTCATAATTTGAAATAAAAATAGGTTTTTGATCAATTTTTATAGTGTTTTTCTGTTTTTTGAAATCATTTAATTGTTGATATTCGTAAAGAATGTTAATGGTATTGTAATCGTAATATTTGGATTTTTCTTCGTAGTCAACGTAATTCAACTTATTAATCCAGGCATTTTTACCTTTCTTAAACTCAAAATTCAAGTTGAATTCTTCTTCATTGCCATTAAATTTATTGTATAATGGGGTATAGAATAGTTGCTGTGGAGAAAAATCAAGATGATTTAAATTATTGATAAGATCTGATAATTCATTAGAATTTTCTTGCATAGCAGCCTCCAAATCTTCTTTTTCGCTGAAAGAATCTTCATCGTGATATAGTTTTCCATTTTTAAACTGATAGTAAAACGGTTTGTATTGATGCTTATCTTCAAAATAAAATCCAATAAAATCGTTATAGTTTTCTTTGTTTGTAAAAGTGTAAATTTCCGGAGTTTTAGTAGTTTTATCACTGTAAGGAAAATAGCTGAAAGAAACAAAATCGGTTTTGGCTTTTGTGGTGTAAACATACGTAAACGAGATATGACGGTGACCCGGTTTAAAAATTCTTTTTAGCTCTGGAACAGGTTTTTGCAGTTCGCCAAAATGTAGTAGCGTTTCATCGTCATAAAATCCGTTTGAGAGCATTATTTTTACACTGTCGCCAATATTTTTATTGTGTCTGCCATAAATTGTAAATTTTTCTTTAGGACGATCGGGAGTAAACAGTACAAAACCTTTTTCTTTAAGTTCCCATTTACCCGTAATAAGCGTTGCATAACCTATAATCACAAAAGTTTGATCGGGTTTTAAATAATGATTTCCGCCACGTAAAGTGTAAGCTCCTGTAATATCTTGAATGGTCTGTGCTTTGATTTCTTTAGTAAGAATCATTGCTAAAAAAAGAATTATAAATTTCGCTTTCATCTTAAAACTATTTAGTTTTCTTATTGAATATTAATTTTTACAGGAAATCTTACCGATAATTTTATCGGAATTCCGTTTTGTGTGGCAGGATTCCATTTGGGTGATTTCTTTAAAATACGTTTCATTTCATCAGCTAAATCTCTGTCTGAATAAATTTTTTGCTGATGATTTTCAAGAGAAACGCTTCCGTCTGTATCAATTGTTAAATCAAGTTCAATTTTAATTAAGCCATCGCTTTCGGTTGCCGAAGTGTCAAAATTATCTATGATAAATTTGCGAAATGCTTCGTTTCCATCTTGAAAATTTGCTGGAACAATTTCAGCTTCTATTGCTTGTACTGCTTCGGTGGATGGAGCCGGATTTTCTACTGCAGTTGCAACTGCTTTTTCTCCAGAAGTGGTTCCTAATATTTTTTGATTTTCAATTTGATAAGGATGTTTCTCGATTAACTTCCCCGATTTGTCATATACGAAGGTAATTTGTTCTCCGTTAATGATCTTCGTTATTTCCTTTTTATCTAATATACCGTTTTTAAAATATTCTTTTACTTCTTCGTTTTCATCATTTTTGTAAGAACGAGAATGGAGATGTCCGTTGACGAATTCATCATCGTAAAAAGGAGGTGTCTTAAAATTAGCTTTTCTTGTAATTACTTCGTTTTCATCGTAATAAATGGTTTCGGTTTTTCCCATTACGCTTTTTTTCTTTCCGTTTGGATAAAATTGAGTGTAAGTTTCTGTAATTTCATCATTTATTTGATAGATTTTCCCATGTCTGTCATAACTTTTTGTAATCGATAAACCATACGTTTTATCTGGAGCTACATATGATTGAGATTCATTTTGAACTTCTCCGGTTTTGTAAAATTCCTTTGCAAAAACCTGATTACCTTTTCGGTAGGCTTTTATAAATAATTTGTCATCGGCAAACATGGTGTATTCTGTAACCAAAGATTTATTTAATTTATACTCGGTTTTAAATGAATCGCCTTCTTTGTGTTCACCTTTTTTGAAGTTTTCATAGGTTGTAACTGTCCCCGAAATAAGGTTGTTTTCTATAATAAAATCTGCTTCTTGACTTTTGTTGCGAATTTTGTAAAATCCACTTGCCAAAATAACTTCATTATAAAAATAAGCATTGTATTCTGCTATTTCTACTTTATGGGTAAAAGCTTCTAAATAATCTTTTGGAATAACCAATTGCAAGGTGTCAATATTTTTATGTTGTGAAAACACCAAATTCACGTATAAAAGTACGGTTGTTGCTAAAAGTAATTTGTTGTTAAAAATGTTCATCGATTTGTATTGATAAGTTTAGACAAGATTTTTTAATTTGCTTGGCATCATAATTATAAAAACCAATAAAACTAACTGAACAATAATTATTATAAATGCAAAAACTTGAGTTTCAAAAGCCATATTAGATTCTATTATATAGTTGTTTCTACTTTGGTCAATTCTATCTTTAAGTATTTGTTTCTCACAAAAATCAATATCGATTCGTTCATCTATTTTTCGTTTTGAATCCATTGCATACCAATCGGTTTTGTTTGATGCAATATCTAAATGGTCTATATTCTTAAGAATAAGCCAGCTACAAATAATTATGGTAATTATTGATAATAATAGGGCGATTATTTTTTTCATTTTAATAATTTAATGATGTTTTCTCTTGAAATTCGTGAACAGTTTGTACCGTATCGTTTTCAAAAAAATATTTTACTGTAATACTTGTGTCGGTTTCTTTGACTAATTGGGCATTTATGGCATCACGCACTTCCAGCCAAGTGCTGTCATTCTTTTCAATTTCATCTTGATCTTCCAGTTTAATTTTATCAAACAAAAAACCGTCTTTTACAATTTGAACTCGTGGTCTGCTCATAACACCATATGCAACAGTTTGTATACGAATATTATTTTCAAGGTTAAAATGATTTAATCTTCCGCTACCAGTTCCCGAAAGTATTATTCCAAAAAAAAGAATTCCCATAGGTAAAATGCTTAAAATTAAACATAGAATCAAAAAGCCGAAATATAGCTTTGTAACGAGTTTTTTCCAATATAAAATAATTATAAAAGGTGTTACAGCAATCCAAATCCAGAATAAAATGCGATCGCTCCAATATCCTGCAAAACTCATTTTTGCAAAAGCATATAAACAGCTGTTAAGAATTATTAAAGCTGATATAAAAAGATAAATTCTAAAGATTGTTTTTTTATTCATAATTTATGTCTTCCTGTAATTGTTAAAATCAGATCATTTTACATATCTCCACCCGAGCCGGTAATAATAAAAAGAACTGCGTATTGAATGAATATTAAAAACAAAGTCATTATAATTGACCTAAAAGCATATTTGTTATTTTCTTTTTTGAATATTCTAATGATAAAAACAATAATTTGTACAACTAAAAAGAGACAGCATATTAGTGGAGACAAAAAAATAATATTGCCAGTAGATGAATTACCTTTTTTCACATAAATATCCCAATATATCATTGCGAAGTAAAGCAACACAAAGAACATATTTACATAAAGACTTTTTTTTCAAAAATTATACATAATGCTTAATTTAGGTTTCAATAATTTTCATTTTTATTGTTCGCAATACCTTCCAACGTTTCCTTTTAAATCTTTTATGTACAATCTGCGTTCGCCGTAATGTAAAGTAATCGTATCAACAATACCAACCAAAGTATCGCTTTTACGAAAAAAAATACTGTCGTTTCTTGTGTATAAATATTCGCTATTAAATGCCAAAACATCAGATATATATCCCGGACCATCACTAAACTTCCAAACTGATTTTTCAAGATTATTTTTTTGTTTACAAGAATGAAAAAGAAAGGTCATTATAAAAATAAGTGTATATACTTTCTTCATTTTTAGGCTATTTATAAAATTCATAATCAACCAAAACTTCATCGCCATATTTACCTACGTTATCTCTTTCCTGATAAAATTGGATCGATTTTAAAATGTTGTTTTCAATCTTATAGATAATTCGTTCGGTTTTATATTCGTTGCTACCCTCGGCAATTAACTGGTTATTTTCGTTCAAATAGAATTTATAAATTCTTTCTCCTTTTGGAAACTTATTGGTAATAGTTAAAGGCAGTTGCCAAAAATTATTGCTGTAACATGTGGTGTAAACGTCATTAGATTCGTGACGTATTATTTCCTCACACGCTTCGTTGTTTTTTGACGTAATTTTATAGATTGTTTTGGGGTTTATATCCTTGTTTTCATAATTTCTTTCATCAATTACAAATCGATCTTTTACAAGAAATAGGTTTCCCGTAAGCTCATAAGTTTCCATATCGTAACTGTTTTTTATGGTGACGGTATTGTTTTGAAAATAAAAATTTTTGTCTGGTCTGCCTTCTTCAGTTATACTTATAGGTAAATTGTTTTCATAATTAACTTTAATTTCATTTTCACGACGACCTTTGAAAGATATTAATTGCCCCAGATTGTTAAAATTGAATGTGATTTCTTTGTCTAAACCAGTATTTAATGTAATGCTTTTTACGTTTTTAATATTCAAAAACTGTAAAGGCAACGCATAATCATCTATAATTTCTTTTAATAAAAGTGTATTGATGTTTTTTTAGTACATTTTCATTGGCAAATGTTGTTTTCATTTTACTTTCTACCATTAAACTGTCTTGCTTAAAGGCTTGATAATATGACGACATTTTTCCATCGCCCCGAATTTTAGAAATTTTTTCGGTAGTAAGAACCATTTTTTTATTGTTAAAAATCTTATCTGAAGGTTTCCCGCTCCAATACAAATACCCTTCATGTCGATCCTGACGATCTAACAAATTAATGGTTTCTTGGGTTGAATTTTGAATTTTTATAAACGTGTTTCTATACACTTGATGATGCATTACATCGTTTTTAGAAAAATTTCTACACAATTCGTCCCATTCGCGTTTTACGAGTTCGCCAAAACCGAAATAACTGTTTTGAAATTCATTTTCTGTAGGTTGTTCATGATAGGTTTTATTTTGACTGTCCCCCATATATTTTACATCGTACACAACAATATGTGGTTTCCCGGCTTCTAAAACAAGCGTGTCACAATTGGTACAGATGCGTTCGCTATCAAACTTTCTTTCTTCGGGCGATACATGCATCATGGGTGGTGGTGCATTGCTAATATCGGGCACATTGTCTAAATAAATTATTTCAGAATCTGCTTTTTCAACTTTTGGCGGCGGTATTTTATTTACAACTGTTTTAGGTTTTGATTTTTTTACCGGTTTTTTTTGTGCCGAAACAGTTGTGACACAAAATAATACTGTTAACAATAAGCATATTTGCTTTACTTTTTTCATGTTTAAAACAATTTTAATAAATACGATTAAAACGAACATCTAAAATACAAGATGTTATAAAAAGATTTGTAGTACTTGTTTTACAGCTGTGTAGAATTTTTAGTTGTGTTGAACTAATATTTTATATTAAAAAATCCTTCCTCATGAAAACCGTAATACGTTGCATTTGCAATGGTTTTTGTAGTATCTAAACCTGTCAATTTGCTGAAAGCGGGTAATATAATTTGCGAGGATTGTACCACAAAACAAGGCAATTTTTTCCGACTATTTTTTAAGAGCGGAATTTGTATTCCAGGGTGAATATGTCCTGAAATGGTTGGTAAGTTATTATTTGAATTTGGTTCATGCACAAACTGAATTGTATCAATCACTAAATTTTCGGTTACAGATGTAATTCCTAAATCTTTAATGAATTTTTCAGGAATACGGTCGTGATTTCCTTTTATCAAATAAAAATCTATAGAAGAAAAAGTAGAAGTTATTCGTTTTAAATCGATCACTTCTTTGTTGCTGGAAGCGTGTATTAAATCGCCTACTATAATGATTTTTTTGGGTTGATAATGTTGAATTAAAAATTGCAAACGTTCTAAATCGCTGTAATGCAGATAGGAGGGGATTGCCATGCCATGCTTTCTAAAATGGGCACTTTTACCCGAATGCAGATCCGAAAAAATCAAGGCGTTTTGTGCCTGCCAATACATACTTCTCTGGTTGTTCAACAGCAAAACGTTACCGGCAAAACAAACAAGTTGTTCAATCAGATTCATTTTTTACGTTTTTTTAAATTTCGTTCAATCATTCGGTTAATGCGCGTTGTAAGGTCTTCACTTGAAAGCGATTGCCTTAAACTATCTACTTTTATCGGGAAGCTCAATGGCGTGTATCGGTCTGTAAATTTAAGGACAATTTTGTTTGATGCAATGCGTTTGAAGGCATCAACCAAACGGACTTCCTGCAGTTGTTGATTAAAAACTTCGTTATAAGCTTGTCGAACCAAAAGATGCGACGGTTCAAATTCTTCCAAAACTTTAAAAATGATGCTCGATGATGCCTGAAGCGATTTATTATTTCGCTGTTTTCCCGGAAATGTCTGTATAACCATGCCCGCAATAACCGCAATATCTCGGAATTTATGCAAAGCCATTTCGGCAGCATTGATACTGGCAACCACATCGTCCATTAAATGATTTAATTGAAATAATTCGGTGAGAAATTCCAGATCGAGAGGTATTAGCTGATCCGAAAACAATTCAAAACCATAATCGTTCATGGCGATCGAAAAACTGATCGAAAATCGCTTACTGATTCTGTACGCAATAACGGTCGCCATAACTTCGTGTACCAATCTGCCTTCTAACGGATACATAAACAAATGATAACCTTCGCGTGTGTGAATCTGTTCCACCAAAAGTTCGTTGTGTAACGGCAGTGCAGAATGGGTCTGCTGATAAGTTAGTAAAGGATTTAAAAACTGAATTTCTTTACTTTTGGGTTGATTTGTTGCAGCTTCTGATAATTTTTGACGTAAAAACATGCTTAAATCTGCACTTAAAGGCAATCTGCCGCCTAACCAGCTTGGTGTAATTGCCTTGCCCGAACTGTTACGAACGTAAACGGTTAATTCTTTCATTCGCACATATTCTAATACTCTGCCTGCCAAAATAAATTTATCGCCCACTTTTAGTTTTGTCAAAAAATATTCTTCAACCATGCCAATGTATCCGCCCGATGTATATTTTACCCGCAGCATGGCATCGCTTACAATTACGCCGATATTTAACCGATGAAGCATACCAATACGTCGTTTTTTAACTTCGTAAACTCCGTCTTCATTTACATCAACCCTATGAAATTCTTCATAATTTTCACCCAGTTTTCCGCCTTTTGTAATGAAAGCCAAACACCAGTTCCAATCTTCTTCCTGCAGATATTTAAAAGCATGAGTTTGCTGAATAATCGGAAAAAGTTCGTTCGATTTAAAACCTCCTCCCAACGCAATGGTAACCATAAACTGAACAAGGACATCGTAAGTAAGCACCATGGAATCTCGTTTTTCTACGATTTTATTTTTGTAGGCATCTTTAAGCGCGGCAACTTCTAACAATTCCAAAGTATGTGTGGGAACAAAATAAATTTTCGATGTTTCGTAAGGCGAATGCCCACTTCTACCAGCGCGTTGCAAAAAACGGGCAATTCCTTTGCTGGATCCTATCTGTACAACCGTATCAACGGGTTTAAAATCGACACCCAAATCTAAAGATGAAGTACAAACAACCGCTTTTAACTGACCGCTGCTCAAGGCGTTTTCAATCCATTGTCGCAGTGCGTGATCTATAGAACCGTGATGCAGCGCCAACTGACCAGCCAAATCGGGATCGGCATTTAAAAGCAATTGGTACCACAGCTCACTCTGGCTTCGGGTATTTGTAAAAACCAAAGTAGATCGGCTTTGTGAAATAATTTCGGCAACTTTATCAGCTAAAGTTCCACCCAAATGACCAGCCCACGGCAATACATCAACCTTATCGGGATAAACCGGAATAATTTCGATCTGCTTTTTTTCTTTCGATACTATTTTGATCTTTTTTGATACGTTGGGAAGCAAAACTTCCATCGCTTCATCAATATTGCCGATTGTAGCTGTAATTCCCCAAATTTTTAGGTTTGATACGTTATTTTGAAGATACGCCAAAGCCAGTTCAACCAATACACCGCGTTTGCTGCCCATTAATTCGTGCCACTCGTCAACAGCGATACATTGCAGGTTTTTAAAGAATTTATCACGACTTTTTTGTGCTAAAAGTAAGTGCAGACTTTCGGGTGTTAGAATAAGCACATCGGGCATTTGCTTGGTTTGTTTGGCTTTTTGTTTGGGATCGGTATCGCCGTTACGCACTTCAACAACCCAGTCGATTCCTATGCTGTCAACGGCTTCCTGCATGGCACGCGCCAAATCTTTTGCAAGCGATCGGATAGGGGTAACCCACAAAAGTTTTAAACCCGACTGCATTTTTTGGTATTGATTGATGTAGTTGATGACGCCGCCAAGAAAAACCGAAAATGTTTTGCCAAAACCTGTTGGAGCGACCACCATGCCGCTGTAACCTTTGTGATAGTAATTCCAGGTTCGCTCTTGAAATTCAAAAGGAACTTTCTGGTCAGCGGTCATCCAATTATTTATGATCTGATAACCTTCGGATGTTTTTAAGTTTTCCATAATCAGGTAATCAGTTTTTTAACTTCGTCTATTGTATCAATATCGGCAACGGTTTTGTCTTTACGCCAACGCAAAATTCTTGGAAAACGTAATGCCACGCCCGATTTATGCCGACTACTATATCCAATTCCTTCAAAAGCAATTTCGAAAACCAATTCAGGTTTTACCGTTCGTACCGGACCAAATTTCTCAATCGCGTTTTTGTTTACAATTTTGCTAACTTCTTGAATTTCTTTATCTGTTAAGCCCGAATAAGCCTTGGCAATAGTAACAAGCGCATCGCCACTTTTAACGGCAAAGGTATAATCGGTGTAATAACCGCTGCGGCGACCGCTGCCTTTTTGAGCGTAAATAAGCACGGCATCAATGGTTAAAGGATCGGTTTTCCATTTCCACCAGTCGCCTCGTTTTCTTCCGGTATGGTAAGGCGAATCAACATTTTTCAACATTAAACCTTCGCTATTTATTACACGTGCATTGGTGCGGATTTCGGGAAGTTTATTCCAATCGATTTCTTTGATAACGGGTGATAAATGCAGCGATGGATTTGTATCGATATTAAAATGATCTTCCAAAATGGATCGCCGGTACGAAAGTGGTTTTGTACGAATATCTTCACTTTTCCATTCTAAAACATCATAAATATAAAGCGAAACCGGAAGTTCTTCGAGCATTTTTTTAGGTAGATTTTTTCTGTTTAACCGTTTTTGAAGTTCACTGAAATTATACACTTCGTTATCTTTAACGACCAACAGTTCGCCATCGATCACAAAATCATCAGGAAAATCAATCAAAGCTTTTTCGATTTCAGGAAATTGAGCCGTAATCAGTTCTTCGCCACGCGACCAAATAAAAAATTCGCCTTCGCGTTTGATAACTTGCGCACGAATTCCGTCCCATTTATATTCGATCTGCCAATCATTGATCGATCCTAAATCAATCAAATCTTTATCCAATGCATACGCCAAACAAAAAGGGTAGGGCTTGCTTTTATTGATTTCGGTATAATTTCCTTTAATCAAACCCTCAAAATCGACTTCGTTTCGATCCCAATCTCCCATAATACTGTGAGTAACGGCAGCAGCTTCCAAATCAAAGTGTTTTGCAAGAGCATTAATAACCGTTTTTGCCGATACACCCAAACGGAAACTTCCACCCAACAACTTGTTGAAAATAAAGCGTTCGGTGGTGTTTAAAGTTTGCCAACTGTTAACAACGTAGGTTCGTTTTTCTTCTTCGGTTTTATCTTTTAAGGCAATGATTTCTTTCATCCATTCAGAAAGTGATTTTTCAGAAGGATGTTCGTTATCTGGTAACAACAATGCGATGGTTTCGCCCAAATCGCCAACAGCCGCGTAACTTTCTGCAAACAACCATTCGGGTAGCTGCGTTTCCTCTAAAACCCATTGTTTTAAAAGCTTTGTTGTAACGCTTCGTTTAGGACGTTTGCCTGTGAAAAGTGACAAAAACCATAATTTGTCGTCGTTGCTTGCCGTATCGATAAACAGTTCAATTGCCGCGATTTTCTGCAGATTTTTATTGGTGCTGTCTAACGAATTTATCAGTTGCGCAAATACTTTCATAGGCTTTCCGGTGTAGATTCGTCTTCTTCTTCATTTCCAAAAGCAGTATGCAGTTCAACGGCTTCAATTCCGTTTTCGTTCAAATATTTAGCAAATACCGCAGTTTGTCCGTGGGTTACATACACTTTTTCGGCATTTGTTTCTTTAACAGCTCTTAAAAGATCGTCCCAATCGGCATGATCGCTTACTGCAAAACCTGCATCGGCACTGCGCCATCTTCTGGCACCGCGAACCTGCATCCAACCCGAACAAATTGCATAAACCATATTCGGAATTTTCTTTAAAACGTTGGTGTCTACAAGCGATGGTGGAACAATGACAATGCCTTTATTTACATGTTGAACAGATTCTCTGAAATCGAGCGATTCATAATGTGGCAGTTGAATTCCTGCGTTTTCATACGCCTGATTCAATTTGGTAATGGAATAATGTGTATAAATAGGAGCGATACCACTGACTGCATTCAAAATACGTTGTGCCTTGCCTAAAGAATATCCCACAAAAACCGAAGTTTTACCGATTTCTTGATTGTGAAGCACCCAGTTTTGCATGGATTCATTCAATTTTTCTGTTGATGCCCATTTATAAATTGGCAATCCAAAAGTACTTTCGGTAACAAATTCGTGGCATTTAACAGGTTCAAAAACAGTAGAAAGTCCGTCGTTCTGTAATTTATAATCACCCGAAACTACGACAACTTTTCCTTTATGTTCCATTCTGATTTGTGCAGAACCAATAATATGACCCGCAGGGTGAAACGACACTTTCACGCCATTTATGTTGATGGGTTCGTTGTAGCCAATGCCTTGAACCTGAATATCTGCACCAATGCGAATGTGGAGAATTGGAACGGTGAGGTGATGACACAGGTATTTTTTCATTCCCCAACGGGCATGATCGGCGTGACCGTGCGTTATAAGGGCATAGTCTACGGGTTTACAGGGATCGATATAAAACTTACCCGGAATACAGTAAATGCCTTTGTCTGTAAAATTTAATATTTGCATTTTGTGGTTTGCTTACTATCAAATTAAAACTAAAAAATGGCGTTCTGAATGTTTTTATAAGGGAAGAAAAGATGCGGTTTTCAGTAAATAGAAAAATCCGCATCTTAGTAATGTAATAATTTTAATTTTTATTTCTCATTTTAGAAAAAATCCAAAGGACTAATCCAATTCCAAGAAATATCAGAATAAAAGCCCACCACATGCCGGCTTTAAAAATGGTTTCTACCGCACTACAACTTGTTAATAGTAATGATGTTAGAATGGTACAGCTGAATAAAAAATACTTTTTCATAGTCTTAATTTTTTATAATCTGTATTAAAGTTAACGAAAAAAAACTGAAAAAGGACTATGATTGCTAACATTTTCATGCTACTTATTTTTATATTTAAAGTAATAGATCAGCAGAATTGTATTTACTAAAACCGAAAATCCGTTGGATAGAATAATGGGCAATTCATCTTTCATGATTCCGTAAACAACCCATAGCGAAACACCGGTGAGTAAAACGGCAATCATTCCCCACGAAAGGTTTTCCACGTCTTTTTCTTTTAACACCTTAATTAGTTGCGGTATCATGGATACAGATGTTAGTATACCGGCAATTGTTCCTATAACTGTTTCCATTAATTAAAAAGAATTTTACTTTCTTAAATATAGCAATAATTATCGGATTTGATCTTCTTAAAAGAAATCGGGGCATTTATATGGTGGGTTGTTATTTAATTTCGGCTCTGATTCTGCTTAAACTCACTTGGGTAATACCTAAATACGATGCAATATAACCCAATTGTACGCGTTGAATTAAATCGGGATTTTCTGTTAAAAGCGTTTTGTAACGTTCTGATGCTGTTTTAAACTGACGGGATATTAATCGTTCTTCGGTTTTAAGTAATTCCTGCTCTGCAAATTTTCTGCCCCAATTGGCAATATGAATGTCTTTTTCGTAAAGCGAATTTAGATCGACCGTATTAAGCTGATACAGATCTCCGTCTTCTAGAAGTTCAATGGTTTCATAGCCTTTTTCATGAGCAACATAACTTTTCATCGATAAAATAGTCTCGCCTTCACGACCAATCCAAAAAGTAATATCATTATCCGGAGTACGTGCAAAGGCTCTTACAATACCCTTCTTTATAAAGTAAATGTTTTTTTCTACCGTTTTGGTATCAAGCAAAATATGACCTTTGGTGTACGAAACTTCGGTAATATAACTTTTCAATACCTTTGAAGAATCTTCTGGGAGCGAATGTATCTTGTTTAAAATTAGATCAATATCCATTGATTAAAATCTGTGTTTTATGTTTTATAAATATATGGTTTTTGAATTGTAGAGTTATTCAATTTGATATTTATTAATATTTATGCTAAATTTAGATAAAATTACAATCTTATGAAAAACAAGTACCTTCTATTATTATCCGTATTATCTTTAACTTCTTGTACAGTTGATGAACATGAAGATGATAAGCCAATTGAGGTAAAATTTCCTTTTAAAGAATTGGATAAAACCTATTTCAATCAAACTTCAAATAATTTGCAAGTTCCAACAGAAAATTTACGATTAGATTCTATTGTAGACTATGTTTATTTTAGATATGATCCCAATACTGGAATTTCAAGCTATTATGGTAATAAATCAAATACTTCTTTATCATCTCCGCCACCTCCGCGACCGACAGGTAGGATAACGCAAGTGTTTACATACAATACAAATAATAGAATTGAACGAATTGATTCTTTTGACAACAGTGATTCTGATGAATTAACTAAAAAAGGGACATTTGGAGGTTCAAGTCATTTCTTTTATGATACCAATAATAATTTAATTAAAAGAGGTTTTTCATCTTCAGGCAGTTTTCAGGATGCAGTTTATCATTACGAATATATCTATGCTAATAATAAACTAATAACTGAAAAGTATAAAGAAGGAAGTTACAATGGTACAAAAGATTTTGTTTATAAAGAATCGCTGATTGAAATAACTAATAAGGTGGATAACAATTTATCATCTACAGAAGTTATTAATCTAGATAGTTTTAATAATATTACCACTTATAATTGAAAACACGTTGATAGTACAAATCCTTACGTTATTACTTATAGATATCCAAAAAACATTATTAATCCTTACAATAATTTATTCCCACAAAATTTTCATCCATTTTTAGTACTTGGATCTTATAATGGTGGTTTTTCACATTTTTCATCAGGAACATCAGAAAACTTTCATTCTAAAATTCAGTTAAACAGTAATTTTTATCCTGAAATAGTTGAATCGGGAAGTTATGATGAAGGATACAGAACAAAATATTATTACTCAAAAATAAACTAAAAGCGGATTTATAAAAATCCGCTTTTTTTTAAAAAACCTCTTTCGCAACTCTTTTAACAGTATCCGATTTTCCCATAGAATAATAATGCACAATAGGAATTCCCGCTGCGATAATCTCTTTACTTTGCTGAATGCACCATTCAATACCAATTTGTTTTACAGCATCGTTGTCTTTTGCCTTTAAAATTTCAATAACCAAAGCATCGGGTAAATCTACTTTAAAGCGATGCGGAATCATATTTAATTGACCTTTAGTTGTCAACGGTTTCAAACCGGGAATAATCGGAACTTCAATACCTGCTTTTCTGCATTTATCGACAAAATCAAAAAACTTGGTATTATCAAAAAACATCTGCGTAACAATATAATCGGCACCTTTATCAATCTTCTGTTTTAAGAACTGTAAATCACTGTCAAAATTCGGAGCTTCCATGTGCTTTTCCGGATACGCACCAACACCTATGCAGAAATTGGTTGTGTGCGAATTTTCCAATTCATCATCTAAATAAATGCCGTTATTCAATTCCGAAATCTGCGTTACCAGTTCCGAAGCATATCTGTGTCCGTTTTTTTCAGCCTTAAAATAAATTTCGCTTTTAACCGCATCGCCACGCAAAGCAACCACATTATCAATACCCAAAAAATCCAAGTCAATCAAAAAATTCTCGGTATCTTCTTTCGTAAAACCGCCACACAAAATATGCGGCACGGCATCGACCTTATATTTGTTCTGAATGGCAGCACAAATTCCAACCGTTCCTGGGCGTTTTTTTACGATTTTTTTCTCCAATAAACCGTTTCCGGCATCTTTGTACGTATATTCTTCACGATGGTATGTAACATCAATAAACGGCGGATCAAACTCCATTAACGGATCAATCGTATCAAAAATACATTGAATATTCTGACCTTTCAAAGGCGGTAAAATTTCAAACGAAAACAAAGCTTTTCCGTCGGCATTCTGTATATGTTCGGTAACTTTCATTTTATAATTATTTGGGCGTTACCCGCCTTATCAGGACGGGTCGGGCAGAACTTCGTTCGCAAGTTTCGGTAAAGCAACATTTAGTTGCTTTCTCTCACATGTGTTACAAGCTTTTAAAAGGCTTTTCACTACACCCGAGGCTTCAGCCGAACTGACCGAAGGTAATCCCTAACGCAAATGGTTGTTAGTACTTAAATTTGTTATTCATTTATATTTGGTCCGAGCCATTTGGCAGCTTCCTCAAAACTGATGTTTCGCCTGCGGGCATAATCTTCCACCTGATCGTTTTTAATTTTCCCCACGCCAAAATATTTCGCTTCTTTATTTCCAAAATAATATCCCGATACCGACGATGCCGGCCACATTGCCAAACTTTCGGTTAATGTTACGCCAATTTCATCGGCAACATTTAAAACATCCCAAATGGTATTTTTCTCCAAATGATCGGGACAAGCCGGATAACCAGGCGCCGGACGAATACCTTCGTACGATTCTTTAATTAAATCGTCATTTGTTAATTGTTCTGAAACAGAATATCCCCAAATTTCTTTACGGACTTTCTCATGCAGATATTCCGCAAAAGCTTCGGCTAAACGATCGCCCAATGCTTTAACCATAATAGAATTGTAATCGTCTTGAGCGTTTTCATAATCTTTGGATTTTTCTTCAACGCCAAAACCGGTACTTACACAGAACAAACCAACATAATCGCTTATTCCTGCTGATTTTGGTGCGATAAAATCTGCCAAGGCAATATTGGGTACACTGCCCGATTTATGTGCCTGCTGACGAAGAGTTAGCAAAGTTGCAATGGTTTTATCATTTTCATCGACCAATTCAACATCATCATCATTTACCTGATTGGCTTTGTAAATACCGATGATTCCTTTAGCTTCAAACCATTTTTCTGAAACAATATTTTTCAACATTTCCTGAGCTTCTGCAAATAAAATAGTTGCTTGTTCGCCCACAATATCATCGTTAAAAATATCAGGATATTTACCAAACAACTGCCAAGATCTAAAGAACGGAGTCCAGTCTATATATGGAACCAATTCCGATAATTCTACACTGACTTGCTTTTTACCAAGAAAATTTGGTTTTACAATTTGTTGTGAATCCCACTCTATTTTGTATTTATTCTTACGGGCATCGGCAATCGATAAGTATTTTTTATCTCGTGCACGATGTAAAAAATCGTAACGTAATTTTTCATATTCCGCACGAATGTCTTCCTTATAAATTTTGTTTTTATCGGGTTGCAATAAATTGTTAATCACTGTTACAGCGCGTGATGCATCGTTCACATGAACAACTGTTTGTGTATATTCTGGTGCGATTTTTACAGCGGTATGCGCACGAGATGTTGTAGCACCACCAATCATAACTGGAATTTTAACGCCAATTTTTTCTAATTCTTTAGCCAAATAAACCATTTCATCTAATGACGGAGTAATTAATCCGCTTAAACCAATTACATCAACCTGTTCTCTAATTGCGGTTTCAATAATTTTTTCGGGCGGAACCATTACACCTAAATCTATAATTTCGAAATTGTTACAAGCCAAAACCACAGCAACAATGTTTTTACCAATATCGTGTACATCGCCACGAACAGTAGCCATTAAAACTTTACCAGCCGATGAATTATTTGTGACTCCGTTTTTCAGTTTTTCTTCTTCGATAAACGGCAACAAATAAGCCACTGCCTTCTTCATTACCCGAGCCGATTTTACAACCTGCGGTAAAAACATTTTTCCTGAACCAAATAAATCGCCCACAATGTTCATTCCGTTCATTAAATGTTGTTCAATCACCTGAATAGGTCGTTCAACAGTTTGTCGGGCTTCTTCTACATCGGTAGTAATAAATTCTTCAACACCTTTAACCAAGGCATGAGTGATACGCTCTTGTAAAGCGTGCGATCGCCATTCTAAAACCTTTTCCTCTTTAAATTTGGTTTCGCCTTTTAAATGTTCGGCAAAATCAAGTAATCGTTCGGTAGCATCACTTTTTCGGTTTAACAGAACATCTTCAACAAAAACCAACAATTCAGGGTTTACTTCGTCGTAAATCTCTAATAATTCCGGATTTACAATTCCCATGTTCATACCATGCTGAACCGCGTGGTACAAAAAAGCGGCATGCATGGCTTCACGCACACGATCGTTCCCACGGAAAGAAAACGAAACATTACTTACACCGCCCGAAACATTTGCATACGGCAGGTTTTCACGAATCCATTTTGTTGCCAGAAAGAAATCGAGCGCATTGTTGTTGTGCTCTTCCATTCCTGTCGCAACGGGAAATATGTTAGGATCGAAAATGATGTCTTGCGGAGGAAAACCGACCTGATTAACCAGAATATCGTACGACCTTTTACAGATATCGATTCGTCTTTGGTAGGTATCTGCCTGACCAGCTTCATCAAAGGCCATTACCACAACCGCGGCTCCGTAACGCTTAACTAAATTTGCATGATGAATAAAAAGTTCTTCGCCTTCTTTTAAACTGATGGAATTTACGATACCTTTTCCTTGAATAGTTTGCAAACCGGCTTCGATAATTTCCCATTTTGAACTGTCGATCATTATTGGAACTCGGGCAATATCAGGTTCTGAAGCTATAAGGTTTAAAAAATTAACCATTGCTTCCTTACCGTCTAACATGCCTTCATCCATGTTGATGTCTATGATCTGTGCACCGTTTTCAACTTGTAATCTGGCAATATCCAAAGCTTCGTCAAACTTTTCTTCTTTTATCAATCGAAGAAATTTTCGGGAACCAGTTACGTTTGTACGTTCACCAATATTTATAAAATTCGATTCTTTTGTAACAAAAAGCGGTTCTAAACCTGAAAGCGTTAAAATGGGTTGTGGTTTTATTTCATCTACTTCAACATCATTTCTTAAGGCGTTATACTGCGTAACGGCATCGGCAATTAAACGGATGTGATCTGGATTTGTTCCACAACAACCACCAATAATCTGCACTAAATCTTCTTTTAAAAAATCGGCAATTAAATGCTGCATTTCTTCGGGAGACTGATCATATTCACCAAAAGCATTTGGCAATCCGGCATTTGGATGCGCCGAAATATTTACCGATGTATGCTGCGCCAACTGCTTTAAATAAGGTTTTAGCTGTTCGGCTCCCAAAGCACAGTTGAAACCGATACTTAACAATGGAATATGTGAGATCGAAATTAAAAAAGCATCAACTGTTTGTCCTGATAACGTTCTGCCGGAAGCATCGGTAATCGTTCCCGAAACCATGATTGGAATATCGATATTTCGTTCGATTTTTACTTCTTCA
>Ga0256912_1000116_pt1 | contig 18909 bp, 15 predicted proteins | sample MC6MC0765MT_FD_186332 | JGI IMG/M metagenome (GOLD analysis project Ga0256912, IMG submission 186332) | Metatranscriptome of enriched soil aggregate microbial communities from Iowa State University, Ames, United States - MC6-MC0765-MT... | ecosystem: Environmental > Terrestrial > Soil >...
AGATAGGTTTAGAACCTAAATAGGGCAACACAATCTTTCATCTTTTTTCTATTCTCTATTTTCTCTCAGTAGTTTAGGTATTATTACATAAAATAACGTATTTTGTGTCCGAATTTAATTCAGGCGGTTTTATGAAATTTGTAGTTGACAGTGGTTCTACCAAAGCAGATTGGTTGTTATTTAACAACAAGCAGTATTTAGGCGTTTACAATACGTTGGGTTTAAATCCTGAGGTACTGAATACCGATGTGTTGGTTGAACGAATCTTGCAGAACGAAGAAATTGCCAATTTACGAACGGCTATTAAAGAAATTTACTTTTACGGATCGGGTTGCAGTACCGTTCATTCTAAAAAAGTAATGCGAGATGCTTTGGAAAAAGTATTTGAAAATGCCGATTTTTTCGAGATTCTGGAGGATACCTATGCGGCGGTTTACGCTACCTGTCACGATTTGCAACCCGGAATTGTATGTATTAACGGCACTGGATCTAACTGTAGTTTTTTCAATGGTAAAGAGGTAGAGCAGGCGGTGAATTCGTTGGGATATCTGGCAATGGACGATTGTTCGGGTGTTGATTTTGGTCGACGATTGATTCGTGCACATTATTTTAATACCATGCCAGCCGATCTAAAATCAAAATTTGAAACCGCTTACAATTTAAATGCCGATTTTATTAAAAAGAATTTTTATAAAGAACCTAACCCGAATGCGTATCTGGCATCGTTTCTTCCTTTTTTAATTGCCAATAAAGATCATGATTTTTTACAGGCTATGATTGCCGATAGTTTTCAGTTTTTTGTAGACCATTACATTAAGCAATATCCAAACCATAGTAATTTTCCTGTTCATTTTATAGGATCGACAGCTTTTCTGTTACAAGACGAATTTAAAACGATCCTTAAAAACAACAACCTGATGGCAGGTGTGTTTTACCAAAAACCGTTAGAAGGTTTAATAGAACTGCATCAGAAATAGTGTTGGGTGTTTAAAGCGTATTTTTAACATATACCTAAAGGAAAGATTATATCATGTAAACGGAACACCAAGAGAAAATTTCTTACCTGAAATTTTAACTCAAAACAGTGAAGAAACTATACAAAAAGCCAAAGAAATAGATTGAAAGAAACAATAGTTGACATTGGGTTTTACAAGTTTGATTTTCGCATCGAGTTTGGTTTTAGTTGGTAGTTTTGTTTCACGAAATTCATCAAAATGCAAAGCTCTAAAGATTAATTGACACTTGTAATGACGAACACTACAAACATCAAACGACAATTCCTCAACTCACTAAAACGTGGGACAGGCGAAGCATATCTATTGGTGAAAGACAATCCTAATATTGACTTTTCAAATAACATTATAAAGGGAGCTTTGAATATTTACGCTTATGACGGACAAAGTGAAGGAAATAGGGCGCAATACATTTTTGACATAATTTCTATATCGAAACAAAAAGACAAAATTCGCATAGCGGTTTTAAAAGGGTTAGCAACTGAACAAAACAGCACTTGGAATTTGACACACTTATTTGCACTTACCCAACTGTACGCACAACAAAACGATACGGAAGCAAAACAAGCAATTTACAACAGATTTCTAAACAATCCGATTGAAGGTTCTGATTGGGTGGGTGCCTATGAAATATTAGAACTTGACGGGTTGAATGGATTGTTTTACATTGCCGAAAAGTATGGAAAATACATTGAACAAAATCCTGACGATTGGCAAGACGATTGGATAATAAAACTTTTTCAAGATGAAAATAAAAAAATAGAAGTTTCAGAAGAACTTAAAAAGAAAGCCAAGGCCAATAAGTTTATTAGCATCTATCTTAAAAACATAGAACGAACAAAATCAAGTCAGCAAAATCATAAAACAAAGCCTAAAAAATATAATGATATTATTGACGAAGTTTTAAATAGCAAACCACGTTTATCATTTTTCAGAAAACGAAATTTAACGCATGAGGAAGTCAATAAAATTGCAAAGCATCTACTTGACGAAACCGACAAATCTAACATCGAAAAATTTTTAGACATTTTTGATTTTTACAAATTTCCTTTCGACAGTCAAATAGTTTTAGACTTTGCAAAACAAAAGCGTACAAATAAGAACAGAATAGTTGATAATGCTATTGCGGCACTAAAGCATTTAAAAAGTAAAGACATTAGAAACTTTGCTATAGACAAAATACAGAATGCTAAAAATCCGATAGACTATTTAGAAATTTTGGTTTATAATTACAAAAGTGGCGATTTCGAATTATTAAACAAAATTGCTGATAATACCAATAACGAACATAAGATAGAACAGCTGGCAGGAATTTATACAGACATTTTCAAAGCAAACAAGACACAAGAATGTAAACAACCTCTTGAAATATTATATAATAAAATGAATTGTGCTATTCACAGAAACGGAATTATAGAAATTCTTATCGAGAACAAAGTTTTATCGGACAAAATTAAAAAGGAAATTAAGTTTGACTGTGACTTAGAAACAAGAAAACTAATAAAATAACAACAGAAACAGCAACTAACTAAGATTGCCAAAACTTGTCCCATCATGTGGAAAGTAGGGTTGAAGTGCTTCGAGTGAAATTTCTATCGCAAAGCGTAGGAAATTTTGTATCGAGAAGTTGCAAATTTAAAAGCTATCAACCTCAGCAAAACATTAATAGTCACTACAATTCAAGAAAATTTTGTATGTTTATACAAACGGTTACAGATGAAAAATTACTTGCAAACACCCATTTATAAAAAGTCCGAAGAAATTTTTGAAACCCTAAAAGCAATTACCGGTTTATTTCCAGAGGATGATCCGATTTTGACCGATTTAAAAGGTCAGTTGCTGGGCGATGCCATGCTTATTCAAGCGAAGTTAGCCGGAGCATTTGCGGTAAAATTGTATGACATAAAAATGGAAAATGCTGCATTAATCCGTAAGGCAGCACGTGATCTAATGGTTTCATACCATACCCTGAAAATGCTTGGTTTTGAAGAGGTTGAATATTACAAAATCATTCGCACGCAGATCGAAGAATTCCGACTGTTGTTTGTAGAGTGGGTTGCTGCGTTTAACAACAAACATTTTATTACCGATACCTGGGGTTTGTTCAACCCACCGGGAATCGCACATGATTATAAACAGCAAGACGCTGAGCTTGATTTTTTGGATGAGGAGGACACCGATACAGATTTTTAAAAGTACGTTAAAAACTTATTTATTATTTAGGTTCATTAAGATTCAATTTGTTCTATGCACCTATGTAGCAGAAAAATCTATTTTAAAAACTTTTTAAATTCTTTTTTCTTTAGCGTGAAACCTTGTGTTTTTAAAATTTTTCCGTCAGGAGATACAATCGCAAAGTAAGGCTGACTTTGATTTTTAAATCGTTCTTCCTGTATCTTATTGTAAAACGCTCCGTACGTTTTCATTAATTTTCCTGTTTTTTCATTTTTTGTAAAGTATTTCTCAGGAACTTCTTTCTTCTCATCCACAAATAATGATACGGTATAATAATTTGCATTTAAAAAATCTAGTATATCACTGTCATATAAAAAAGCATCTTCCATTTTTCGAGAATTAACATCCGCATAAGCGGTAAAATAAATCAGTAAAGGTTTACCCAAAATTTGTGCAGTTAAAAGCAACTCATCGTAATCAATTATTTCGGCATCAGTAAAAAAAGGAGTTTCTTCTGCCAGAGGTTCTTTGATACTTATCATAGAATCAGCAAGCTTATTAAATTCATCCATCATGTCGCCATAAGTTTCAAATTGATTTGGATTTTCTTTAATAACCTGATAAATGGCATCAACTGCTCGTTCGTCCTTTACCAATATTAGTAGAATTTGACTGTCTGTTTCCCAATTTGCAAGATCAATTTTTTTATTGCGTAAGGTTACAAAATCATTATAAAAGGTAACGGACTCTTTATATTCAGGCGTTGCTTTCATTTTTAATATTTCATCTAATAGCTTTTGATAGGTTACCATTTCAGGATCTTCGTTTAACCAACCAATAACCAATGTAGCTAAAACAGGTGGCTGTCCAAAAAAAACAATATCTGTTTCATCTAATCCACAATCAGTAAGCTTGGAAAAGTTTGTTGTAAGTTCCAACTGTGTTTTTTCTAGATCATCATATAGATTGATTTTCTGCGCCAATAGTTCTTTACAATCAGTTTGAGCATTTAATGAGATGCTTGATAAAAGTAAGGTTATTGCAATAAGTAATAGTTTCATAAGCATTTTTACGTAGTAGTTAAAACTTTCAAATATAAAATATTCGCTAGCAAACATAATATTAATTTCATAGTTTAATTTACACTTTTGTCGACTAAACGGATATTTTACGGATTTCCTTATAACATTTTCATTTGTTTTCCTTTCATTTACTTTTTAACATTTAATATATTTACAAAAAGGTATTAACTAAAAAATGAAGTTACTTTATATGTTTAAATATGAATGAGGAAGAAATAAGAGGAAATTTATTATTACCATACTTGAAAGATCTTGGATTCGAAACTTCCGAAATTTCATTAGAAAGATCTTTTAAAATAAGACTCGGAAGAGGTGTGCAAAAAACAGGTAGGTCGGATATACTATGTAAAAGGTATAATAAAAATCTTTTTGTTATAGAGTTAAAGAGTGATTCGATTAATATTACCCAAGATGATATTGATCAGGGAATTTCATATTCACGATTATTATTGGATGATATTGCACCATTCACCATAGTTACCAACGGTAAAATCACAAGAATTTTTGATACAATTTCTAGAAAAGAAATGTCAGGAAATAAAATTTCTGACCAATCATCTTTTTGGAAAAATGGTTATACATTATCTACTGATGAGGATTTAAAAATCAGATATGAAGCTCTCAAAAATTTCATTTCATTATCGCCAGAAAACTTAAAATATTTTTGCGAAAATCAAGTTCGTGATAGAATGGGACATATAATTGGAAGAATTGAGAGTCCTTATTCTAAATTTGTTGAAGAACTGCATGTTCAACGTAAAGAATTGCAAAATATTTACAATAAATTTATTCATTCTAATCACTCTATATTTGGTTTAGTTGGTTCTGCTGGAGTGGGAAAAACGAGTACTCTTTGCTCACTAGCACTACAAAGTTTAAAAAATAATTTTGTTTTTTTTTATAACGCAGCAATTATAAAATCTCCATTGGAAGCAATTTCTCAAGATTTAAATTTACATTTCTCAGGCAGAAATGATAGCGATAGTGTATTGAAAAAACTGAACGAGTTAGGTAAATATGCAAACAAGACTGTTTTGATATTCATTGATGCGATTGATGAGAATACAAATAAAGATATACGTATTGAATTAAGTGATATTGCATTATCAGTCAGGTATTTAAGAAATATAAAGATTGTGATTAGCTGTAAGTCAGATATATGGAACTCAATATTAAAATATAATAACACACCTACCCATCTATATGAAGAGTTAAGTAAATTTCATGATATAATTGTCGACTTAAATAAATGTCCTGGATATCTCTTAAAAGAATTTACAGAAGAAGAATTAGAAGAAATAATTCCATTGTATCAACAAGTTTTTGAATTTAAAGGAACTATTTCTGATTGGCTGTTGAGAAACTTAAAAAACGGTTTTTTTCTTAGAATATTTAGTGAAGTTTATTATAAAAGAGAAATACCTCAAAAAATTAATGATAAAGAATTAATTAACAAGTATATAAATCAATCACTTGAGAAGACAAGTATTGATAAAATATCTGCTCTAAGAATTCTTTCGAAAATTGGACTAATATTAATAAATCACAAATACTCTAAATGGCAAGCATATAAAGATGAAGGTTTGGATTTAGAATATATTCTTGAAAAGTTAGATTTTTCACTTGATGAAAGTATACCAGAAGAATTATTTTCTAGAAATCTACTTATTAAATCTAATAATGAAGATTCATACAATATTGCTTTTTACTTTTCTAAAATTCGAGACTACATAATTTGCTTTCATTCATATAAATTAGACAAAAAAAATGATATAGAATTTTATAATATACTAGATGAAATTTATGAAAATCATATTGGACAAAGCGCTATTTCGTTTTATATAGAAAATGCATCTGAAATTCATAAAGCTACCTTAATTAGATTTAAAAGAGAGAAAGCTTTACAATATGTAAAGAGTTACAATTCTTATTTGAGTTTGAACTTAAGAACAATTAAAGAAAAGTTTATTCCTAGAACAAATGGGGATATTGGAATAGTGTTGCCCAAAGACCTTTTAAATAGAGATGGATACGCTCTTTTTCAATCAAAATTTGGTTCTTCTGAAGAAATACTATATGATGAGTTAAATTTTGATAATTACTATGATAGTATACTATATAAAATTGGTGTTGATACTATATATGGTAGCAACATACCATTGTTAGTTAAAAATCAAGAATATATTCTCAAAAAGAATATTTTTAAACAACTAAAAGAGATCATTGAAAAAGGTAAGATTAATGTTTATAATTCCGATATACTTCTTTTGGAACAATTATCTGTAATTTTATATTTTTATTCTGAAAAACTGGGGTATAATTTTGAAATTAAGGATTTTTACATTCCTAGATATAATTTAATTTATCCAATTGATTTGAACAACTTAAAAGAAAGAATCAACAGATTCAGGCTTTTAGAGCATTTTAAATATCAGAAAATAGACAAAAATCAACTTAATGAAATAATTGAAACGGCATTAAAAAGTAATTGTGAAATACCAAACTTTAATACAACAGGTGATGTACCACCTTTTGAAGAGTTGTATAAAATTGTAGAGATATTAATCAGTAGGGGTTATGACAAAATCTATGACCATTATTTACCTTTAACTGACATATCAATAATTGATGCTAAAGCAATTTATGAGAAAGATGTAAAGCGTAATATTCATCAGAAAGGCAGTATACAGTATGGACAGGAACAGGCTCAATTATATATTGAATATTTTTTTAAGTATTTAGAGTCTTGTTATAAAGATTTTGTGGAATATTCTTTTCCAACATTTAAAGAGGATTTTGTATTTTATAAAAATATTCCCCATGAGTACTATTTTTATATGAAAGATTCAGATATTCGTAAATGGGGAATGTATGGATATCGCCCTTCTGAATCAGGTAAATTAAGAGTAAATATAAAAGAATCCATGCCTTTTTCGTCAGACAAACCCTTTAAAGAAGATGGGGTTAAAAGTTTACGAGGTTTCTCGTTAGAAAGCATTCTTAATAATAATAGTAATTTTGACTCAAAAATTAAGACAATAGATAAAATTAACACTCCTAAAGTTGATACTTTTTGTGTATTAAGAAATTGGGTATATAAGCTACTAGAAAATGATATGAAACACTTATTTAAAGATAACGATTAAAGTATTTCATTAAAGTAGGCTACCCATATAAATTCTTTTTATGTCAAAAAACAGCATTTGCTTCTTTTTCAGCAGTTTTAGAATTGCTTCTCTCAATGTTTTCGGTTTTTTTTTGCAGGGGTGGGCATTACAATAAGTTTGGGCATTAGGTTTTTCAGTTGGTAGATAAGCTTTTGTTTACAATCTTAATTTTAAGCAAAGCTAACTAGCATAGTAGTATTTTACTGCAGCCTTTGTTGTTTTTGTAAATTTTAACGTCTTTGTTGTAATCTGCGCCACTATCTAACCATTATTGTATAACTTCCATAGTACAAAAATTGAAGTTGTAAAACCTTTAAAAAAGGACATAAAAAAAACCACCCGGGTTGGGTGGTTAATAAAATATGTTTTCTAATTTATAAATGTAAATTTCATGTTCTTCTTCTTCTGATATATCGTAAAAAATGTATTGATCATTGAAATATATTATTTTAGGATCAGTTACATTTAGATTAGTTTTTATTAATTCATTTACGTGTTTAAAATTTGCGTTATTGCTCATTTTTGAAGTATTTAATAAAAAATTTTTCGATAACACTATAAAACTTGTTACAAAAATACCTATCGTTAAAACAATAAAAATATTGCTAGTTAAGCTATACTTTCCATACATGTAAGTTACAAATACTACAAAAATATAGACAACAAGCACACTATTAGAAATTGTTCTTTGAGAAAAATTTTCAGCAATTATACTTGTATCGTTTTTATTTTCAATAAAAAATATGGCATTAAAAAAATTACAAACTAGAGCAAATAAATTAATGTAAGTATAAACTAATACAAATTTATTATTAGAAGAGTGTATAAGTGGATTTGTTTTAAAATGAAAAAATTTTGTTTTTAAATCAATCTTATTTGCTAACAAATACACAATTATCAGATCAAGTAATATAGCAGTAATAATTGCCATAAGAAAATATAGTGAATCAGGAACTATTTGTGATATTGAAAAAAATTTTAAATAAGAAACATTTAAATCAACTTTAAGCAAACCAATTATTTGTGAAATACTTCCTAATACCGTAGGTAATATTATTATTAAACCTCTATAATCTCTAAAAATGGTTTCAATAAATTTTAACCTTTGGTCAAACATTTCGTTAGTCATCTACCAATCGTTATTAGTTTCTGATTTACCATTAATGAAATTAACCAACAATTGTGCTTCACCATTAAAATGAGATTCCAATTGGTTCTTTTCTTCTTCTAAACGAAGCTTTCCGTTTTTCTCATTCCCAAATTGGGTAACCTTTCCAAATGTTACCAGAGTAGGTTAAACCACCAAAATCCTGATCAACAATTTCGTACTTAATTTTACCGTCTTTAAATTCTAATTGTACAGCATACTTAATCTCAACAGGAATTTTTACACCACCGTTGCTTACTTTCATGTCATCTTTGTAAGATATAAAACGTATGCTTTCATCTTTTAAATCGCTTTTAATAACACGCTCCGGATTTTTGTATGCTTGATGAATATACTTTACAGCTTTTGCGTACAAATCTGCTTTTGATTGATCTGGAAATTCCAACACAGCAAATGTTTTATCCTCGGCTTGGTTTTTTAAGCCTTGCGGTGTAACTTTAAAGTGTTGGGCATTAGTTGTAAATACTACAAATAGTAGTAATAAGGTGAGTAGTATTTTCATGTTAAAAAATAATTAAGGGTTTCGGCAAACATATAAATAATAAAGTAAAAAGTTAATGTAGGATTGTAAATAGTGGTTTTCTGTTATAAACATGTAGCTATTTTTTATTAACCGTTCAATTTTTTGAGATTTCGGTTAAAAAGTACTATCCTAACAATGATAATATTTTTCATTCGTCTTTATTATAAATGGGATTAAAAAAGTCTATTATATTAAAAAAATTGGTTTTTGTTGAGTATTCATAAAATCTTTTTAATTCTTCATCTATTTTTACCACACTTAATTTATAATCTGAATTGTATAAAATACTGTAGTTTTCTTTTTTAAATATATCAAAATCGATTTTATACCAAAAAACCAAATATGCTATTAATGTAGAAATAATATCACTGAAATCTACTTCATCAATACTATATCGATTGTTATCATTTATGATAGTAATAATAATATCTTCTAACTTGGCTTTTTTTAATTTAAAGTTTTCATAAACATCATTATAAGTAAATTTTAAAAATATAACGAATACTAAAACTTCTGGTAGTGCATAAGTATTATTCCAAAAACCACTACATGATAATTTTAAATGTGTTAAGATTTTATTTATCTCCCTAACAGGAAGATTATTTTTAGTAAAATATAAAATAAAGGCTTTATAAACTCGTTTCTCCATTTCATCTTCTTCAATTTGAAAACGTGCGTAACGAATTCCTGTTATCTTGTAAGATTTTATTTTATTCTCAATATATTTTTTAATGTTAGGTTCAGGTAACGAAACTTCAAAATCAATAAACTTTTTCAAATATTCTTCAGCATTTATTTCATCCGAACCATAAAATCCTTTAACTGCACTACATAGTTGTCTTTTATCAATACTTAAAATAAAAGCAATATTTGGTATGTCAAATAAATGCTTAACAGTTTCTAATAGTTTAATACTGTAATCTGGCCTACATCTGTCTAATTCATCAACTATGATAACCAAAGGGTTGTCATGATTTTCTCGTGAAGATAAATAGCTCTGTAATTGACTTTTAAAATTTGATATATTTTTATTTGAATTACTAACTTCATCAATTTGTTTTAAAAAAAATTCTTCATTAATATTACTAAGATTATCAATAATTTAATCTCCTAAATATTTACCTCCCAAATGCTTTAATAAAGAAGGAATTGATTTCACACCCACTTTAGAAGCCTTAAGAACAACCTTAGTGAAGGACTGTTTTGTTGAAATTGATTTTGAAGCTTTTTTAAATTCACCTAAAATTGCTATAAAAGGATCTGTATCATAGTCATTTTCCCACGCATTTATATATACGTAATCAAATTTAGATAACTTTAAATCAGCCAAAAGCATTTTAATAAATGTTGTTTTACCTGTCCCCCAACCGTTGTTAAGAGACATAACAAAACCTTCTGGGTATTGTTTAATCTTGATTTTAACTATTTCTGAATAAAGTTCTCTATCAAACAAGCAATTTTCAAATGGCTTATCAGGGTTAATTGCAGGTAGTGTTTCTTTCATTTTTAAGTAATTAGTGTTTTTTCAAAAATACACATTTAATTTGATCATAATTATCGAAATATCTTCATTGTAATTGTGTGTAAATCAGATTGGCTTTAAAACCCAGCATAGCGATAAGAATTAAGAAAAAATAGTTCACTAAAAAGTAAGCATTTAAAAATTAATGAACATTGATATTTTGTTATAAGTCAAAAATATCAATGAATAAATTATATTTTTAACACATATTCATAAGATAATATATAATTGATTTAAATTACCCAACCTAAAAATTTTCTAAATCTCAACAGCGAGGATACTAAATAGATACTGTATTGCAAAGGCTACTTTAGTGCATGAAATACATTTTCGGTAAAATGCTGTATATATAGAAAATTCGGCTATCTCTTTGTGAAATAGCCGAATTTTTTAGGTATTATGGTATAGTTTGTTGATTAGATAATTCTTATTTTTTTAACAATTGCTCCAAATAAGTAGTTTTATCTTTTTCTGCCTGTAAAAGGCGCTCGTATAATTTCTTGTTTTCATCGTACGCTTCAACAAGCTTGTCTAACGGATTGAAGGTTGCGTAAATTCCTTGGTTAAAACTGTTGCCTTGCGATGAACTATTGTCGTAAAAGTTATTTACATAATTGATCATTCTTTCGTCAGAATACTCTTTAATAGCGTTTGCAGGTACCTCCAATGCTTTGGCAATTTCATTCAACTTGGCATCGTCTAATTCTTCTGTATTTTCAATAACCGACATTTTCTGTTGGCTGATACCCAGAATTTCGGCAAGTGTTTCTTGTTTCATTCCTTTCATTTCGCGTATGCGGCTGATGTTGCGTCCTATATGTTTTTTTACAGTAGTTTCCATAAGTCCTCAGTGTTTTGATAAATTCAAATATACTGATTTTTTTAATAATAAAAAACTATGCTGCAGTCAGCATGGCTATATAATGCGCTCAGATTCTGTGGTAACTAATTACAGAGTCATTTAGGATTTTAAAAAAAAACTGAGCTGACTAGTTAGGAGAATCAAAGCGCCATTGGATTAAAAGCGTAGGTTAAATTGTTGAAACAAGCGTAAACTAATCGGGGAGCAAAGCGACGATTCGATATAGTTAGCTTGTAAGACAATATTTAACCGCTTTTAACCCGCGGCAAGAAAAAAGATTTTTGTTTCTTTTGATCTTTCAAAAGACGAAGATAAACTTCTCGATATACTACTTTACTCGAAATGATACTTCTCAACTGAATAAGCTATGATTCACAGCTTTCAGGCTTTAAAAATAATACCTATACGTATAGTACAAATGACAGAAAATTTATGCAGAACAATCTATAAAAACAGAAGAAGTTGTATAAACCAGCGGTATGCATTTTTAATCAGCCTGTCCCGAGAATCGGGAAGTGTCGACACACTTGATGAAGTGAAAGTACATCGGCGAGCGAAGCGATGGTTTCGATGTAGTATCTTCAAAAGTGCATTTCGACCGATTAAAAATGCACCGTAATGAAAGATTTTTGTTTCTTTTGATCTTTCAAAAGAAGAAAACAAACTTCTCGATATACTACTTTACTCGAATTGAGCTTCTCATGTGTGGTACTAAAAACACACGCATAATCTACTATCGGTATTTTACTGCACCTTCGTGGTACAATACATTACTGCATAGTACGGTACACAAAAACAGTTGTGCAACTTTGACTTATTCAACTTTAAACCTGTTAGTATGAAAAGTTCAAACCACACAATTCCCACCGAGCTCCACGATTCGTTAAAGCAGTTCATCTTGGATGCTATTAGAATGTCACAAGTTTATATGGTGTTCTACACACCAGTTGCCAACAGCAGCCTTAAACTGCTAACGTTTGTTGTAGCTAAAGATACTGATGGAGATACCCTTGCAGGTTTACACAGTCACATACAAGTATTGGATGCTTTAACACGGCACGATACTTTGATAAGCGTAAACTACCATACGGTGGCACCGCACCATTCACAGTTACATTTTAGTTTTCTGCAACTGCATTTACAACCTTGTTTTATAGTGTATGCCGATCAGCCAAAACGGTGGAACAGCCTGTTTCAGAATTTTTACAGTAACGAAAAACAAAAGGCATCAGTACTTTTTGCAAATCATATAAAGGCTGTTGAACATCGAGTAAAACAAGCTGTAGTAATGCTTGTAGAACCATTGGTGAAGCAGCAGTTATATCAGGCGGCTCATGTAGCATTACTCGAAACCTTTTCTTATTATATAGATGTACTTAAAAATATACTTCTTCCAAAATCGGTGCATCAGGATTTTAATGAGCAGGAATTCAATCACTTTGTCGACTTGTATTATCCGGAACTGTCTAAAAATTTAAAACGGATTGCTAAAATAAAAACGGTATCCTTTAACGACCAATCTCAATATCTAATCGGGCATTCCCATGAAAGTCTTGTAGAGAAGATAACAAAAAGGGTAGTGGAACTTCAGACAGGTTGTTTTAAGAGTTTAAATAAGTTTTATATCAAAAGGCTTGAAAGTCAGATTCCTGATACTGTGCGGGAAGAATCGGTACTGCTGAAACAATTGGTTTCTTTTTTGAACAATTGCTACAAGATAGATGCTGTTTATCTGTTAAGTACAAATAGATCCATTAAACCGGATTCAAAAAATACTTACAAATTCAATCTGCTGCTGATAGCTCCTGCACTGCGAATACAGCAACACGATGTATTAGCGCACAAAGTCTTACATCATTTTAAAGGAAGAGTAGAGGTATTCTGTATAATACATACTCTGGAGTGGCTGCAAAATAACGGCAACAGGTTTCAATTGTTCTTTAAAGAATTTATTATACCTCAAAATTTACGGTACCTGAGAAACAACCTCACCATTAACGATAATGTACTCGAAAGTAACAGTATGGTTCATGTAAAGCAATTACAAAAGCATTATTGGAATGAACGCCTTTCGTATGTTTCTCCGTGGTTTATCGCATTTCAGCAGAAAAATCTAGTCTACCAGTCCGGACATATCTTACTTCTTAAAAGTATGTTCCAGCATTTGGTACTCGGGCTGTTATATCAAAAAGTGCAGTATGTTCCTGCTATGTACAGTTGCAGATACCTTATGCAGTTATTCGAAGCCTTCTTACCCGAAGTTTATAAGGAATCTGTGCACCCGAGTGATGTAAGGGAAATTCTTGATCTGTTAAATACTTCCATGTCTTTCTTTCCCAGACCCGTTGGCGGACTGCCGGTACATGATCAATTGGTTTTTACGAAAGCCTTGTGTCTTTGTGAGAAGTTGTACAATCACGCGGCAACGTAGCCATTCATTTTGTGAAGGAATACTTCGGGCATAATTAAAACAAACCTTATGATCAATAAACCGACTATTAATTTTAAAATATAGAAATGATGGAAACAAAAAAAGAATTTTTCAAAAAGGTAGATTTTACTAAAAAACTACAAAACGGACTGGCAACACTGGTTAGTGAGAAGTTACTTTGCATCGCATGGTATGGCCATGCGGTCAGCAATAAAGAAATAAAAATACTGTGGCTCTATGTAAAAAACAAAAAGGAAGCCGCTGCTGTTTTTTCTGATCAAAACAGGACAGTATTTTTTGCAAATGAAGAAGTGCTTGTTGTATTATTGGACGAAGATGATGTAACGAAACATAAAAAGAGCAACAGTCCCTTTATACATTTAAACCTTAACAAAGCAGAAGTACTGTATACCGACGATGAAACCGCAATGCCTTCAGACTATTACTACTGGGAATATTTCAAAAAATTTAAAGAACAATATATAGAGAGACAACAGCTGTTAAAATCGTACACCGATGATTTTATAAAAGATGAATTAGAAGGAAGCTGTTACCTGTATCTTAAGGGTTTCTCAACAGATTTGGGAGCGGTAGAACTTTTACTTCTGGGTACGATAAATGAGAAAGACAGTTTAACTGAAAGGTTGCTGATTATGGAAAAAATATGTCCAGTATGGAAAACGGTATTTGTTAAACAAGGCAGCGATACTTTTTACCTTATTGAACAGCAAAGCCTTTCAGAAGCCGGGATGTATGATGATTGGGGAAAAGCATTGAAAAAAGCACAAAAGATGATAAAGAACATTGTACTGCAGATATTTGAGGAGTTGGATAAGAACAGACAAATAATCAGTCTGCAACAACAAGATACAGTTCCATTTAAATATTCAGATCACTTAAAACAGCCGCAATCTAATGAAGAGGTCGAAGAAATATTCCTGTTCCACGAAACAGTGGGTTATTTGGATAACAAAACGGTACGCTGTTTCTATCTGTTATTGATTACGAAAGATAAATTTTCAAAATCATTGCAGGAAATCATCAGTGAAATAGAAACGGCAGATGATGAGGTTCAGTTCGCAATAATTGCCCACAACCGCTTTTACATACAGAATAATGTATATGTGCAACAGGGATTTTATAAAAAATTGTTTAAAACCAGTAATAGAATCTATACTTCGGGACATCAACCTGCCATCCATTGGCGTAATAACTGGTATTCTGATTTTCATGAGAATTTGTTCGAAATTAAGTATTCAACTAAAGAGATTGCAAGTTTTGTTGATAATAATATACTCGTAACAGCAGATTATTTAGAAATAACATCAAAGAAATTGCACGAATGCTTCGTATGCACGTTGCAAATATATATTCTGTATCATTTAGATTACGTACCAAGCACTAAAAATATCAACACCTTGTTGCAGTTGGTACGGTATGCCGGTAAAACAACGGAAGAATTTGAACAACTGGTACAAAAGATCAAACCACTACTTTTTGATGATGAGGTAGACAAAAATAAAGTGCGAGAAAAAAAGATACGACTGGAAGGGCAGATGCTGCAAAACCTGCAGGCTTTTTTCAGAATAATAAATTTATCACAAGCTGTTGCTGAATAATTATACCAATTATAAAATGATTGCTATTTCAATTTTGTGTGAAGTAGCAATTATTTTTTAGTATGTTAACATTCGGTTACATAATTATATGCTAAATGTTCCGGTTCACTTTATTGGGTCAACAGCCTTTTTGTTGAAAGACGAAGTTAAATCAATCCTTAAACAAAACACCCTGATTACAGGTGTGTTTTACTAAAAAAAGCTAGAGGGTTTAATAGAACTGCATCAGAAATAATAACGTTTCGGGGCTTTGCGATGGTGGGGCAATCGAAGCAAAATCTTCAATTTTGTACTAAAGTTCAATCGAAGATCCGCCGCGGCGGATGAATTTTGCAGATCTTGTCCCGACCCTTCGGGATTCACCCAACTATTGCAAACTGCGAAGCAATCATCGAAACCATTAAAAAAATAGAAACGATGAGATAGACCCTTGTTATGCGGTTGTTCTTTTTTCAGTCGTTAGTTTTGTTAATTCGTTTATACAGTTTTTGAGGTCTTTTTTCCATTCAGGATTTATGTTTTTGTCACTTTTGATTGATTTTAAATTTTGTTTAAGTAAAGGTAGAAATTCTTTGTCTTTGATTTCAAGAATAGCTTCAAAAAGTAAAATGCCATATTCTCCGTCAATAATTTCACGTTTTATGATTTCGTTTACTCGATTGTCTTTTCGCTTTGCTAATCCTACAATTGCTTCAAGTTTTGTTTCTTGATGCTTGTCGTTAACTCTATTCCACAAAGCTTCTCGTATAATTTTATTGTTTCTTTCGATTTGAGTTCCAAGTCCAAAAGTTGCCCAATTTCTGATATAGCTCAATTTGTCAGATGAGAGTTTTGTTAATGTTTCAATTACTGTTGAGTTGTCAATTCCAAGTAACGCAGAAACTAAACCTTCTTTTACCCAACCATTTTCTTTGTCTATGAATGAACATATTTTCTCAATTTGCTCTTTGTTAAGTTCTTCATTATTGTGTCCGATAGAATACAATAATGACATTAAAACGTCTGGGTCGGTTTCAATTTCAAGTAATTCAAAATAGATTTTAAGAGTTTCCTTTAAAAACGGTCTTGGCGATGAACCTAATTGAGCTAAAATGTCAATACCTATTTTTCTGATTTTTGTGTTGTCCGATTTGGTTAGTTCGACACTTTGTAAAAATAATTCTTCACTTGGTCGTTGTCTTAAAGTTCTAATATTTTCCCAACGAGATTTGTCCGTCTTATTATTTATAAGCCGAGAAATAATTTTTTCGTCAGTCCAATTTTTTCTACTCATTTTCTTTTTAGCGGTGTCGTTTTAGAATGCCGCATAACGTCAGTCTGTGAAAAAAGTACACAAACTCCTTTCAAATATAGTTAATATTTCATAAATTCATAAGGTATTCATAATTCACGGTTTTATGTCTATAATCAATGGTTTAGACAGACATCAACTTACATTCTCTAGTTTAGAAGCTGCAATTGCTACCGATAATGATGTCCGATTTATAGATGCTTTTATAGAAAAATTAGATCTTCAGCAACTAGGTGTTCGCTCTTTAACTTCCTCGGATAAAAAGAAAGAAGGTCGGTCATCTTTTAGTGATGCTTTATTTCTCAAACTCTATCTTTATGCTTACCTCAATGGCATTCGCAGCAGCAGAAAGCTTGAGCGTGAAGCCATCCGAAATATAGAATTGCAATGGTTGTTGCAAGGACTGCATCCCAATTACCATTCCATAGCCGACTTTCGTAAAATCAATGCGACGGCGCTACAAAATCTGTTTAAACTATTTGTTTCATTTCTGAAAGTTGCAGGATTAGTAGGCGGAAAAGTAATCGCCGTAGATGGCACCAAAATTAGAGGCAACAACAGCAAAAAAAATAATTACAATCCTAAAAAGATCCAACGCCACTTGGATTACATAGCACAAAAAAGCAAGGCATTGCTAGAAGAATTTGAGCAGACCGATGCCTCCGAAGATGAAGCGATAAGCCTTGGTGATGTGCAAGAAAAACTAGCTCGATTACAGCAACATAAGATAAAATACGAAGCCTTACAAGATCAGCTGGCTCAAAGCCAAGAACCACAAGTAAGCACAACAGATCCAGATGCGAGAGCCTTATTGGTAAGAGGAGTTGTGGTCGAAGTAGGATATAATGTGCAGGCAGCAGTGGATCAAGAGCATAAATTAGTAGTGGCTACACACACGATCAATCGCAATGATAAAAATGCCTTGTATGCTATCAGCAAAGAAGCAAAAGATAATATCGAAGCAAAACAATTAACGGTCTTAGCAGATAAAGGTTACCACACCGGAAAAGAACTACAAGCTTGCCAAGAAGCAGCTATATATACAATTGTAGCCCGCCAAGAGCTTGTCAACAGCAATACCAAAGGCACACAGCCTGATTATATGGTTCAGCACTTTGTATATGATGAGGCATCAGATACTTATACTTGCCCAGCAGGACAAACCTTACGTACTACAGGTAGATTGCACCGCAAAAAGCGTGATAATGATGTTAGTTATCAGTTTAAGAAATACCGAACAGGAGCTTGTCAAAGTTGCGCAGTGCAACATTTATGTACAGGTCGGCACGATGGCCGAAGAGAGATAGAACGCAGTGAATATGCTGCATATGTAGAAAAGAACAAAGAAAATTACGAATCAAATCCAGCATTATATCGCCAACGACAAGAAATCAATGAACATATCTTTGGCACCATTAAGCGGCAATGGAATTTGTATTATACCAATCTACGAGGCTTAAAAAAAGTGAATGGAGAAGTAGCATTAATCATGTTGGTGTACAATATGAAAAGAGTTCGCAATATCTTAGGTTTTGACAACCTAATGGAAAAACTGCACCAATGGTCACCCAAGTACCCAGGCGGTACTATTTTTATCTAAAAACGACATCATTTACTTCCATGTAAGCCTTTCAATATTTCAGAAGAAAAAATCTGTGCATAAAAATAGGTGCTCTAAAAGCACCTTATAAGTGTGTATAAATTCATTCTACAAGCTGTTTCCTTGCTGAAAAGGATTTTTTTCACAGCCTGACGTTTCGGGGCTTGGCGTCAGTGGCGGAAATTGAAGCGAAAAGTTTCAATTTAGCGACACAGTAAGCAAAAGCCAATTAATTGAATAAATTTAAGAAAAAAGTTAATATAATTGGCTTTTTGCGTAATATAAAGCCGAAACTTCATATTTTCGCCTTAACCCGCCATTGCGCCAAATCCTTGTTGAACTAAACCTCCGGTAGCTTTCGCTGCGATGATTTAGTACCTTAGTATTTATTAACGTTTAAATAATTGATAATATGGTAACTAAAAAAAATCTCCGGAGGAATTAAGAACGAACAAA
>Ga0256912_1000130_pt1 | contig 18078 bp, 12 predicted proteins | sample MC6MC0765MT_FD_186332 | JGI IMG/M metagenome (GOLD analysis project Ga0256912, IMG submission 186332) | Metatranscriptome of enriched soil aggregate microbial communities from Iowa State University, Ames, United States - MC6-MC0765-MT... | ecosystem: Environmental > Terrestrial > Soil >...
ACAACCGGTAGCCAACCCGCTGGCCGCAATGCAGGGACGTATGGCAGGGGTGAACATTACGCAGAGCAGCGGTACCCCCGGCGGCGGCTTCGATATACAGATCAGGGGGCGCAACAGTTTACGTACCGAGGGAAATGCGCCCCTGTATATCGTTGACGGTGTTCCCTACGGATCACAACCTGCTTCAGATAATTCTCTAAGCGGATTGTTATTCGGAAGTGGCAATGTAAATCCGCTCAACAGCATCAATCCAAACGATATTGAAAGCATCGAAGTGTTGAAAGATGCCGATGCTACTGCCATTTACGGTTCGCGTGGAAGTAATGGGGTGGTATTGATTACCACAAAAAAGGGTAGTGCCGATAAAACATCTTTTTCATTGCAGTCAACCACTTCGGTAAGTTCGGTATCCAGATACATGGATTTAATGGATACACAGCAGTATCTGCAGATGCGTCGTGATGCTTTTGCAAATGACGGAATTACGGAATATCCCGCAAATGCATACGATGTCAACGGAACTTGGGATCAAAACCGTTATACCGACTGGCAGAAAGAGTTTATTGGCGGAAAGGCGGTATCACAGAATACACAGTTTTCTGCTGGTGGCGGATCGGGGCAGACATCCTACCTGCTGAGTGCTTCGCATCGTAAGGACGGTACGGTGTTTCCGGGTGATTTTGGCTACAAGCGTACTAATTTTTCATTGAATATGAACCACCGTTCTAAAGACGAAAAGTTTTCATTGCAGGCAAATGTGCAGAAAATGTCACAGAGAAATCGTCTGATGGGTAGCGATTTCAGTAAAAAGATGACATTGTCTCCTAATGCACCTGCACTGTACGATGATAACGGAAACTTGAACTGGGAAAACAATACCTTTGCGAACCCCTTGGCAGAACTGAATTCCGAATACCTGTCAGAACTTTCTGAATTTATTGGTCAGGTAAATATCGGTTACCGTCTGGCAACTGATCTTAATTTCAGTATGAGTGCAGGTACTACCGTAAACAACACCGATGAATTCAAAACACTTCCTTCAACTATGTACAATCCTGCTAACGGTTACGACAGCAGTCTTTCATCAACAAACTATTCCAAGTATAAAAGAAACAGTTGGATCGTTGAACCTAAACTGAACTGGCAGAAACAGTGGAACAGGTCTAAAATTGATATATTGTTCGGAGCTACTTTTGAAGAGCGTACACAAAACTATCTCAGTATTACCGCTGCCAATTTCTTGTCGAACGATTTAATATGGAACCTTTCTAATGCGGCTACCCAACGCATAAATAAAGATTCCGACATGATGTACCGGTACACGGCACTTTTTGCGCGTTTCAATATTACCCATGCCGATAAGTACATCATCAACCTTACCGGCCGTCGCGACGGTTCCAGTCGTTTTGGTGTAAACAACCGCTTTGCTAATTTCGGAGCGGTCGGAGGTGCCTGGCTTTTTAGCCGGGAAAAGGCATTCAGTGACAGTTCTTGGTTCAGCTTCGGTAAGTTAAGGGCGAGTTATGGTATAGCAGGCAGTGACCTCATCGGTGATTATCAGTACCTGAACACTTTCGGTGTAGGTAGTCAGAAATACGACGGATTGGTCACTTTAGATCCTTTAAGGCTATACAATCCCGATTTTTCATGGGAGACAAATAGAAAATTGGAAGCAGCTTTGGAGCTTGAGTTTTTTAACGGAAGAGTAGCTCCGTCCGTTTCATGGTACCGCAACCGTTCTTCCAACCAACTGGTGGGTGTACCGTTACCGGGTACGACAGGCTTTTCAAGCGTGCAGGCAAATCTTGCAGCAACTGTAGAAAATTCCGGCTGGGAGTTTACACTGCGTACATTGAATATTGATAAAAAATATCTTCAGTGGAGCATGAATCTTAATCTCAGTATCCCTAGAAACAAATTGATCGAATTTCCTAATCTGAAGGAATCTACCTATGCAAACAGATATGTTGTGGGCTTACCCATAACCATTCAGAAAGTTTACAACTACATTGGAATAAACAAGGAAACAGGTATTTACGAATTTGAAGACGTGAATGGTGATGGTAAAATTGATGTGAACGATAGGGAAATGGCAGTAAATGTAGGTATGGAATTTTTCGGTGGGTGGTCAACAAATTTCACGTACCGTAGCTGGTCGGTTGATATGCTTTGGCAGTTTGTAAAGCAGACAGGTTATACACCTGATTATAATTCTCAGGCACCGGGTGCTGCCACCAATATGCATACTAGGGTTACCGACTATTTCTCTGCAGATAATCCGGACGGATCATACCAGATGCCTACCACGGGAAAAAATACGGCGGCATTACAGGCAGCAGCAAACTTCCGTCTGAGTAATGCCGTGATTGCAGATGCATCCTACATCAGACTTAAAACCCTGCAGCTGAACTACAGGTTAAGTTCTCCGTGGCTCGGCAATACCCGCGCAAATGTATTTGTTCAGGGTTTCAACTTAATTACGTTTACAAAGTTTTGGGGTCATGATCCCGAAACGGCGCTGAACTACCTGCCGGCACTGCGTACGATTGCCGCAGGTTTTAAAGTAGATTTCTAAATTTAAATCATACGATATGAAAAGATATATAAAATTAGCAGTTGTACTGCTTTCATCTGTTTATATGGCAGGCTGTTCCGATTTTTTGGATGTGGATGTTCCAGATGACCAGTTGGATGAAGGCAAGGTATTCGAAGACGACCGCATGGCAGCTTCGGCAATGGTAGGAGTATATACTAAATTAAGAAGTGCCGGTTTCTTTGCGGGTACTGTATCAGGTATAGGAGTTCAGCTGGGCTGCTATACCGATGAACTGGAAGTTACAACAGCGCAGACCGTTGAATACCGCTTTTTCTACGAGAATGCACTAACATCTTCGAATACAGGTGTAAAAAGCCTTTGGGACAACAGCTATCAGCAGATATTCGCTGTAAACTCTATAGTTGAAAATATAGGGAGTTCCCAAAAACTAACCGAAGGTGTTAGAAATCAGCTGTTAGGCGAAGCGCTGGCTATACGTGCTTTACTGCATTTCTATCTGTGCCAGACTTATGGAAGCGTGCCTTATGTTACGTCTACAGACTATAATATTAACAGGATGATAAAGAAGCAGCCTGTACATGAAGTTATGCAGCTGGCAATAGATGACCTTAAAGAAGCAGAACAATTACTCTCGCCGGTTTACCCCAGTACGGAAAGGGTTCGCTTTAACCAGACAGCTGTTCAGGCACTTCTTGCCCGCATGTACCTGTACACCGAAAGCTGGGTTTTGGCAAAACAGTATGCCCAAACGGTTATTAGCAGCGCGGGTTACGCTTTGGAAACTCCGGACAAGACGTTCCTCAAGGAATCTAAAAGTGCGATCCTCCAACTAAAGCCGGGCTTTGACGGGGGAAATACCTCCGAAGCTGCTGCTTACACGTTTAATACGGCACCGGCACCAAATCTCAGACTTTCAAATCATCTGCTTGAAGCTTTTGAAGAGGCTGACAACCGAAGAACACATTATGTTCGGTTTGTAGGTCAGGATATGGCAAATGCGCATGCGTTTAAATATAAAACAGTGGGTAACACTGCCGTCTCTGCAGAATATTCCATTTTACTTAGATTGGAGGAACAGTATCTCATAGCGGCGGAAGCAGCGGCAGAACTAGGGGAGTGGGATAAATGTAATGTGATGCTGAATGCCTTAAGGTTTCGTGCGGGATTGGAAGAAATCACGGTGTCAACAAAAGAAACGGCGCTAAATGCAGTGTTAAAAGAACGCAGGGTGGAATTGTTCTGCGAGTTCGGACACCGATTCTATGATTTGAAACGCAGAAACCATCTGTCGGATCTTTCTATTGTTAAAACAAATTGGCAGCCGCATTTTTCGGTACTTCCCCTTCCCGAAAGCGAACTGTTGTTAAATCCAAACTTATTGCCTCAAAACAATGGGTATTAATCAGTATGTAATGAAACGTAAGATTTTATATATTATTTATTTGTTAGTTTTTATGTCCTGCCCGGTACTAGGGCAGGCTGAAGATCCTGTTGAAAAGCTTACAAACGGCAACGTTAACGATTCGGGTACTGCTGTTACATACTCGGTTACTTCGCAGGGTAAAACTTATTTAAATGTTTACCATACCAAAAATAACACACGCATGCAGTTTTCAGGTATTCATGCAGATATGATCTTAACTGATGACGTATGGTTAGGCTGGAATTTTATGGAACGCACACTCTACAGGGTAGATTTAAAAACTTGGAAGAAGGAGGTCGTTTTAGGTGCAGACCGTTACCATTGGTTTGCCGATACAGGCAAGCTGCTGGTATTTGATAAAGTGAAGAAAACAATCGAACTGTACGATAATAATTTTAAGAGCGTATTCTCTGTTAAAGATGTCCATTCGTACGAAGTTTCGGCGACAACCAACCGAATGTTCATTTTGACGGAAAGTGGTGATGGTGTACTGTTAAATCTGGATGTAAAGAAACTAAAAGAGGTTACTGTAAAATTGGGATTGGCTGTTGAAGAAGTAAAAAAAATAAAATGGAATCCGTTCAACTTGAAGTTTTATCTGTTTAAAACAGATACTGACAATTTGGAAATACTGTCTGTAACCAATAACCAAGTTAATAAGTTGATGGTGACACCATTAAAAGATACGGAACATTCGGTCATTGATACCACGTTTAGAAATCTGGAATTTATTGATGAAGACAGAATTTTAACGGGTGTGCAACCCGTAGTAGGTATTGAGCCGGACGGTGTTTCTCAAGTATGGCTGGGCAGTTCCAATGGCGTCACGCCTCAGATCCGTAAGATGTACGCCAGTAACCTGCAGGCAGCTGTTATTGACCTGGGAACTGGGATAAAGACAAGTTTGTTTGAAAAAGGAAAGCTGAATAATTTTAAAATACACCCAACTTCAGGTACTGTTTACGGTTATGAGAAAAACGGACTGGAAGATTTTACCAGACAGTTTCCAGCCATCAGGGTATATGAGCATCAAGCAAACAAGGCAGAAAAGAAATTCTTAGGTGAATTTAAAGGACGTTCTCAGTACTTTTTAACCTCCGAACTAAGCAGTGATCTTTTTTACTTCAAAGATAATGGTTGGTATTCGTACAATGGTAAAACAAAAGTTCATAACCATATTACTAAAGATATGAAACATCATTTTTATGACGATCGAAACGAGTATTATGACGGGTCGGATTTTTTGCCAAATCAGCAGATTCCAGCTTATAAAGATAAATGGCTGATTTTTGAAAGTACTACCGATGTATGGCTCTATGATCCTGAAACAAGTAGCTTTGCACAAAAAACGGACGGCACTTACAAGAACAGAAAATATTCGGTGGCAAGGTCGTCTAAACAAACAACATACAATAACCTGCATTGGTCTGGAAATACGAAGATTAAAAATAAACAACTGCTTTTAAGCTGGCATTCTGATGATTTTCAAAGCTCGGGACTTTCTCTACTGAAGGATAATGGAAAAGTTCAGGATCTTGTCAAAGTAACAGGTCAGTTATCTCAGGCGGTTCAGTCAGAGTGGTTTGTGACTTATGTAAAAGAAAGAGCTCATATACCGCCTGCATTGTGTATCTTGGATAAGAAGACAGGTAAAGAGCGACTGTTGTACCAGACAAACAAAAATGATACGATTATAGCTAAAACAGAATATTTTACATGGGCAAATGAACTGGGAGAGCAAAGGGGCGTGGTAGTTCGTTACCCTAAAAATTATGATTCCCGTCAAAGGTATCCGGCGATTGTGGATATCTACGAAAAAAAGTATACCGATATTCACAAGTATGCGCATGTATCAGAATTAGTTACAAGCGGAATCAATTACCGACGTTATATCGAAGATGGTTATTTTGTTATTGAGCCGGACATTTATTACCAATTGGGTAAAACTGGTAGTTCAGCATTAAAGTGTGTAAATGAGGCGTTAGATCAGGTATTATCTAAAACTTCTGTTGATAGTACTTTAATTGGTATTGTAGGGCATTCGTTTGGAGGATATGAGACGAATTTTATCATAACGCAAACAGAAAGATTCAAAGCAGCGGTTTCAAGTGCAGGGGTATTCGATCTGGAATCTTATTATCTTACCATTGATTTGGAAGGCATGAGGCCTGATATGTGGCGTATGGAAAACCAGCAGTTTAGGATAGGTAAAGGAATGTATGATGATAGGGAACTATATCGAAGTAATTCACCGTCCCTGTTTGCCAAAAACATTACGACACCATTATTGTTGGTCACGGGAGCGAAAGACTATGTAATAAATTACCGACAGTCAATGATGATGTTTTTGGCGATGAAACGGCTCGGCAAAGAGGTTAATTTGATCCTTTATCCGAAAGAAGGGCACTCTATATTGGATCCGGTGAGTCGTCGAGATTACAACATAAAAATTAAGGAATGGTTCGATTTTAAATTAAAGTCCGCTGACCAACCAGATTGGTTAAAAGAAGGGCTGCAATAAGCAGCCCTTTGAATTAGATTAATTGTTTTTGAATAATAAACCTGTACAAGACAGTCCTGTCTCCTGATCCGTTTGCCAGTATTGTACCGTTTCGTCTAAATTGGTACATATTTAAATTAAAGTCCGCTGACCAACCAGATTGGTTAAAAGAAGGGCTGCAATAAGCAGCCCTTTTAATTAGATTAATTGTTTTTGAATAATAAACCTGTACAAGACAGACCTGTCTCCTGATCTGTTTGCCAGTATTGTACCGTTTCGTCTAAATTGGTACATATTTCACCGCCAATGGTGTTACAGTCCACGTTGATTGGTTGACATTTCTGACCAACTGGTCGCGAATGGTCGTAAAAATAACCAATCATGGTAGCATCTGCTTTGCTACTCTGTTTCGCAGCATTTGTTGCAAATGCCGCCGCTGCGCCCAACACCACTACAGCAAGTGGCATCATGGCTTTTTTAAAATTAAATTTCATAATAATTAAATATTAATAGTTTTTCGGTTTACTCTTTTCTACAGGTTTTCAACCGTTACCCCTGACTATTGGCCAATAATATTTTATTAGTTGTGAAAAAGGAAGCAGTGCCGGAAACACAGTGCCCTTATATGAATCCGACATTTTCTGCTCCATAATCAACAACTTATATCATTTGTTAATCACATACCTAACTAGAGAATTACCTACTAATCCGAAAAAGTGAGTATTGTTCAAAGCAAACTCTTTGATCTTGTCACCTTGGTGGTCGTACGCATAAAAGCTGTACAAATACTCGTTCTTGTTATAGTCGTACACATCTATAATGCTTGCCTGTTTCCATATGCTTCTCGGTTCGTTTTTACCCATCAGTTCCGATTTTATGTACAGTAGTCCGTTGTACGCATACGTCTTCGAATTGACTTTCTGCGGTGGTGCACCCATCTTACGTTCGCCATTGGCTAAAATGGTTACTTCAATCTTCGCAAGGGTTGTGGTATCTATGGTTTTACCTGTTGTAAAGCTGTTGTTCTGCTGCTGATAAACCAGATACTGGTTCCTGTAGTAGTAGGTATAAATACCTTGATTGGTTGCTTGATCAGCAACAAGCTGCCCATCGGTATCAAACACCCCGTCAATCTGTTTTTGCAAAGCATCGTCATACAGTTCAAAGTTTGTACTGTCGCTAACCTGTAACCTGCCTAATACATGTTCTCCATTATTAGCCCGCTGACTCCTGAATAAAAAAGTATTGTTTTCAATTGGTTGCAGTAAAGAGAAATAAATCTTTTCCTCCATGTACTTAGTTGCAGTCCAATTTGCGGTACTACCCTTGTAAATAATGGGGATGGTACCGTCACTCACAAAGAACTCATTATTCACAACACGGATTGTCAGGCTCCGGAACGACCGTTGTGTTTCATCCAGCTTAATCTGATGTTCCACCTTAACACCCAAATTTGTAGGAACTGCCGTTACCAGTAACGGAGCCGTATAATTCCCCAAATAAACAGTATCATTGGTAAGCCCCGCGATATAGTACGAATTCACCTCCATATCCAGATATTCCGCTTTATCGATATGATGCGGCATAAACCTCCTCACAAAAGGATTCTCCCTCTTCATGATATGCTCCGAACTCAGGAACAGCCCAACCACCACCGCACCGCTGATCACCATGGTTAATATGATATAGAATATTTTTTTCTTCATAATTTTATAGTTAATGGTTATAAGTTTTTAGTTGTATGTTGTTTATTAAAATTCATCACCAATTCCATATAGCCTTCAAACAAAACCGAATTTTAAATTAAACCCGAATCTAAAAACTCGACATTATTTTTTAAGCGAGCGTCGAAAACGTTGAAATTTCCGTAAAAAGAAATGCTGTTTGAGCGTAGCGAGTTTATTTCTTTTAGGAAATGAGACGGATTTTGACCGTTTAAAAAATAGAGTCTTGATTTTTTGTAACTTTTGTATCAAGACAAAAGTTAAAGTGGTTTGATAAAAGAATAATGAAAACAGTTACTAAACAAACAGCCCCATTAAACCACAAATGTTCCCGCCACCCCAAATCCTCTAGCACCCCACCACAAGAACACGGAACAAACGGACTATAATTTAAAATCAGAAAAATATAAACCGTAAACGCCGTCATAAACCCCAGAAAAAGATAAAGCCCCAACAGTCTGCTTTTTTGAAAGCAGAGCATCAGGGCAATGATCAGTTCACCGATAACGGTGGCGTATGCAATAAAAGTTGCGAAAGCACTAAGTAAAGGCGATTGTGCTACCTGTACCCGGAAGTTTTCAAAGTCGGCAAGTTTGCTTACTGCTGCATATACAAATAATATGATGAAGAAGTAGATAACTGCCTTTTTGCTGATTGATAGAATTTTACGCATGACATCTGTTGTTTGGTGTATGGTAAAATTCTGTAATTCAATGGTTTTAAAAGTGTCTTATAAAATGGATAAGGTGTCTGTTTGGATGTTTTTTTTTACTTTTTTACTTTATGATTTAATCTTCTTCTGCCTCGTCCTTTTTCGAACGTTGTCCGTGGTTACGCAGGTCTGTTGGCAGGATGTTGTAATACTTCTTAAAGTATTTTACAAAGGCCTGATAGTTGGCGTAACCCACATCCATTGCAATCTCTTTAAAAGGAACTTCGGTTTGTTCTATCTGGTCGTATGCATAGTTCATTCTTAATGACAGATGGAATTCGTAAGCACCACACTGATAATGCTGTTTGAATAATTTTTTCAGCATGCTTTTGTTGGTAGGATACTTTGCATAAAGTTCTTTCAGATCCAGTTTTTTACTTAAGGGATGTCTGGAAACGTCTTCTTTAAATTGTTCTAATAGATCTTCGTTGCGTTTTTTTTGGATAAGCTTTGCTTTCTGTCTGGTTCTTTTTTTATGAGGTAGTTGGATATCTTTAATATCCATGTGTAGTTGGTACAGGTTGATTATAAGTGTGCCGCTCTTCATTGTTTTGATGCTGAATGAAAAGGAATCGTTAAAAAGAGTCAGTCGGTGCACTTTTTCAGATTCTTCTTCGGGTGAACCATAGGCTGCTGCAAGACGGTCACCGGTATCTTTTTCAATCAGGTCTAAAAAACTACTGTCTTTAAGCTGGTTCACGTCTAACTGGTAATGTGCAGCAAAATGCTCACACATATTTTTGATTTTAAAGTTTTGATCTGTAATAATGGTGAAATGGTTTACATACCGCTGAAATGTTGTGGGTTTGGTAAATGAAATGTGCAGCAGGCGGTGTTTCAGTTCTTCGCACATCATGTTGAAAAGGACTTCTACACCTTCAAATTCATCATTTTTCCCGGTAATCTGCAGTTGCTGGTCTACTCGTCCGCAACCTAATTCCAACAGACTCTGTATAAGGTTGTCCCAACGCTCTTTTTTAATTTCTATATGTATCATGGCTTTTTTGTTATTTGATTGATGTATTTCTCTGCTTCTTGCTGGTTTTTGAAAATCCGTGTGGGTACCGTCGGATGGTTGTATAAAAGATAACAGCGCCCCATGGTATAGATGGTAGTGTTGTCACTGACCAATGCTACAGCGGTAAGCATATTGGATCCGTCGGTAGATAAATATTGACGCGCGTCGTAGGTGATGGATGCAAGGCCGCTGACATCACATATAACACTGTACGAGGCATAAGCTTGGAAATTCATACGGTCTTTCACCACCTTTTTTGCTGCATCGAAGTTAAGTACCGCCTGCTTTTTAAAGGTGATGTATAAAACGGAATCTTTCTTTTGATAAACGGCATAAGCATTCTCGTGCCTATTGCTGTTGTTGGAGTTTTGTGTAGAATCTTTCATAATAGTTTGTTTAGTAAGGTGAATATTAAAAATTATTGACATTTAAAAGTGTGTTATAGGAAGTAAAAGGTGTTGTAAAGGAATTATTTATGTACTCAATTAAATTTCCACACAAAATAGTGAGGCAGTTGAGGCGAAATTTTCTGGATGTGGATAGAATTTTACGCATGATACAAAAGGTTTATAGTTGTTTTGTAAAATTCTGAAATTCAAATAACTAAAAGTTAGGGGATACTTATTATTAGTTAGGGAATCCTAAATATTTTCATTTTTTTTTAGTTAAATAGTTTTTGATGGTCAGCCACTTTGTATGTTCTGTGTTTTTATACCCTCTAATTAACAATTAATTCAAATATTTTAAAAAGGTTATAAACAGATTGTGTAACTCGTAACAAGTATTAGTTTTTGTATTTAACATTTTTTTATAATAAAAATGTTAACATAATTGCTTTTTATATACTTTTGCGATACCTATTAAAACACTATTAAAAATGAATTTAAAGACACTGTTTATTTCGGTATTTTTGTTATTTTTTCAGAATGCATATATTTATTCTCAAAGTAGTCCTCGTTTAGAACCTGTTTTTTGGTTGTCTAATTCTCAGAAAATTAATACTTCCTTTAAGGAATTTAATACACTTAATTTTCACAGCCGTTTGTTTATGGACAATAAGAGTATATGGTCCTCTACTAAAAAAACAAGTAAATCAAACTATCTCTTTGTAGTTTACAAATCACGTAAGAATGAAAACCTTGTTTCTTTTATTGGAAACGAGCAGGCAGTTTTTGTAGATGGTAAAAATATGTTCATACGGGATTCGGTTGATCTGAATGGTTACAATGAACCTTATGGAGAATTACTCGATGCGCGGTTTTCTAATGGGGAAGAAGGAACATTCTGGATGAATCCCCAATTGGAAGAATCGGCTCTATTTGAGTTGATACTTGTGGATAAGAAAATATCAACCGCTTTTGCAAATGAAATCAGAACCTATCTCGGACTTAAGTACGGCATCAGCCTGATTGATCATAAACAATATACATACCATGGTAAATCTTTGTGGGAAGGAACCGATAAAAAGTACAATCACCAGATTTTTGGTTTGGCACATATGAGTTATTTTAACCTGATGCTTTCGAGAAGTATCCATTCCCAGGATAAAGATCTGATAGTTTCGCTTGCATCTCCTACACAAAAAAGCAGTATGAATGAAGGGGCGTATGTATTGTTTGGAAATAACAGAAAACCTCTGGTGTTCAACAAAAAGACAAAATTTAGCGAAAAGCAGTGGCTGGTACAGACCAATAAAGAGGAAGTAAAAGTAGATGTTTCATTCCCGCTTAGCAGCTTGAGGACCTCTTCGGATACTTTTAATGAATATGAACTGCTGACTAATGGTGCCGGTAGTTTGGAAGTAAGTTACAAAGGGAGGTTACGCGATACACTGCTGGTTTTTAGAAATGTTACTTTTGGTAGCAAAGAACATACTGAGATAAAACTGAAAGAGCACAAGTCTGACTTTAAATGGGAGACAGACAATGACTGTGAGAGATTCAGGCTCAAACTTAAATCTTCGGTTAAACTGGATGATTTTGAAATCAGTCTGACAGATGATACCGGAAAAAAGGTGTTAATAGAGAATACGTTTAAAGAAATTTATGAAATTCCCGCAAGTAAGTCTTCTTATTTTGAGGTTTCTCTAAGCTATAATGGTAAGCAGGTATCCAGACGAATTGAAACATTAAGCGGTAGCTATCATGTAAACAATCTTCAAGATCATTATGTGCTTGAGGAGGGGAAAAGTGTCACCATACGTTTAGATAATCCCGACCACTACACATTTAATTGGTTCAATGGTAGTACTTCTATAGGAACCGGCAATGAAATTAAGTTAGAAAGGGAAGGGAGCTACACCCTAAAGGTAACGGGTAGAGAGGGATGTACCGCCGAGAAGAGTTTCAGCGTCCGTTCTTCCTTGGAAAACGAACAATGGCGGGTATTCCCAAATCCGGCAGATGTATCGGCCGATATATACGTAAGCTTTAACCTGCCTCAGGAGGCTGCCGTTGAGCTGGCATTGTATCAGATCGACGGAAAGTTTGTTAAAAAGTTTCCGGTTGGTACCACTGTACGCAGCCAAACGATTAATCTTGGAAAGATTGCACTTGCTCCGGGAGTTTACATGATCGTTGCCTATATCGACCAGTTACCTCAATTTAAAAAAATCATTATAAAATAAACATAAAAAACACTCTTTTGAACATGTCGCAAAGTCCTTTAAAATTCGGTTATAGAGTTTTACACCATATTGCCCTGATCGCACTACTGTTCAACTTTATCGTATATCCTGCGTACGCCATCGTTGAGCACTTTCCTTATGGAGCAGGATCGTCATTCTATTTTCCATATATTAGACCGGCTACAACGGAAGAACCAGTGGATTTATCTCAAATGCTGAGTACCTCCGCAAGACAGCCTGCAGGTAGAAGTTCTTCTTCATACACTCTAAAAAACAGAAATATTGGTAACAGTAATGAAGATCCCACAGTAGGAGAATCTGTGCTTGAAATCTACTCTTCTGATGCACTGGGTGAAATTGGTTATAGCAACAGCAGTAACAGTGATGATCCATCGGACAATATCTTTCATTTTGATATCGATAAAAAAGTACTTGCCGAAAAAAACCTTAAGTTAAGCTACGAGTTATACGGTATAGAAAATGTTTCGGGAGTATCGAGAAGTATTAACCAGCATACTTCAACAGGAGGGTATTTTGTACAGAAAACCAACAGCTGGAAAACGGTGGAAGAAACCATTACGGCAGACCAGTTGAAGCAGGGCGGTAACTATATACTGTTTACGACATTTGAAAATAAAAAATTAGACTATAAGGTACGAAACCTTAAAATCACGGCATTTCCCAAACAGAAGCAGTATGTAAAACTGGCTGATGCAGGATATATTTATATGAAGGGGAATCAGGGATATGTTAAGGGAGTGGTACTTGAATCAAATACCCGGTTAACTGTCAACGGAAAAAAGGTAACGTTAAGCAACCAGGAATTTGAAGTGTTACTTGACCATCCTCAGAATCTGAACAGCCTTTCTCTGGAATTGAAAAAAATAGATGGTAGTACTGTCTATAAAGAAGAAATACAGATCGAATCCTTTCGTGAAGTATCTGATGTGTTAGGATATAAAGGGCCTGAGGTCTTATTTCCTATAGAACACAAAAAAGAAAATATTTATCATTTTTCACTGGACGCAATAGATTTTGAAATAGAAAAAAATGATTATGAGGGAGCTGATAGAATTACGGTACAGCAGCTGCGTCCAATTGATATGGCGCCAACGGGCACAAATATAATCAATGTTACCAAAGACAGGTCGGCTTACCGTTTCCTGCCTGAAGGAGCAACTTTTAAAAATAGGGTGCCTTTAACATTAGCCTACGACAAAAATCTTTTGCCTAAAGGGTATACCGAGAAAGACATCAAAGTAATGTATTTTGATTTGCAGCAGCGCAGATGGCTTTCGATAGAGACTGATACCGTTCGACTTGCAGAAAATAAGATAACAGGATTAACGGATCATTTTACGGATTATATTGCGGGAATCATACAGGCTCCCGAATCGCCAGAAACCAATTCTTTTACACCAACGTCAATTTCTGACATCAAGGTGGCTGATCCAACCGCTAATATTATGCAGGTACAACCACCAACGGCCAATCAGAAAGGAGACGGCACGCTTGATTTCCCTATTACGGTTCCTGCAGGACGTAATGGCTTGCAGCCAAATCTTTCAGTTAGTTATAATAACAATGGATCTAGTGGGATGGTCGGATATGGTTGGGATATTGCAATTCCTTATATTTCGATAGACACAAAGTTTGGTGTCCCAACTTATGATTTGGCAACTGAAACAGAAAGTTATCTCTTGAACGGGGAGGAACTGGTTCTTAAGACAGGAAGCAGTCTGTACCTTCCACACCGTACCGGTAGTGTACCTATAAACAGGGTGTCGCCAGCAGTGTTTGTCCCGAAAGTAGAGAGTTCTTTTTCAAGGGTTGAACGTTTAGGAAACAGCCCCGATAGTTATTCGTGGAAGGTGTACGATAAATCAGGTACAATATATAATTATGGTACAAGTTCCAATAACAGATTGTTTTCTCCTGATACTCCGAAAAATATTGCGAAATGGTATCTGGGTTCAGTCATAGATAAAAATAATAATACAATAAATTATAATTACGAGACTATTACCTATACGGGTACTGATAATTTGAGTGGTGGAAAACAATTACGTATTCAGAAAATAGAATATGGTTTACCTAGTGTCGCTAAACCTTTTTACCGAGTAAATTTTATTTATGATACCCAGAAAAGGGCGGATGCAAATTTTAATTACAGGTATGGATTTAAAGAGGCAGATGCTTCCCGTTTACAATCTATTAATGTTACTAGTGCCAAGAGCGACCCGGAACAAGGCTGGATTAATGAATACGAAATAAATTATACCTTCAATTATGTAAACGGTTCTTTCGGCAAAGTACTATTACAGTCTATTACCACGGAAAATAAGAAAAATGTAGTGGACAGCACCCCTGCGGGAAGTGAAAGCTATACACACACTTTCGAATATCATAATGATATACAGGGTGGATTGTTTGGTCCTGAGCAAATTATCGATCTTGCCGATGATTTTACAAGTGAAAAGCACTCAGTGTTGAGTTCGACTGTCGAAAATTATGCAGGAGGTGAAGTAAATGTAGGTGCAGGAATTTCACCTATTGGAAATCCACCGGCATGGTGGCCTTTCAGTTATGGTGGAACGATCAATTTTGCCTTCCCTTTCAACAGCAATACTCAGAGTTCACCAACGATGCTGCTGCTGGATATTGACGGAGATGGACTTGACGACAAAGTAATGAAGATCGGCAATGAAATCAAATACCGTAAAAATCTGGGTGGTAACGGATTCAGTCCGCAGCTTTATAAAGTTTATCACCTGAGTGATCTTGGTCTTTTTGAAAACAAGACCAAGTCAAGTCCTGAACGATCTATCAGTATCATCGCAGGGAATTTCAATGTTTCCAAATCTTCAACCATTGGGCGTGCGCGTTCCTATTTTGCGGATGTAAATGGTGACGGTCTGGTAGACCATATCAAAGACAGAATTGTATATTTCAACCGTCTGGATCCTAATTCTGGACTTCCTACCTTTACTGATAACAGTGATCTTACACCAAACAGGATTATTAAATCGGTAGATGTAGATCCTACGGTAAACCCTCCGATTCCTGATTCGACACTAGGAAACGATCTTATGGATGTGGTAAAGGTATGGGTCGCTCCAAAAGACGGAACCGTTAATATTAGCGGTACGATAACAAAACCTTTTGTGGCTTCCAATAACGGCATACGTTTCTCTGTAGAAAAAGCTAAAAGTAACTGGAATACCAGTGCAACTTCATCAGATCCATTTATGCCGGTTGTACCATGGGTTCCAAGCAATCCTTCAACAGTTGCTACAGTACTGTCAAATTCTTCTGAATATCTTGTGGATCCTACACTTTTGGTAACGGCCAGCCATTTTATCTATAAACCGGGAGTTACGGTTGCTAAAGGAGACCATATTTATTTCAGGGTCAACAGTAGCCAGCTTCCTAACAACAAGGTAGAGGTAAGTTGGGACCCCGAGGTAATTTACACTACGGACAACTTCGGTAATGTATCAGAAGTGTTGATAAAATTTGAAACCCTTACAAACTCTCACTTTATAAACCAGAAAATGATTTATTTCATGATAATAAAGACGAACATTTGTTCGTCTTTATTAATTTAAGTGGCTAAAAAGCTGTAAAAATGTTAAATAGTAATACCTCGTGTTTCAAATGTGTTGATGGAATTAATACATGTGTTTATTGTGCTGGGAAATTGGTAAGAAATGGATTCTCTAGATCTAGGAAACAGCGCTATAAATGTAAAGACTGTAATAAAACTATTGTAGAGCATTATACGTATAATGCCTACTTTTCTAATGTAAACAAACAGATAGTACTTTTGCTTACAGAAGGCGTGGGGATACGAAGTATAGCGAGAATTTTGAAGATATCTGCATCAACACTTTTAAAAAGAATAATTGCTATTTCAGATAGAGTAAATTTACCGGTAATGACACCGGAAAGTAGTTATGAGATTGATGAATTGTGCACATTTGTTAAAGCAAAAAGCAAGCGTATTTGGATTGTTTATGCATTTGAAAGAGAAACTAAAAATATTGTGGGCTTTAATGTAGGTACCAGAAATAATTTAACATTAAAGAAAGTTGTAGACAAAGTGCTTAACACAAATCCATACGCTGTTTATACCGACAGGTTAAAAAATTACAGAAGTTTAATTCCTCAATACATTCATAAAACTGTTCGTTTTGGAACAAACAATATAGAAAGGGCAAATCTGACCTTGCGTACGCATTTAAAAAGATTGAACAGGAAATCCATTTGCTTTAGTAAGAGTGAGGTTATGCTGAAAGCTGTTTTGAAGATTTATTTTGGAGGTTTCGCTTGAAAAGATTTCATACATTAAAAATCAAATCAATTTATGATGAGCCAACGGAATATTTAGTTTTATCTAAATTATCCCCGTTGGTTTTATTTACAAAAAAGTTGCTAAAATAATTAGCGAAACTAAAAATATTTATTATCCTAAAATGGATAATTGTCATCATACATATTTGCAATTCGCTCCAAATGTTCAACAAAATGTTTCGATATGTTTTCCGTCAAACTCTAATTTCTCTGGAAATACGGTATAAGAATGTTTTTGGAAGTTTTTTATTTGTATTGATAGGGTGTTGGTACTATCCATATTGCTGTTACTTCCAATCCGTGCAACAGAGAGGTTTTACCTACCCCTTTTTCAATCAGGTCTAAAAAACTGCGGTCTTTAAGCTGTTTCACGTCTAGTTGGTAATGTGAAGCAAAATTCTCGCACATATTTTTGATCTTAAAGTCCTTATCTGTAATAATGATGAAATGGTTTACATACCGCTGAAATGCCGCTGGTTTAGTAAATGACACGTGTAGGAGGCGGTGCTTCAGTTCTTCGCTCATCATGTTGAATAGGGCTTCTATACCTTCAAATTCATCATTGTTACCGGTGATCTCCAATTGTAGGTCTACACGTTTGCAACCTAATTCCAATAAACTCTGAATCAGGTTGTCCCAATGCTTTTTTTTAATTTCAAAATGTATCATGGCTTCTTTGTTATTTGGTTGATGTATTTCTCTGCTTCTTGGTGGTTTTTGAAAATCCTAGTGGGTACCGTCGGATGGTTGTACAAAAGATAACAGCGCCCCATGGTATAGATGGTAGTGTTGTCACTGACCAATGCTACGACGGTAAGCATATTGGATCCGTCGGTGGATAAATATTGACGGGCGTCATAAGTGATGGATGTAAGGCCGCTGACATCACATATAACATTGTAACAGGCATACGCTTGGAAATTCATACGGTCTTTCACCACCTTTTTTGCTGCATCCAAGTTAAGTACCGTCAGCTTTTTAAAGGTGATGTATAAAACGGAATCTTTCTTTTGATAAACTGCATACGCATTCTCGTGCCTTTTGTTGTTGGAGTTTTGTGTAGAATCTTTCATAATAGTTTGTTTAGTAAGGTGAATATTAAAAATTATTGGCATTTAAAAGTGTGTTATAAGAAGTAAAAGGTGTTGTAAAGGAATTATTTATG
>Ga0256912_1000187_pt1 | contig 15006 bp, 10 predicted proteins | sample MC6MC0765MT_FD_186332 | JGI IMG/M metagenome (GOLD analysis project Ga0256912, IMG submission 186332) | Metatranscriptome of enriched soil aggregate microbial communities from Iowa State University, Ames, United States - MC6-MC0765-MT... | ecosystem: Environmental > Terrestrial > Soil >...
CAGATTTTAACAACACATAAATAGACAAAAGCAAAAGTTTATGGTATAATTACATTATTAAGGTGTGGTATTATGATTGGAAATTTAGTATTTTTCAAGAAAACCAATTCTTTAATATCTAAGATGATTGCCAAAGTTACAAAGAGCGAGTTTACACATGTTGCCATTATCGTTGGATATGACAAGATGACAGGAGTTGCAACTATTATTGAGTCGGATAGATTCAGTAAGACTAAGCTTGCAAGGATACAATTAAGTGATGAACACGTTGTTTATACTACAGGTTATCAACCAAAAGAAGTTACAGATAAGATTATAAGATACGCTCATCAACAGTTAGGTATGGGATATGATTATCTGCAACTGATTGGCATATTCTTATCTTTGGTATTTAAGAGAAAAAGAGATGCTTATTTTAATAGTGCTAATAAGATGATTTGTTCTGAATTAATCGACTTAGCTTATTATAAAGCAGGAATAAAAAGAAATAATTATGACAACATAGGAAACGTTACACCGCAAGAGTTATTTGAAGTGTACGATTTACATCAAGTATAGGAAAGGGGTATAGAGCTTGTTTATTGATATTGATTATAATAAACGGTTGCAAGAAGCTAAATTTCATTTAGCTAAACCTAACAAGACGATTATCTCTCACATTCATGAAAAGATGCGTGGAGAGATGTCTATTAAGTTAGGCAACATCAACGAACTAAGCTTCTCTATTCCTCATTTCATTGAAGACGAAGAAAGCAATCCTCACGTAGAATTGATTAAAGAGAAAATGTTAATCAGAGTTACAATGGGAGCATACAAGGAATGGTATGTAGTTGACGGAATTGAAGAAGACGGTGATGATTCCGATATCTTCAACGTTACTGCTTTTTCTTTAGGTTATGAGTTAAAAGGGAAAAGGGTAAGTGAATACACAGAAGATTCTATTAACGCTACTGATTTATTAAAGAATCTTTTAAGTTCCACTATTTGGAAAATAGGGACGGTTGACCCAATGTTTGATGCGATGTTTCGCTCATTCGATTCTGGGACAGATTCAAACGTTCTAGATTGTATTACACAGGCAGGAGAGACTTACGGTGCTCTGATTGTTTGGGATACAGAAAACAGAAAAGTATCATTCAAGGATATGTCTAAGAATGGTCAATTTAGAGGTATGACTGTAAACTATGGTCGTTTCTTACGTTCAATTAAGAAAACGAGAACAACAGATGAGATGGTTACTAGATTGTATATTTCTGGTAATGAAGGGTTGGGCATTCATGCAGTAAACCCAACAGGTCAAGCATATATTGAAGACTTCTCATTCTTTATGTATCCATTTGAACGTGATATAAACAAAAAAACCATCAAGAGTTCATTCTTTATGTCTGACGAATTATGTCATGCAATCTTGAATCAGCAAGAGTTAATCAAGTTGAAAGCACCTATTATCAAGAGCTACATGGATGATAAGACAGCTAAAGAGACTGAATTATTAACAGAAGAAGTTAAGTTAACTCAATTAGAAGGAGAGTTAAAGACGATTGAGGGTCTGCTAGATACTGCAAAGGCTACAGAGAATCAAACGTTAATTGCTCAACGTCAAAAAGAGTGGACTGACAAAACTGCTCAAATCACTGCACAGAGACAAAAGAATGATATCATCACTAATGCTATTAAAAATTATGACACACAAATTGATAAATTGCAAGATGAAATTGCTACTGGTAGCGGATTTACACCTCAACTATTAGATGAGTTAAATCTATTCATCATTGAGAGTAAGTGGGCAGATGATAAATACATAGATGCAAAAGAATTATATCAAGATGGTTTGAAGAAGTTTGAAGAAATTCGACAACCAAAAGTCGTGCTAGATGTAACAATTGACAATCTATTGAACATTATTGAAGAACAATATTATTGGGATAAACTCGTTTTGGGAGATTTAATCAAGGTTAAATATCCTCAAATGAATATTGAGTATACAGCTAAGATTATTGAGATTAAATACGATTTAGAAAACAACGAAGCTAGTATCACAGTTGCAAATACAAAGGATTTATTAAGTGATACAGAAAAGCTAGTTCAATTATTATACAGTAACTCTAGTGCTTCATCTCTAGTAGAAGCTAATAAGTACAAATGGGATAAGGTAAACAAGATTGAGGATACTGTAAGCAATATCGTAACGAGTGAATGGGATGCAACAAAGAACAAGATTATCGCAGGGGTTAACAACTCTATTGAAATCGGTAATCGTGGAATGATTGTTACAAGCCCAGATAATCCAAATGAAGTAGTTATTATCCAGTCTGGGGTGATTGCTTTATCGCAAGATAAAGGAGAAACATGGAAGACTGCAATCAAACCAGATGGTATCGTTGCAGAACGTCTAATCGGTCAAATTATCGCAGGTGAAAACTTGATTCTAACAAATAGTTCTGGCTCATTCACGTTTGATAAGAACGGTGTAAGAATTGATGCTAGTGCGTTTATTTTAGAGTCAAGCAGTGGTGGAAACTTAATTGACAGATTCACAGATTCATCTAACTTCGTAGATGAATTCAAAGCTGATAACATGATTACAGCTTACGAGAAGAAGATGTTAAAGATTGAATGGGATAAGATTCTTAACTCATACAATGCTAATACATTTAAAATAAATAACTACTATGAGAATAATGGAAGCGACTTGGCATTCGTAACAGAATATCACACAAGATACGCAGAACTATATGATTATTTATTCGTACAATTGCATGGAGATAAGCCTTTGTTAGACCCTAACAATATGGCATATACAACAAGAATCGACAGAAATATCTTTGATGCTAGATTTAAAAACTATGATAATGCAGAAACAGAAGTTGAGAAACAGTTATCAATCAGAGCTAAACAGATTGCAGACCAAGCTAAAGATACAGCAGAAAGCGTTCGAGATGAGATTGATGAAGTCAAGAATGATGTTGTATACAAAATTGAGTTCCATTCGACAAAAGGTTTCACTTTTAGAAACGGTGACATTGATACAGATATCACAGCTAGAGTATGGCGTGGTCAAAAAGAAATCACTGACACAGTTCCAAAAGCAGGTTTTATTTGGAAGAAATTTGACAAAGATGGAGTGCTTGATACTGCATGGACAAATTCTCATGTTGGCGTTGGAAATAAAATCCATGTCACAAATCTGGAAGTGTATCAGAGAGCAATTTTCACATGCGATATCGACATGTAATAAACATTTATGAGGAAAAGGAATGGTAAAAAATGGCAATTGTAGCACAGGGGCAATTAACTCTTGTGGACTTAAATGATAGCAAACAGCTAATCATGTTTATTGGGTCTACGCAACAAAGACAAGTAATTTATAATCCAAATGGTGGAGGTACGTATGTACCAAACTATTCAACTGCAAATAACGTGTTAACACCACAATTATTCGTAGCAGGTACACCAACGGATGTGGCAGGTCAAGCTACATCTGCTAAATGGTATGTACAAACAAATTCAACTGGTGCATTAACAGAGATTACAGCAAGCACAGCAGATTATACTTTAGGGACTGGAAAACCTGTTACTCTTACAATTAAGAATAACGTATTGGCTTCTAACAACTCTATGACGTATATCTGTGAGATGCAATACTTAGATACTGATACTAACTTCACAGTAACAGCAAAAGCAGAATATGAGATTGTAAAAGTAACTAACGGTACAAATGGTGCTAACGGTACAAACGCTATCATGGGTGTTTTAAGTAATGACTCTCATAGCGTACCAACAGATAGTGCAGGTGCTAATGGTAATTTCACAGGTGCATCATCTACTCTAACAATCTATGAAGGAGCTAGTGTTGCGACTGGTTGGACAATTGTACAAACAAGAAGCAACGTAACTGTAACAGAAGCTACATCAAGTGCTACTGCAACTGTTACTGCAATGTCTGCTGATACAGGTTATGTAGAGTTTACCGCATCGAAATCTGGATATTCAAACATTGTAAAACGATTCACATTAACTAAAAATAAAGCAGGTGCTAATGGTTCAAGTGCTACAGCATATTGGTTAATGTCATCTAACGTAGCAATATCTAAAAACTCTAGTGGAGCATATACGCCTGCTACAGTAACGTTTACTGCTAAGTCTCAAACAGGTACAGGTGCAGTTGGAGATTATGCAGGACGTTTCATTATCGCAGAGACAACAGATGGAACAACTTGGACAGATAAGTATTCAAGCCAAACAGGTAACATCAACGAAGCTACAAAGACTTGGACTCCAACAGCAGGAATTAAAGCTATAAGAGTTAGATTATATCAAGCAGGTGGAGTTACAGTATTACTAGATGAGCAAATCATCCCTGTAGTTTCCGATGGTACAAATGGTACTAATGGACAAGATGCTCTTCGTGCAACAGTTTGGACACCAGATGGGAATACAATCAAGAATGCCAACGGTACGCTGACTGCCCACTGTGACTTATATAAAGGTTCTACAGTGCAAACATCTGGCGTTACATACAAATGGTACTACCAAGACCCTACTGCTTCTCCTGTTGGTTCTAATGGTTCTGACACAGATGGTGGTGCAGGTTGGAGATTAATGAAAGACGTGGCATCAGCTAACGGTGTAACAGGTTACACAACTGATACAATTACAATCCCTGCATCAGCGATTGTAAACGTTGAGTCATTCAAATGTGTGGCTACATACTTATCTGTTAAATATTCAGATGTATGTACGGTAATTGACGTATCAGACCCATTCATGGTAACAATCGTTGGTATCAACACATTCAAGAATGGTGTTGGAACAACTAAGCTTACTGCTAAAATATATCAAGCAGGAGCAGAGATTGACCCATTAGGAAACCAAGGATACACATACACTTGGTATTTATATGATAACAACAATGTTAAAATGACTAGTGTGTCTGGTTGGGGTGGAGCAGGCAGTAAAACTGGTAAGACTATTGATGTTGACGGAAATGACGTTACAGTACGTGGTAACATTATTTGTGAAGTATCTAAATAATTAGTATTATCATAACGCATTTTTTGACAAAAGTCAATAGTAATGATATAATTAAATTGTGAGAAAAGAGAGTCTTATTTATTAATAAGGCTCTTTCTTATGATTGGATAAAAGGAAAATAGGAGTGAAGGCGAATGCCAAAATTAATCGGTACAGGTCAATTAACTTTGACAGATTTAAATGATGTGATTGTTTCTGCCACAAAACCGTCCAATCCAACAGAGGGACAATTATGGTGGAATACAACAGAAGCACAGCTTTATGTTTATCAAAATGGTGATTGGCAAAAATCAGCAAATGTTATAGTGGGTGGAAGAAACCTACTAAGAAATAGTGGTCTATTTAGAGATACAAACGGATGGGCTACGAACAACGGTGGAACTAATCTTGTGGTTGTTGATAAAGATGGATTCCCTTGTTTATCTGCTACAGGTTCAGTGAAAGGAACTGTTAGCGTTCCTGTTAATAACGGTAAAGAATATGTGTACAGTACAGAAATCATGTTCGATACAGATATGCTATTAAGTTCAAGTACACCTTTACATGAATGGGTTGCCGTAAGTGGTCTAACAGGTCAGACAGGTATTGATGGTTTTATCACTGTAGATGGTGGACAAAGAACACTTGTTGCCAATAAATGGCATAAGATTATTTTAAGATTTAAAGTAAAAGACGATGGGAATGCGTATTTATTTACACCGTTTATTTACAAGAATCCAATGCCTGAAAAATGGTGGATGAAGAATATCCAGTTAACAGAGGGGAATATTCCTACAGATTGGTCACCTGCACCAGAGGATACATATGAGGTTATTACTGATATCACTGAAACTCTAGGTAACATGGCTAATGATGGAGTCCTAGATTATAATGAACGACAAGTAATCAAAGATAAAATAACTGATATTATTGGTTCTGTAATTCCAGATGCACAGGCACTTTTACCTGCTTTTGGCTCATTGGATAGTGGTGCAAAAGGTACGTTCTATACAGTTCGTAAGCAAGCTCAACAAATTGGTATTTCAACTACACATGCGAAATATAAAGCTGTTGAAGCTAAATATACGGCTTTAAAAGACTACCTTGATGCGATGACACCAGTTAAGCCTTGGGATGTTTCAGTAGCAAATAAAGATAAGATTATCAATGTTACTAAAGCTACATTTAGAGACACATGGTTGCAATTCTATCTAGCAGTAGATGACCTTGCTACATATACAATTCAAGTAGCAAAAGAGAATGTGGACAATTCTTATAGTGGTGGAACGAACTATGCTAGTAATGGTAGTTTCGAAATTCCTTTAACAGAAGGTTTATGGAGTGCTTCTTACTCTGGTGACGTTAAAGAGATAGTTGATATTTCAACAGAAGAACCACCATTTAAGTTTGCGTACCATGTTAAAAACACAGTTAATAAGAATGGCGGTATCTTCGTCCCTACTCTATGGAGTGGAAAAGCTTGTGAACAGCTTGTGGATAAAGAGGTTACCATTCAATACTGGTTAAAATATCAGAACATCACCCAAGGTGCTCAAACATATCTACTAGGTAGATTTGGAGAGTTAGTTATTGAGGGTGAAGATGCAAGTGGAGTTAAGAAATACAGATATCCACATATACATAGCGATGGGAATGTTACAGAGACTTTATACATTTCTGGAACTAATATGACTTGGAAGAAGTATACTGCTACTATTAAATTATCACTTCCTGCACAAGCTGTCAAGCTTACAAAAATATCTTTCAAACATGGTTTAGAAGGATGTACAGGTGAGTTTTGGACAACAGGATTGAAGGTAGAGTTTGGTAATAAGGCAAGTGACTGGTCACAATCACCATTCGACTTAGAACAACGTATCTATAAAACTGAATTTGCAGTGCAACCAGACAATATTACATCTACAGTAACAAGCCATCAAACGTTTGTTTCTAAGGTTGGAGAAAATATTGATAAAGCTACTTCTAGTGAATCTGCATATATTAATAAAAACTATAACTTTGCTGATTGGACAGGAACATATCCAGTTGGTTTTAATGGTCATGTCGGAACACAGCCTACAAAAGTAGCATCAGAAAATGGTAATGGCAAGTCTGTTAAATATACAAATGCTCTGGGAGCGGAAAGCTATTTAAGTGGTGACGGATATTTAAATAAACCATACTATCAATATGTATATGTTGAATCAACATTTAAATTGGAAAGCGGTTCTATCAATGGAGCAGGTATCCTGTTTAGATATTTAAGAGCAGATAATGCAAACAGTGCATTTGAAGGTAGATTTAAATTCTCGGATGTAGTTCCAAATCCAACATTGAACAAATGGTATACGGTTTCTACAGTATTTAAAGTTCCTGTGCCAACAGACTTTGGTGGATATAGACTTTATGCTATGGGTAGTTATGGAGCATTTGATGCTACTAAACCTGCAAAGACAATCTATATCGACTCTATGATTTCAAGACCTGCATCATCAGAAGAAATTAAAGCTTATGAAGCAAATATTTCAGTTGCAGATATGATGGCAGATGACAAGATTACACCTCTTGAAAAGCATACATTAAAAAATGAATTAGATATGATTGTTGCAGAGAAACCTACATTTGAAGCAAAAGCTGTTCAATATGCGGTAACGACTGAAAAAGACGATTATGTAAAGGCTTACAATGACCTTTATAGTGCATTAAGTCCTCATCTATCAAACTTAAATACGACTGCAACAGGTGTGAATGGTACTGCAATCAGAACACTATTTAAAGACTATAATGATAAGAAAACAATACTAGAGAGAGCAATTTTAAATGCAGTTCAATTCGGTGGAAGAAATCTACTAAGAAATTCAAACTTTGCTAACAACAAAGTAAATGATAGTATGGCATGGGATAAGAATCTAAATGGAAATATCGTCCCCGATGGTTGGTGGAGTAATGGATACAACGCAGGAGTTAAACCATTCCCAACACAGGGTTATCACGCTCACTTAAACGTTGATAAATTCGGATATCCTGTATTAGAGCTTATTGATAAAAACAGCAATCTAGTTGACAACTCAACTACACCTCCAACGACAGGATTGCATAGATGGTTAGGGATGTCTAATAGCATTTTAACAACAGACCCATTCTGTCAGAGTTTAGCTGTTGGAAAGACTTATACAATTAGTATGGATGTAATGTCTGATACAGTTGGTATGAGAGTCAACGTAGGATTTCATCACTTTGAAACAGGTAATGCGACACAAGGGTTCTTTGGTTACCAATGGAACTTAGATGATTGTAAGATTGCAAATGTCTGGGAAAAAAAGTATAAAACATTTACAATTAATAACAAATGGGATTTAACAAAGGCTTTAGCATTATATGTTTACGGATATTTTAGCACAGTAGAAGGTTCAATGTGGGTTCGTAACATCCAGATTGAAGAAGGTACACGTTATACTGATTGGACTCCTGCACCAGAAGATACAGATTCATTTATGTATAATTTAGCAGATAGAGTTTCATCAGCAGAAGAAAAGATTACAGATAGTGCAATCATCAATACAGTAACACAGTCTACTTCTTACAAGAACGACTTAGGAACAAAGGCGAATGCAGATGACTTGAAGGGATACGCAACAACTGGTGAGTTAGACCAAGCTAAAAAAGATGCGAACAGATATGCAGATGACAAAATTAAGGGCATTGACTTTACACCATATGTTATCAAGTCTGAATTAAATCAATCTGTAACTGATATAACTGCTAAGTTCCAAGCAGGCGGTGGAGTTAATTTACTTCGCAACTCTGTTGGATATGCAGACTTTAGCTTCTGGACACAGACATCTCCAACACAGATGGCAACGGTTTCAAATAATGCGTTAGATGCCTTAGGATTTGGTAAAGGATTCTATTTCCCATCAAATGCTTCTGGAAGTAACGCTAGAATCACACAGGATGTTTATGTAACAGCAGGACAGCCATACACATTATCATGGTATGCAAATAAGACAAATGCATCTCCATCGACTAACGATGATGGTGCAGTATGGGTAGAGTTCATAGAAGGCGTAACTACTGTGATGAGTGAGAAGTATAAGAGTGAATTTACAACAAAAGGATTTGAGAAAAATTCTAGAACATGGATTCCTAAATCAAATATTATCACTGTTAGAATTTCCGTTAACAAATTGGCAGATATTACTATCTCTGGAATCATGATGAACATCGGTGACGTTCCTCTTCAATGGTCTATGGCTACTGGTGAAATCTATAATACTAATATTCGTATGGATATGAACGGTATCAGAGTTTCACAGATTGTAGATGGGAAAGATAGGGGCTACACCCAAATTACACCAGATGAGTTTGCAGGGTATTATGATACTAGCGGAAATGGTGTTTATGAAAAAGTATTTTATCTAAAAGAAGACGAAACAGTTTCTAAGAAATTCAGAGCGAAAGATGAATTTACAATGGGTGGAATCAAGATTATTAAGATTGAATCTACATCAAGCAAGGGTTGGGCGTTTGTTCAAAGCCTTGACTAATAGAGAAAAAGGAGAAGGATAAATATGGCGTTAAGCGGTACTTTTTATAACGACTTTAGTAGAGGTTACAGACTTCAACTAGAGTGGTATGCTACGCAAGATATCGCCAACAATAAGAGTAGAGTGAGATGCGACCTTTACCTAATCAGTTTAGGTTCATCTTACACTATTAACTCTAGTGCGACAAAAGGTATCTCACTTACAATTAATGGGAATAAATCATATAGTGCACAAGGCGGTTTAGCAGGGTTAAGCGGTAACCAAAAGAAATTCGTATTCTGGCATGAGGTAGATGTTTATCATAATAGTGATGGAACAATGTCTACTGACGTGCTTGGTGTATTTGATATCCAAGTAACATTAAATGGAACGTATTATAACAGTTGTAATACAGGTGGAACAATCTATTTAGATACGATTCCACGTGCATCATCATTAACAACTGTACCAGATATTACAGCAGGACGAAATCACTCGTTCTCAATTTCGAGAGCATCATCAGAGTTTGACCATAAGGTTAGACTTTATGTAAATGAGGTTCTGATTAAAGAGTTGAATGGTCAAACAACTGGTGGAACATTTGAATTTAGTGATGCAGATGTTTACACTATGTATCAACAATTGAACCAAGCATCATCTAAACCATGTAGGATTAACTTACAGACATTCAAATATGGTCAATACATCGGTGAGAAGAACTTCAATGGAACATGTTACAATTGGGGCGGTGGAGTTGTTACCTTCAATGGTTTTAACTTTGGTGACAATCTACCAATCAATGTCTCTGGTCATAATTCAATGAAGCATAAAGTAGACTTCTATTTTGGTGGAACATTGATTAAAACAGTTGACAATGTACCAACTGGTGGTTCAACTGTAACATGGACAACAGCAGAAGTCAATGCAATGCTTGCAAAAATACCAAATGCCACAGGAGGTAGCGGTGAAGCCGTTGTTACATCTTATTGGTATAATGGCGGTTCAAGAATCCAAGTATGGGCTACCATTGCTTCTGGATATTGGGCTAATGCAGGTTCTAAGGCACGTCCACCATCATTTGGCGGTGGCTTTACATATAAGGACACAAATGCAACGACAACAGCAATCACAGGAAATAACCAGTATGTGATTCAGAATAAATCTACTGTTTCAGTAGAATTGCTAATAGCTAATAGAGCTACAGCACAAGATTATGCAACAATGAAAGAATACATCGCAACACTAAATGGTGTGGAGGTAAGAGTTCCACATTCAGACACAGCAACAATGACATTTAACTTTGGAGCAGTTAGTGCAGGTGCAAACTCTACATTAACAGTAAAGGCAGTTGATAGTCGTGGTAATATGACAGCTACAACAAAAACTGTGACCATTATTCCATATCAAAATCCAACAATCACATCGGATGTTGCACGTAGGAATAACTTTGAAACGCCTACTACAATTCCTTGTAGTGGTACAATGTCGGATTTAAACGTAGCAGGAAGTAAAAAGAACGCTGTATCATCAGTCCAATATAGATACAAAGAGACAATCGGTGGAACATTTACAGCATGGAAGAACTTTACATTTGCGAGTACAGCTCCTACATATAGTGCAACAACAGTAACAGAAAACTTAGATAATACTAAGGCTTGGACTTTAGAAATTAAAGTAACTGACAAACTAGCAACGACAACGATTACTAGAACAGTTACAGCAGGTTCTCCAATCTTCTTCATAGATTGGGAGAAAAAAACACTTGGTATTAATAAGTTCCCAACATCTGCAAATAACGCATTGGAAATTTCGGGACATTTAGATGTAGATGGTACTGTAAGAGTTAAACAAGACCAATGGATGTCGTCTAGTGGTGCACATGGGCTAGACATGAGAAATTCTGATATGAAAGGTGTAAATGCTATTTACTTCAATGATGCTAGTGAATCAAGTGATGAAGGTATCAACTTTCTAAAAACTGGTAAAACAGTTGGCTCTACTAACATTGCAGACTATGACAACTTCTGTATTGTCGATAGTGCAATGAAATGGAATGGTCAAAACATTTTCTATCAATTTGCAGGAACGGGAAATCTTCGTTTCGGTGGAGATTTTTATTCACAGAGCACTGGTGGAGTTTGGTTTGATGTTTATGGAAATATTAGAGGTCAATCTGGTGCAGGGGCGGGTAATAGTTGGTCATTAAAAGATGCGGATGGTAGAAATAGATTCTTAACATATATTGGAAAAGGCTCTACTGGTTCAACTGAAATCAGTGCTTACACTAGTGGTATAGACTTCTACCATGACACTTACAAAATTGCAATGTTCTACAGTAGTAACTATGGGATTAACAGAATTATGCAATTGGGTAATGGCTCTGGTTTATTAAAATGGCAAGCGAATGCAGGAAGATTTGAAGTTAGAACAAGTGACGATGGGAACTGGGCAGAATTAGCAGGGAACTTAAATAACGCATCTTCAAGAAAGTACAAAGAGAACATTGAAAGATTTGACGGAAGTGCAATGAAAATCATCAATTCGGCAGTAGGTAAAACTTACACATATAAAGGTGACGAACATGAGATGTTGAAAATAGGTTTAATTGCAGAGGAAGCACCAGAACTAGTTGTTGGATTAAGGGGAGATACTGTTGATTCATACGGTATGGCTACTCTATCATGGATTGGATTACAGGAACATGATGTTGAAATTAACACTTTAAAAGCACAAGTAAAAGAACTTAAAAAACAAGTTGAATATTTAAAAGGAGAAATGTAAGTATGGTATTTGATACTTTAACAATGGCGGAGCAAGAATTAATTTTAAGAGGTTTTGAGAATATGACGGTGACTAACCAAAATAACTTGGTTAATGCGTTAGCAGGCAAATTGAATTGTGCTGTGTGGCAAGTGACACCTGCACAAATTCTTAAACATCATAAAGATATTAAATTTAGAATACTAGATGAAGCTTGTGAGGTTGGTATTAAAAACGGATTCACATCTTCAAATGGTCATCGCTACCGTCTAAATGATGCAGACCAAATCAACTTTTTAGGTATGTCAGATAGACTAAAAAGAAAACCAGAGATAACAGTTGTTGGTTGGAGAGCGGAAGACTTAGAGGATTACACTGAAATGACAAGAGAAGAATGGTTTAAGTTATGCGATGAAGCATTTGACCATAAATTCGCTCAACTCATGGCGTACAATGAGAAAACTAAGATTGTAAAGAATGCTACAGACCATGCGACAATCGTTGCTGTTAAGTGGCAGTAATTTAATTATACATTGGAGGAAAAGGGAATGCAAGGACAATTAGACATTAATATTGTAATCAAAGAGTATCAAGAAAAGGTGGGCGAATTAACGAATGAGTTAATCATGAAGAACGCCTACATTAAGCAACTAGAAAAACAGATTTTAGATGAAGCAGAAGCGAAAGCTAAAGAAGACCAATCAGAATAAAAGCAAAAGATAATGGTATAAATACCTGCTAGGCGAGAGTCTAACCTAGCAGGTATCAAAATATAGGAGGAATTTAAATGGCTATTTCAGTAAGACAAAAATTGGTGGATTCTAGTAAGTACGGCTTGAAATGCCCTAATGCAATGACAGCAGAGTACATTACAATTCACAACACTTACAATGATGCAAGTGCAAACAATGAGGTGCAGTACATGATTACAAACGGTAACGCTACTTCATTCCACTTCGCAGTTGATGATTTTGAAGTCGTTCAAGGTATCCCAACAAACCGTAATGCTTGGCATTGTGGAGATGGTAATGGTGACGGTAACCGTAAATCTATCGGTGTTGAAATCTGTTACTCTCTAAACGGTGGAGACAGATATCGCAAAGCAGAAGCTCTTGCAATCAAATTCGTTGCTCAACTATTAAGAGAACGTGGATGGGGCATTAACAGAGTTAAGAAGCACCAAGATTGGAGCGGTAAATACTGCCCACACCGTATCCTAGACGAAGGACGTTGGCAATCAGTTCTTAATGCTATTCAAGCAGAACTAAACGGTGGAGGTACTACAACACCACCAACTAGCACAACAGGCGTTGTAAAAGTAGTTACAACAGGTTTGAATCTACGTACACAACCAAGTGCAAGTGCTCCAATTATCCGTCAATTAGGTTATGGCGAAACATACGAGTTCTGGGCTATCTCTAACGGATGGTACAACTTAGGTGGCGACCAATGGGCTTATGGCGATAATGGTAATTATTTACAAGTTATCAGTGGAGGAACTGTAGCACCACCAGTAGCACCAAAACCAGTAACAGGCATTGCGTATATTACAGGATATAACGTTAACATGCGTTCTGGGGCAGGTACAGGATACAGTGTTATTCGTCAATTAAACGCACCAGAGTCATACAAAGTATGGGCTGAAAAAGACGGATGGTTAAACCTTGGTGGCGACCAATGGGTTAAGAATGACTCTTCATTCTTACGATTCGTAAGAGACTAATAATCTCTAAGGGGTAAAAGGGCTTGATTGGAAAGGGGTTGCCAAAAAGAAAGTAGGGGAGGAAATCGCAATGGATTTCTTGACATTATTCACAGATGCAGGCTTATTGACTGCTGTCTCAACCCTTCTAGGTTCTGTCGTTACATATTTCTTAACAAAGAATACAAACAAAAAAGATATTGAGATTAACGACAGACAGCAACTCTCTAAAGACCAATATCAACTAATCGCAGAGCTACGACAAATGTTACAGGAGCAAAGAGAAGAGATTGAGAATTTGCGTGAAGAAATGAGACAGCTACAAGCTGTTAACGTTAACTTGACAGTTGAGAACAAACAACTTCAAGCGAGAATTACTGAATTGAATGACAAGCTAGATAGCAGATTCGATAAGTAATAATCACAACCATGCCTACTAAATGTGGGCATGGATATTTTTAAATAAGGAGAATGACAAATGGAACAAATCCAAGTTGAATTAGTAAATTTAGTTGTTGCGATTTTAACTGCATTTGCAGGGGTGGCTACTAAATATCTAGTTAGTTTCTTAAAGAAAAAAGGATTAATTGCACAGATTGAAAACAACAAAGAACTAGTTAAAATTGTTGTTCATGCAGTTGAGCAGATGTACAAAGAGCTTAAAGGCGATGAGAAACTAAATCTTGCAAAAGTAGAAGTTATGAAACTTATGCAACAAAAGAAAATCAAGATGTCTGAAAAAGAACTTGATTTAATGATTGAAGCAATCGTTAAAGAAATGAACGATACGGCTAAATCAGAGCTACAAAATAAATAATCAGAAAAGGATGAATTTTATGTTCACAGTTGACCAATACGTCAATGTAAATCAAGGCGGTATTACATTCATGGGAAGAGTTTTAAAAATCTATAAAGAAGCAAATAAACTATTGTTACTTTTAAATGACAATGGACAAATCGTAATGGACATGAAATATTGCACTCCTATCAGAAATTATATTCCAG
>Ga0256912_1000217_pt1 | contig 13861 bp, 11 predicted proteins | sample MC6MC0765MT_FD_186332 | JGI IMG/M metagenome (GOLD analysis project Ga0256912, IMG submission 186332) | Metatranscriptome of enriched soil aggregate microbial communities from Iowa State University, Ames, United States - MC6-MC0765-MT... | ecosystem: Environmental > Terrestrial > Soil >...
AGACAAACGTATTTACAACGTGGGCGACAATGCCATTGTTAAAGGTGGAAATGCCAGCGATGTTTTAGATAATATTCCGTCTGTTGAAGTAGATTCGGAAGGAAACGTAAGTTTGCGCGGAAATGAATCAGTTAAAGTTCTTATTGATGGAAAACCATCGGGAATGGCTGCCAATATTGGAGATGCGTTGAAAATGATTCCTTCAGAATCGTTAGATCGTGTGGAAGTTATAACAAATCCGTCTGCGCGTTACGAAGCCGAAGGTGGTGCCGGAATCATCAACATCATCCTTAAAAAAGGAAGTAATGCCGGTATCAATGGAAGCGTAACTGCAAATGTAGGCGATCCTACAAGCTACGGTGCAAACGCAACAGTTAACTACCGCGAAGACAAATTCAATTTATATTCAAGCCTTGGTTATGCAAAAAACAAAACCTTTGGAAACTCGTTAAACGAATCGCAATATTTCGATGAAAACGGAAATACTTCAAGCTTTGTTGATGAATATTCAAGAAGTACCCGCGAGCGTGAAAGCATCAACGGAAACATTGGTCTTGATTATAATTTAACCGATAAATTAACGTGGACAAATAATCTTACCTACCGAAAAAGTACAGGAGATAATCCACGAACGCTGAACTATTCTAATTATGACGCTGGCAGAAATCTTTTGTACAGAAATGTGCGCCAGACCGAAGAAGACGATTTTAAAGAAAGCGTAGAATACAATACCGATTTTACTTATAAATTCAACGAAAGCGGGCATCAGTTATTTGTTTCGGGAAGTATCAACAAAAACAGAGATATCGAAGATTCTAACATCACAACAACCAATCAGGCAAATACTGTTTTGGCGCAGGATGTTACAAAAGCAACCGAAAACGAATTACGCCATATTGCGCGTGTAGATTACGTTTTACCGTTTAACGAAAACAGTCAGTTTGAAGCCGGTTATTTAGGAAATTTCAACGATTTAAATACCAAATTCAACATAAATACTTTAAACAGCGACGGTATTTTAGAACCGAACGATTTGTTTAGAAACGATTTACAATACAAAGAACAAGTTCACGCTTTTTACACACAGTTTGGTGATAAGTTGAACAAATTCAGCTATATGTTGGGTTTACGTTGGGAATATACTGAAATTGACGTTAACCAAATGACTACCATGGATTTCAATAAGAAAAAGTACAACAACTTTTTCCCAAGTGCCTTTATAAATTACGAGTTTGCAGACGGTGAAAATGTTACTGCAAGTTATAGCAGACGTGTGCGCAGACCAAGAGGGCGTATGTTGAATCCAATTTCAAATTATTCAAGTTCGATCAATTTCTTCATGGGTAATCCAGATTTAGATCCATCGTTCACAAACGCGATCGATTTAGGTTATATGAAACGTATGGGACGTCTTACATTGAATACCTCTGTATATTTCAACCATACTACCGATGCTACACAATTTGTACGTAGAGTTGATGGTGTAAACGAAGAAGGAATTCCAATATCGATCAGCAGTCCTATAAATTTAGCTACCGAATACCGTTATGGTTTAGAATTGAATGCAAATTACAGTCCGTTGCGTTGGTGGCGTTTAAATGCAAATGCAAACTTGTTTCAGGTTTCAACACGCGGAGATTATTCGTATGTTGATTTTGAAGGAATTAAGCAAACACAGAATTTCGATAACGATGCTTTTACATGGACTGCAAGACTTAATTCGAACATAACTTTACCGGCAAAAATTAATTGGCAAACTAACTTTATGTACACCGGTGCACAGAAAAACGCGCAAGGTAAAAGTTTAGGAAATGCTTCGGTTAACATGGCGTTAAGTAAAGATGTGTTAAAAGATAAAGGTACAATTGCATTAAATGTTCAGGATTTATTCAATTCTAGAAAACGTATGAACGAAATTCAGTTGGCACAGGCTTTTTCTTATTCTGAAATGCAGTGGAGAGAACGTACCATAAACCTATCGTTTACGTACCGTTTCAACCAAACCAAAACAGACCGACAAAAAGATCAAAGAAAACAATCGTCATCTGAAGATATGGATGATATGATGTAAAATCTAAATTATTATAAAAAGAGTCTGAAGGAAAAATCTTCAGACTTTTTTGTTCAATCATTAAATTAAAATCCAATATTTTGAATTCAACATTAAAAGGAATATTGTTTGTAGCCTTGGGAGCCAGCAGTTACGGCATGCTGGCATCGTTTGTGAAAATGGCTTACAAACAGGGCTTTACAACCGCCGAAGTTACCATATCGCAATACGTTTTTGCAATTATCTGTCTGCTTGTAATAAATTTTTTCATTAAAAATACACAAACCGCAACCAAGAAAAACATCTTTAAATTGGTTTTAAGCGGAACGTCAATGGGGTTTACAAGTGTTTTGTATTACCTGTGTGTAAAATACATCAATGCATCTATTGCGGTGGTGCTATTAATGCAGTCGGTGTGGATCGGCGTTTTAATTGAAGCATTTATCAGTAAAAAAGTTCCGTCTTTCGCAAAACTAGCAGCCGTTGGTTTTGTTTTGTTTGGAACTTTATTGGCAACAAATATTTTCAGCGATGTTATCACGTACGATTTTAAAGGATTTTTGTTCGGATTTCTTGCCGCCGTATCATTTTCTATAACCTTATACAGCACCAACAGCGTTGCAAAAGATTTGAATGCCTACAAACGCAGTCTGTTTATGCTTTTTGGTGGCGGAATCATTGTATTGATTTTCAGTTTACTTACTCAATTACTACCAACTTATATGAACATGCATTTGATTGGCGAAGAATTTGTGTCAGTAAAAACGTTCGATAGTTCCATTTTATATACCTGGGGAATTTTACTTTCGATTTTTGGAACAGTCTTACCTCCCATCCTATTAAACAAAGGATTTCCGTTAACGGGCGTTGGTTTGGGCAGTATTGTTTCGGCAGTAGAACTTCCTGTTTCGGTAACATTTGCATTCATCTTTTTACAGGAACAGGTATTGTTTTCACAGTGGATAGGGATTGTAATTATTCTCGCCGCGGTGTTATTAATCAATTGGAATTTAATCCGAAGAAAATAAAAGTCTACTTTAATAATATTAAACTAAAATCCGTCAAAATAAAATTGATGGATTTTTTTATTGCATAAAAACTAAATTTTATTTATATTTGAATTAACAAAATTAAACTATACTTTAATTTTATTTAAATGAAAGCAAAATTACCAACTCAATGCCCAAGTTGTGAAACCCTATTAAGTGTATCACAATTAAGCTGTGAAACCTGCCAAACAGTTGTTCAGGGAAATTATCCGTTGCCTGTGTTTTTAAAACTGTCGCCCAAAGAACAGGAATTTATCTTGCAGTTTTTCTTAACAAGTGGCAGCTTAAAAGAAATGGCATCGCAATTGGGAATAAGCTACCCAACGGTTCGCAACCAGTTAGATGATATGATACAACACATTAAAGACCTTAATATTTAACTTATGAAAAAACTATTACAATTTATAAAAAATCCGTTCGAAATAAGTAGCGATAAAAATCTAACAATAACAGGTATAATCCTTTTTATAACAGGTATTATTTTAGCTTATTTTTTTCAGATACAACTTCAAATTTTAAGAGTAAATCCATTAGTAAAACTTACTATTACAGATATTATCATCGGGCATTTAATTATTTTGTCGGCATTAACAATTCTATATTTTATCCTTGGAAAAATTATTAACCGTAAAATACGATTACTTGATATTTTAAATACTGTTTTAATATCAATAACACCATTATACTTAATTTTTTTTCAAAATATAAATGGGTATCTATATAACGAAGTTTATCAAATCGAAGAAGCTATTAAATCAGGTGGAATTTTGAATATTAAAACTTCTTTTTTCTCTGTAATCATTTCTATTATAGGTATTTTAATTACCATCTATTTTATTTATCTGCTATTCGTTGGATTCAAAACAGCTACAAATGCAAAAAAAATATGGCAATATGTATTGTTCTTTACTCTTCTCCTTATTGCAGATTTTATATGTTCAGGCTTAATCAACTCAATTTAAATTTTATGAAAAACTTTATTCTACTTTTTACTTTATTATTCAGCTTTACTTCGTTTGCCCAAATCGAAGGAACTTGGAACGGAGCTATTGAAATTCCAAATCAAAAACTACCTTTTGTGTTGCATGTAACCAAAGAAAATGGTCAATACAAAGCAACATCAGACAGTCCTGATCAAGGTGTTTACGGTATGGCTATGTCATCAATTCGCTTTGAAAATAATACGCTGCATTTATCACACGATCAAATGAAAATGACCTATGAAGGTACATTATCAGATAATGAAAATATTAAAGGAACGTTCAAACAAGGAACTCATTCCTTTACACTTAATTTGAAAAAAGAAGCTTCTAAAGACATTTCTTCGACAACTAAAAATTCTAATATTAAAGAATTAAAAGTTTCAGAAGAACTTTACGGTGATCTTTATAAAACTTCCGACAAAGAAACAGTTGTTTTATTAATTGCAGGATCAGGACCAACAGATCGTAATGGAAATACTTTAGGAATGGCAGTAAATAATTCTTATAAATATTTAGCCGAGGTTTTAGCCGAAAACAATTACAATGTTTTTACATACGATAAACGTGTTGTTTATTCTGTTAAAAATCAACAAGAAATACCTTCATTTGATTTTCAACATGGAATAGATGATGCTCAAATAATTATTCAATATTTAAAAAATACTTTGGGTTATAAAAATATTATTGTTGCCGGGCATAGCGAAGGTTCGTTAGTAGGCATGAGTGCATCTAAAAAAGATGTTGCTACATTTATTTCATTGGCAGGTTCGGGAAATCCAATCGATGTGATTTTAAAAGAGCAAATCAACAAGCAAGCTCCAATGTTAAATAATGATACAAATAAAATTTTAACTCAATTAAAAGAAGGAAAAATAGTAAAAGAGATTAACCCAATGCTTCAATCATTATTCGGAGAGCAGAACCAACCTTTTTTAATTGATTGGATCAGTAGAAATCCACAAACTGAAATTGCAAAATTAAACATTCCAATTTTAATCATTAATGGAACAAAAGATCTGCAAGTAGGTCAAAAAGAAGCAGAACTATTACACAAAGCCAATCCAAAATCTTCAATGGTAATCATAGAAAAAATGAACCATGTTTTTAAAGAAGTCGAAAATGACCAGCAAAATATGGATTCGTACAATAAACCAGAATTACCTATACACAAAGACCTTGTTCCAACAATTGTAAGCTTCATAAAACAAAATAATCTATGAAACCGCTATTTACAGAAAAACAACGTTTTAACCAATGGTGGTTTTGGTTGTTGCTTGTAGTAAGTTCAGCAACACCTATCATTATTCTTTATAAAGAATATACTAATGATACGGTATCATCAAATAATTTATGGGCATTAATTATAATATTTTTGGCTATGATACTCTTTGCAGTATTACGAATGAAAACAGTTGTTACCAAAGAAAACATACGACTGATACACTTTCCATTTGTATGCAAAACTATTAATTTGTCCGATATTGACACAATGAAAGTAATAAATTACGGTTTTGTTGGAGGTTGGGGAATCCGCTTTTGGACATCGTACGGAACGGTTTACAATGTTCGCGGAAACAAAGGTTTACACATAAAACTCAAAAACGGCAAGCAGCTAGTTATCGGCACACAAAAACCGCAAGAATTAGAAAAAGTAGTAGCACAATTAAACAATAAATAATGTACGCAGGTTTTATAATCGCTGTTATTCTTTGCTTTTTTACAAGTCTTTTAAACGAAGAAAATGCAGGCAGCTTATTATCGGGCTACAATACCATGGCGATGAGCGAAAAAAGAATGTAGATTTTAAAGGAATTGTAAAATTCACAAAATAGTTTTTTATAGCATTTCCGCCTATTTGGTTATTATTAGTTTAATAAATCTATTTATCGACAACTTAAAATTCATGTTCATTGCTATGACATTAGGTTTAAGTTGGGGATTTGTACCTTTGTTCTTTTTAGGATCAAATCACGATAAAAACATTTACAAAACTTGGGAAATATGGTTTCAACGATTTATGTTAGCTTTGCTGTTTTTTGGGGGATTAATTGTTAGCTACTTTATTTTTATTACACCTTTAAACGAATTAACATCTAATAACTTATGATAAACACTATTTTAGAATACTGTAACCAAATGCTGCTTTGCGTAGGCATTGTTTTTATACTTGCCGGAGTAATCCTATATGTTTTTCCACCAAAAAAAATTAATGGTTTGTATGGATATAGAACCCAGACATCAATGCAAAATCAGCAAAAATGGGATTTCGCACAAACATACAGCGGTAAAATAATGATGCTAACAGGATTGATCTTTACATTGATCGCTCCCTCAAAAGGATTGTTTAAAACCAACGAAAGTGTAGATTTAGCAATCGGTATGCTTTGTATGATTGTTGGCAGTATTTTAATGATTGTGGTTGTTGAAAAAGCTTTAAGAAAGATTGAATAAATTAATCCCGACACCGATGTCATTCCGTGCTTGACACGGAATCGCATTATCAATTAATCTTGTGAGATGCCGAATCAAGTTCAGCATGACACTGACCGAAGATTTTAATTAAGCAATTGATTTGCTTCATTTAACTATAACATAGGTTCAGTTTAAACAATAAGATCTCTTAAAAAAATCAAGCTTCTTCTTCACTAACGAGAAGCTTCTCGTTTTTAATTAAACAATCAACAAACCAAAATCGCGTAATTGTTCACCTTGTTTTGAGAAAATAAAAGGTTCAAAATCTTCGTTGGTTTGTTCTTCAAAACTGGTTTTCATCTGTTGAAAAGACAATGTTCCTTTTGGACTGATTTTTAAATCGTTACAAAACTGCACAAACCACTCGCCTGCTCCTTTATCAACCTCAACCTGCAATAAATCGTTTTTAGAGTGCACGTTAATTCGTGCTTTTTCAAATGTTCTGCCTTTTTTTGATTTGGTAAAATGTTCCAACACAGGCTTTGTTCCCAACCAAACTATTTTTTGGTTTGATTTAAAAACAGGAAAAGCTTCATTTTCTAAAACCGATACAATATAATCGTGCGGAATTTTGGTACGTGGAATTTTAAAATCGAACCATTCTTGCAGTTCAAAATCAAAACACAAACCGTGCATATAATTAAAGAGTGATTTTTTTAATCCGAACGAAAACTTGTCGTGAACCGCGCCAGATTTTTCTTTATGAACCAAATCGTTGTTTGCAAACGTTCCTATTTCTTTTGAAAGATTGATCACATCAAACGCTTCGGGATGTAAGCCTACTGGACTGTGAGCCGTCATTGCAAACTGATGCCAAAAGCCCGACTGCATAATTCCGACTTCAAACATTTGTCGAACCATTTCCAGCGAATCTATCGTTTCCTGTGCAGTTTGTGTTGGGAAACCGTACATTAAATACGCATGCACCATGATTCCTGCTTCGGTAAAGTTTCTATTGACTCGCGCCACTTGTTCAACGGTTACGCCTTTATCAATCAATTGTAACAATCTGTCTGATGCAACTTCCAATCCGCCCGAAACTGCAATACAGCCCGATGCTTTTAATAATCGACATAAATCTAACGTAAAACTTTTTTCAAACCGAATATTTGTCCACCACGAAACAGAAAGTTTACGCTTTATAATTTCCAACGCCACTTCGCGCATTAATGCAGGCGGTGCGGCTTCATCTACAAAATGAAAACCACTGTTACCCGTTGTGGCAATTAATTGTTCCATTCGGTCAACAATTTCCTTGGCAGCAATAGGTTCGTAAATCTTTATATAATCTAACGAAATATCGCAAAACGTACATTTTCCCCAATAACAACCGTGCGCCATGGTTAGTTTGTTCCAACGACCATCGCTCCACAAACGATGCATTGGGTTTACCACCTCGATCACCGAAATATATTGCGATAAATCGATATCGGTATAATCTGGACAACCAACCTGACTTTGTTTGTAATCGTGAATGAGCGGATTGTTCATATACGCAACTTCGCCTTCTTGCAACAAAAAAGTACGTTTTAATTCGTTTGCAGAAATTTCTCCGTTTACAAAACGAATCAGTTGTTCGGTTGGAGCTTCACCATCGTCTAAATTAATAAAATCGAAGAATTGAAACACGCGGACATCAGACACAGAACGCAATTCGGTATTAGGAAAACCGCCCCCCATAACAATTTTTATCTGCGGATAATTTTGTTTGATGAACTGCGCACAACGAAACGCACTGTACAAATTCCCTGGAAAAGGAACAGAAAAACCAATGATTTTAGGGTTTGTTTTTTCTATTAAATTATGCAGACTTTTTAGAGTAATTTGATCAATATAAGTTGGCTCGCTGTGCAACTTTTCGTATAATTCATCAAACGAATTGGCAGATCTTCCCAAACGTTCGGCATATCGGCTGAAACCAAAATTTTCATCGGTGGTTTCAATAATAAAATCTGATAAATCTTCTAAATAAAGCGTTGCAAAATGCTTGGCTTTGTCTTGAAACCCCATTGATCCAAACGCCCAATCTAATTCATCTAACTGTGAAAATCTGCTTGCCTGCGGTAAAAAATCGTCTTGAACAATAGCGTTTGCCAACGTTGGATTTTTCCCTTGAAGAAACGAAATTACCGAATCTACCGTGTGAATATAATCATCTTTTAAAGCAAAAATCCGTTGGGAATTCTCGCCTAAAACCGGATCAGATCGATCGATAAAATCAAACAAATCAATTAATCCCTGCTTGGAAAACAACTTCAAAATAACCTTTATTCCCAAATCGGACTGATAGGAAGAAATGTTCTTTGTATTTAAAAATCCCTTTAGATAAACCGTGCCCGGATAAGGCGTGTTTAGTTGCGTAAAAGGCGGTGTAACTAATAAAATCTGTGTTTCCAAACAATGAAAATTTAGGCAAAAATACAATTTAGTTGTCGGTTTTTCGATAAGATTTTCGTTTAATGTAGCGCAGTAATTTTACCAATAATTTATAGTTTATATGGTGTAACAGTTTTAGTATTTTACTAAATTTGAAAAAAATCAGATAAATGTTCCAAATTCCATACGAACAAACCGGCTATTTCTCTAAATTAATGATTGATTATCTTTGTAAAAGCAATCAGTTAAGCACATTATACAACCGTTTTCCTTCCATAGAAAATTTTAAAGACCAGATTTCAGAGAAACAGACGAACTTTCCTTCAGCAAACAGACAGATACTGGCAGACAGCCTGCAAAATCAATATAAAAACTTTTCGGTAACAGCTTCCACTCAAACCAACATCAACAACCTTAAAAACAACAATACGTTTACTGTTGTTACGGGGCATCAGCTGAATTTGTTTACGGGACCGCTTTATTTTTTGTACAAAATTGTTTCTACAATTAATTTGTGTAAAGAATTGAAAAAGACGCATCCGGAATACGATTTTGTGCCCGTTTACTGGATGGCGACGGAAGATCATGATTTTGATGAGATTAATTATTTTAATTTCAACCGAAAGAAATTTCAGTGGAATAAAGAGGTTTCGGGTCCGGTTGGCAGATTGAATACCGATGGATTACAAGCCGTTTTTGATCAATTCAAAAAGCATTTACCTTTAGGAAACAATGCCGATGAGCTTATCCTTTTGTTTGAAAACGCTTATTTAAAACATAACAATTTAGCAGATGCTACCCGATTTTTAGCTAATGAATTGTTTGGCAACGAAGGTTTGGTTATTGTTGATGGTGATGATGTAGCTTTAAAGCAACTTTTTATTCCGCATATTAAGGAAGAATTGAACAACCAGTCGTCTTTTAAGGAAGTCGAGAAAAGTTATGCTATTTTAAAGGATTACATTATTCAGGTAAATCCGCGCGAAATTAATTTGTTTTTTATTGAAGACGGTTTGCGTGAACGTATTGTTTTTGAAGATGATTTATACAAAGTTTTAAATACCGAAATACAGTTTACAAAAGACGAATTGTTGAATTTGGTTGAAACCAATCCGGAGAAATTCAGTCCGAATGTTATTCTGCGTCCGTTGTATCAGGAAGTTATTTTACCGAATTTATGCTACATTGGCGGTGGTGGTGAATTAGCTTATTGGTTAGAACTGAAAGAAGTTTTTACGCTGCATAACATAACTTCCCCAATGCTTTTGTTGAGAAATTCTGTTTTACTGGCAACCGAAAAGCAAAATCAAAAACGAGAAAAATTAAATCTTTCTTGGGAAGAATTATTCTTAAAAACCGATAATTTCCTTCAGAAGAAAACAAAAGAATTTGCTCAACATGTATTTGATTTCGAACAGCAAAAACAGTTTTTAAAAGAACAGTTTACTGCTTTAAAAGAAGTTACACTGCAAACAGACAAATCGTTTATTGGTGCGGTAAATGCACAGGAAGCCAAACAGATTAAAGGTTTAGAGAATTTAGAAAAACGTTATTTTAAAGCCGAGCGTTTAAAAAATCAAGATCAATTGGACAGAATGCTTGATTTGAAAATCGCATTGTTTCCCAACAACAGTCTGCAGGAACGTGTTGATAATTTTTCGACTTTATATGTAGAATTTGGTAAAGAAATGATTGATACTTTGTTGGAAAACTTACATCCGTTGGATCAAAATTATGCGATAATAACTTTATAGGTTCCCACAGATTCAAAGATTTATTTTTAAACTTTTTTATTTGTACATCTTTGAAAAAAAACTTATATGCACGCATACTTTTTTGTATATTTACCTATCAACCAAATAGTAAAGTATGGATTTTTCTCAGAAAATGTTACGCGACAATGCGTTAAATGATAAAGTAATTATTGTAACAGGCGGTGGTAGCGGTTTAGGTAAAGCTATGACCACCTATTTTTTAGAGTTGGGTGCAAAAGTTGCAATCACTTCACGCGATATTGAAAAACTACAAAATACCGCAACCGAGTTAGAACAACAAACCGGTGGAACATGTTTACCAATTGCTTGTGATGTCCGTCATTACGATCAGGTAGAAAATATGATGCAGCAAGTTTTGTCGGCGTTTGGTAAAGTTGATGTTTTACTGAACAATGCGGCAGGCAACTTCATCTCTCCTACCGAACGTTTATCTGCAAATGCGTTTGATACTATTATTGATATCGTTTTAAAAGGCAGCAAAAACTGTACGCTTGCTTTAGGGAAACACTGGATTGACAAAGGCGAGAAAAACAAAACCGTTTTAAATATTGTTACAACGTATGCCTGGACAGGTTCGGGTTATGTGGTGCCAAGTGCAACAGCAAAAGCCGGTGTGCTGGCAATGACGCGCAGTTTGGCGGTTGAGTGGGCAAAATACGGAATACGCATGAATGCCATTGCTCCGGGACCATTTCCTACAAAAGGTGCTTGGGACAGGTTATTGCCGGGCGAATTAAAAGATCAGTTTGATATTACCAAACAAGTTCCGTTACGACGTGTAGGCGATCATCAGGAATTAGCGAATTTAGCTGCTTATCTGGTTTCCGATTTTTCGCAATACATAAACGGTGAAGTTGTTACGATTGATGGTGGTGAATGGCTGCAAGGTGCCGGCGAATTTAATATGTTGGAAAATATCCCGAAAGAATTATGGGATATGCTGGAACAAATGATAAAAGCAAAAGGGAGTAAGTAAGAAAAACTTTGTAACCGCTTTGAGATTACAAAATAAAATAATATAACAAGCAGTCAGAAATCAATGATAAATGATTATGCTACAAAAGGAAGACTAAAAACATAATAAAGATAAGTAATAAAACATAAATAAAACTGAATGGGAATATTTGACTTTTTTAAGTCAGATGATAACAAAAAACCTTCAATCGACTTGACAGACTTTAAGTTTCTATCTGACGACCATACAAGAATTGAAAATGGACGAACAACAGCCGCGAACAATAAAGGTGCTTGGAGAGGAATTAGAGTAAAAACTTCTGACAATGCAATTTTCTTTGTGACAATGTACAATATGAATGAAAACCATCCGGTTTGGGGTGACAACATTCAAATGGCAGAAAAACAAATGAAAGTTATTGAAGAAAATAATGATAAAACCGTTCTTCGTGGTTTTGGCACAGATGCAATGGGTGCATCTTTCGCTGATTATGGATTGACACTTCACAAATTAAGTAATGGTGTTATTAAAGTAACATTGCATATGCATGATAGGAATATTGACATTGTATATGAAAAAGCAGAAAACAAAACACAATCAATTAAATTAGACAACTACTCAAAGAATGATAGCTTTGAAAATTTTATCGAACGATTTCGTACAATGACAATGTCAGAGAAAATGCAAATTGCTATGCAAACGGATTTAATAAGTAATCAAGGTGCAGATGCTTATAATAGTGGAAATACAGAATTAGCAATAGAAAAATTTCAACAAGCATTAAAAATCATGCCTATTAATGAGGATGCATTATTAAATCTATGTAGATCCTATACTAGAATTGGCGAATATGAAAAAAGTATTGAGCCGTTGAAAAAACTTAATTATTTAAATCCAAATAACAAAAAGAAAGTCATAGCTTATAGTTTGCTTATGCATTTATTAGAAGATTTTGACTCTGATGGTGGTGCTGTAAGTCCGTCAATTCTTATTCGATTTATTAAAGCTAATTTCGAAATTACAACCAATGATACTGAAATCAAAAATATAATACAGATAATAAACGAACCTTATAATAGACATATCTTGGTGTACATGATTGGCGGAGGTTTCGGATTTGGAATGAATTCAGAAGATAACCCTTATATGACATCTGATGGAACTACAAAATCCGTAATTCGTGATGAAATAAAGGACGTTTTAAATTGGAATTAAAAACAATCAGCCAATAATTTGATTTTGGTAAAATAATAACTACTAATAAATTGAGAGTTTAACATAGCTCAAAACTTTTTTGAGCTATGTTTATTATTTTAAGTTATTCACAACGTTTTCCATGCTGTAAACATCTCATCTATCAACAAAAAGATTCCTACGGAATGACAAACTAAACTAGAAAACTTACTTTTAAAAAGTTCCAATTAAACCGATTCCGTTACCTGTAACAGAAAAATTCCATGTGATGTGTTTCTTCTGGTATTTTTCCCACGGATTTTCGTATTTCGTTTGTTCAAAACGTTTAATAACCGTTTTGGTACAAAAATAAGCCAGAATCCCACCAAAAGCAACATCGCTTACCCAATGTGCGTTGGCGTACATTCTGCTAGCCATAGTTACCGCAGCACCAGTATAAAAAAGTCCTTTTAACCAAGGTTGCTCTACCCTTTCAGCCAAAACAAATGCCGTTACAAAAGCAATTTGCGAATGTCCCGATGGAAAAGAACTAAATCCCGGATCGTTTCTAAAAGGTCTGAATTCGTAATTTCCAAAACCTTCGGTTGGTCGGGCTCTACCTACAATTTTTTTCATGGCAGTTTGCAAAACGCCCGATGTTGCGTAAGCTGCTGTTAGTATCGCAGCCGTTTCTTTTGTCCATTCATCATTAATAATCCAACCGGTTGCATAAAATCCGCCTGCAACAATAACTGCCGCGTAAGGTTTTCCGTTTCGGTATCCAAAATCGCCTAATTTATTGACAAATTTTCCCTGATCTCTGTTCATAAATTCGTTCACAGGTTTATCTGCAAGCGACAATAATGCCGTTCCGCCCAAAGTAGCTCCAAAAGTCAACAGATCATCTTTCTTCCAGCGAACGGGAGATGAAAGCGTGTATAAAAAAGCATCGGTAATTCGAATAATATCCGGTGTTTTCTTCGGCATTGTATATAGCGAATCGGCAAAAACCTCAGTTTCCGTTAAAG